>Ga0208849_1000302_pt1 | contig 48332 bp, 50 predicted proteins | sample NGESurdeep072012_10_FD_184470 | JGI IMG/M metagenome (GOLD analysis project Ga0208849, IMG submission 184470) | Arctic peat soil microbial communities from Barrow, Alaska - NGEE Surface sample 53-3 deep-072012 (SPAdes) | ecosystem: Environmental > Terrestrial > Soil > Wetlands > Peat ... | reverse complement strand
CTCGGTCGGCCCGATAGTGGACGCGAGTCTCCCTGCGTCCTTGCATCGCACTCGCCGATTGCGCCCGGATCGACGAACGTCATTATGTGAGAGCCTCTAAGAGATGCCGAACCGCCTCGCCCACGAGACGAGCCCGTACCTGCTCCAGCACGCCGGGAATCCCGTCGACTGGTACCCGTGGGGCGAAGAGGTGTTCGCGCGCGCCCGAGCCGAGGACAAGCCGATCCTGCTCTCTGTCGGCTACGCCGCGTGCCACTGGTGCCACGTGATGGAGCGCGAGTCGTTCGAGGACGAGCAGACGGCGGAGCTGATGAACGACCTCTACGTGAGCGTGAAGGTCGACCGCGAGGAGCGTCCGGACGTGGACAGCGTCTACATGGACGCGGTGGTGGCGATCAGCGGTCAGGGCGGCTGGCCGATGACCGTCTTTCTCACGCCGGCGGGCGAGCCGTTCTTCGGCGGCACGTACTACCCGCCGGAGCCGCGGCACGGCCTGCCGTCGTTCCGCCAGCTACTCGTCGCGATCGCCGAGGCGTACCGGGAGCGGCCCGACGACATCGCCCAGCAGGCGTCGGTGCTCGTCAACGCGCTACAGCGCAGCGCCGAGCATGCGCCATCGCGCGAGCCGTTGACCTCGGGGCTGCTCGGCGATGCCGTGCGCACGCTCCGTTCTCAATTCGACCCGAGGTGGGGCGGGTTCGGCCGCGCGCCGAAGTTCCCGCCCGCCTCGACGCTCGAGTTTCTGCTCCGCGTGGGCGCGCTCGACCTCGCGACGGTGACGCTCGACGGGATGGCGGCGGGAGGGATGTACGACCTCGTCGGCGGCGGCTTCCACCGGTACTCGGTCGACGAGCAATGGCTCGTACCGCACTTCGAGAAGATGCTCTACGACAACGCGCTGCTCGTCCCCGCGTACCTGCACGCGTGGCTCGTCACGGGTGAGGAGCGCTACCGCCGCGTCGTCGAGGAAACGGTCGACTACGTCCTGCGGGAGCTGCGCCTCGACGGGGGCGGCTTCGCGTCGGCGCAGGACGCCGACACGGACGGCGTCGAGGGACTGACGTTCACCTGGACGTCGGAGGAGCTCGCCGCCGCGATCGGAGCGGGGCGGGACGATCTGCTCCAGCCATTCGAGCACGGGCGCGACATCATCCGCGGCCCGCTGACCGGCGACGAGCGCGCCGCGCTCGTCGCCGCGCGCGAGCAACGGCCGAAGCCGCTTCGCGACGACAAGGCGATCGCCGCCTGGAACGGGCTGATGCTCGCCGCGCTCGCCGAGGCGGGCCGGCGGCTCGAACGCGCAGACTGGCTCGACGCCGCGCGCAGCCTCGCCGGGTTCCTGCTCGGGCCGCTCTCGGACGGGGAGCGGCTGCACCGCACGTGGCGCGCAGGCGCGGCGAAGGGGACGGGCTACCTCGAGGACTATGCGAACGTCGCGCACGGGCTCTACGAGCTCCACGTCGCCACCGGGGAGCTGCGCTGGCTCGAGCAGTCGCGGCGGCTTGCGCTGCTTGCGGTCGAGCTCTTCGCCGACGACGAGCGCGGCGGCTTCTTCCTCACGCCCGTGGACGGCGAGGCGCTCGTCGCGCGCCAGAAGGATCTCGACGACAACCCGACGCCGTCGGGAGGCTCGATGCTCGGGTTCGTCCTGCTCCGTCTCGCACGGATCTGGGGCGACGACGAGCTCGAGCGGCGCGCCGTCGGGGTGCTGCGGCTCGTACGCGATGCCATGGCACGCGCGCCCACGGGATTCGGATGGGCGCTCTGCGCGCTCGACCTCCATCTCTCGCCGCCGCGGGAGCTCGCGATCGTCGGCGGCGCCGAGAGCCCCCTCGCCCGCGCGGCGCTTCGCGGCTTCGATCCGAACGCCGTCGTCGCGTTCGGCCCGGCAGAGCACGTGCCGCTCCTCGCGGGCAAGGCGCTCGTCGACGGCCGGCCCACCGTCTACGTGTGCGAGCGCTTCGCGTGCCGGGCTCCGGTCACCGATCCGGCCGAGGTCTAGAGATCGAGCCACGATGCCGATGAAGGAGAGATGCGCCTCTGCGTACTCTTTTCCGTGGTCGTGTTCGTCGGCGTGCTCGCCGCCGGCGCGTACGCACAGGTGCGGCCGGTGCGCCCGTCCGACGCGGCGCTGCTGAAGCGCGCGCCGACGTACGAGGAACGGGTCGCGCAGCAGGTCGCCGCGACGCTCACGCGTCTCCACCCCAAGGTGCGCTGTGCTCCGCTCGGAATTCCCGGCCTCTCCTCATCGATCCTCGGCGTCACGCTCTTCGTGGGCACGCGTCCGGCCGGCTACTTCCTGCTCGTGCCGCAGATGTGCGCCGACCTCGCCGCGTTCCACCAGTCCCCTGCGAGCTACGACCCGCGCACGTGCAAGGACTCGGCGTGCCTGACCACGGACGCAGGTGTCGCCATGGCGCTGGCGACGGTGTCGCACGAGTCGTATCACCTCCTCGGCTACACGAACGAGGCTCAGGTCGAGTGCTACGGCATGCAGTCGATCTGGTACGTCGCGAACAAGCTCGGCGCGAACGTCGCCGAGGCGGAGGCGATCGGCACGTTCTACGCGACGGACATGTATCCCGCGCGGCGGACGCAGACGCCGACGTACTGGACCGCGGAATGCCGCGACGGCGGCAGATACGACCTGCGTCCGGCCTCGCGGGCGTGGCCGAACTAGACGACGAAGCGTTCCGGCCGCGCAGCGCCGTCGGCGAAGCGTCCGGCTGAGAACGCCGAGAGATCGAGCGTCGGCATTCGCCCCGTGACGAGCTCGGCGAGATGCTCGCCGACCGCGGGCGCCTGCTGGAAGCCGTGCCCCGAGAAGCCCGTCGCGTAGAAGAAGCGCGACGGCTCGGCCGCCTCGCCGACGAGTGCGTTCCAGTCCGGACTGACGTCGTACCAGCCCCACCACGACGACTGCACCGGCAGGTCGGCGAGCACCGGCAGCCGCCGCGCAGCCGCCTCCGCCACGTCCTCGAGCGCGCGCTCGCGCCCGCCGAACGCGAGCCCCGGCCCCTCGCGGTGGAAGTAGAAACCGGACGAGAAGTCGATCGTCAGCGGCAGCCGCTCGGGGAGCCCGCCGTCCTCCGGCGTGAACCACATCGAGCGCGCCTCGCCCTCGACGGGCAGCTCGACACCGGCGAGCGCGCCGACGTCCTTCGACCAGATGCCGGCACAACAGACGACCGTGTCGGTGTCGATCCGTCCGCGTGACGTCTCCACACCGTCGATCCGGCCACCGCGGACGTCGATGCCGGTCAGCTCGCACCCCTGCAGCACCGTCGCACCCGAAGCCGCCGCGTAGTGCTGCACGACCGCCTCCGGCGTCGCGTAGCCGTCTTGCGGGCAGTATGTCGCCGCCAGGACGCCTTCGAGCGCCAGTTGCGGGACGATCGCTGCCGCCTCCGCCGGCGTCAGCTCTCGCGAGGGGACGCCGAGCGACTGCTGCAGCGCGAGCGCCGCGCGAAACGACACGACGTCCTCTTCCCGGTCGAGCAGGAACAGGTAGCCGTCCTGCCGGAACCCGATCTCGTCTCTCATCCGTTCGAACTCGGCGAGCGAGCGCAGTGCAATCCGGATGTTCAGCTCGTCCGCGAACTGGGCGCGGATCCCTCCAGCCGACTTGCTCGTGGAGCCGGCGGCGAGCACGTCGCGCTCGACGAGCACGACGTCTTCGACTCCGAGACGGCGCAGGTGGTAGGCGGTGGCGGCGCCGAGGGCGCCGCCACCGATCACTACGACTTCCGCCGACCGGCGGGACGTGCTAGCGGCCGCTGGTCAGGAGCTTGCCGAACGGGTGCCAGTCACCCGTCGCGCCGCCACTCCACTTGGTCAGGATCTCCTGCTCGATCGGGAAGTTGTCCGTCGCCGATGTCTGCAGCGTGATCCCCGGGTAGACGAACGGGTCCTTCGAGGTGTTCAGGCTGTGCAGCGCGTTCATCAGGCTCGCTCGCGTCGGGTTCTTGCCGGCGTTCTGGAGCGCAGTGACGAACGTCCACGCGACGCCCATCCCGTACACGAGGTTCGAGTCGCCCACGGCCCAATCCGCGGCGAGAGCGGGCGCGTACTGGGCGATGATCGCCTTCCCGAGCTTCATTCCGGCCAGATTCGGCTGGGTCGTCGGGCTGGCGAGGTAGGTCGACGAGATCACGCCGTTGAGGTTCGCGCCCGCCGCCGCCGCGGCCAGCAGGAAGGGCCTGATCGCGGAGACGTTGGCGAGGAACGTCGTCGGGCTCCACCCGATCTTCGTCGCCGTGACGAGTGCCGCGATCGCCTGGCCCGGCGTGGCGACGATGAAGAACGTGTCGGCGCCCTTTGCCTTCAGGGCAAGGACCTGCTGCGTCACGACCGTGTCAGTCGCGTTGAACCCTTCCTCGTCCACGACGTCGCCCTTCTTCGAGCCGAGGCCCTGGTTCAGGCCCGCGATGTAGTTCTTCCCGAAGGCGTCGTTCTGGTAGAGGATGCCGATCTTCGCGTTCGGCATGTTCGCCGCGATGTACTTGCCGTAGAGCCGCCCTTCGCCCGGGTAGTCGGGCTGCCAGCCGCTCGTGTACGGCTTCGTGGAGCCCTGGCACGTTTTGCGGGCGCAGAAGCCCCAGAACGAGTCGCCGGTGGCGAGCATCACCTGCGGCACCTTGCGGGCGTTCGTGTACCCCCACGTCGCCAGGCCCGGCGCAGTCCCGAGGCTGCCGACGATCGCGAAGACCTTGTCCTGCTCGACGAGCTTCTGGACATCCGGGACGGTCTGTGCCGGGTTGTACCCGTCATCGAGGACCGTGAAGTCGATCTTGCGGCCGTTGACGCCGCCGTGAGCGTTCACGTAGGCGTAGTAGGCTGATTCCGCGGCCGGAATCGTCTTGTACGCGGACGCGACACCGGTGAGCGGGAACGTCCCGCCGATGTGAATCGATGTTTTCGTAATCCCGGGATCGGCCCGGTGTGCGCCGAATGCCGCTGTGGCGGAGACGGCCGCCGCCAGAACCGCCGTGGCGAGGACCACCAGGATCCTCTTGCCCTTCATGACCATCCGACCCTCCTAGTGGTGTGAACCCGACTCGAAAACCGGGAAGTAATGAGTATGACGCCCCTGGATCCGATTAGATAGCTCAGATTGAACCGCGGTTCAAGCCCCTGGCCCGCGTTCTGGCCAGGCGGGCGAGCAGCCCGGCCACCCCGTTCGGGAGCAGGAGCATGATCACGATCACGATCAGCCCGAAGACGACGTCCTGCCCGTGGGTCGAGCCGATCAGCGGCACGTCGCTCGAGACGGTGGGTAGAAGGCCGATGAACGCGGCGCCGGCAAGTACGCCCCACAGCGAGCCGAGCCCCGCGACGGCGGCGCCGACGAGGATCTGAAGCGAGAGGAGGATGCCGAACTCGCTCGGCTGGGCGAACCCGTTCGTCCCCATCACGAAGAGGGAGCCCGCGACGCCGGCGAACGCGGCCGAGATGCCGAAGGCGAGCGTCTTGTAGACGGGCAGCTGAACGCCGGAGGACGTCGCGGCCACTTCGCTGTCGCGGACGGCGCGGAACGCACGTCCCGTCCGCCCGCGCAGGATCAGCCACGCAAGCACGAAGAGCACCGCCGCGGTCGTCCAGCTCACTCCGTACAGCCAGAGATGCCCGACCGTCTTCGCCGACTGGACGCCGCCGCTGCCGCCGAGGTACTTGGAGAACTTGAGCGGCACCTGCGGAACGGAGACGGCGAACGCGAACGTGGCGAGCGCGAGGTACACGCCTGCGAGGCGGAGCGCCGGCAACCCCACGAGCAAGCCGCAGCAGAAGCAGATCGCGAACGCAGCCGCCATCGTCAGCACGAGGTTCGTGTGGTGGTCGCGCGAGAGGACGGCCGTCGTGTAGCCGCCGATCGCCATGAACGCCCCGTGGCCGATCGAGATCTGGCCGGTGTAGCCGGTGAGGATGTTGAGGCCGAGAATCGCGACGAAGAATGTTCCGACCTGCGCGGCCAGCGCCTGGTGGTAGGCGCTGAGCGCGAACGGAAGGAGCGCGAGCACAACCGCCGCGGCGGCGGCCGTTCCGATGCCGGCGGCGCGCACCCTCATACCTTGCGCACCTTGCCGCGCCCGAGCAGCCCGGTCGGCTTCACGACCAGCACGCCCAGGAGCACGGCGAACGCGAACGGCAGGCGCAGCTCGGACGTGATGAAGTGGACGTACTGGCCGACGAGGTTGAGGAAGACGCCGATCGTGAGGCCCCCGACGACGGCGCCGGCCGGGCTTTCGAGACCTCCGAGGACGGCGGCTGCGAACGCGTAGAGGAGGATCGGTTGCATCAGCGTGGGCTGGAGAACGAACTGCGACGGCTCCGCCATCAGGCCCGCGACCGCGCCGAGCACGGCCGCGAGGCCCCAGCCGATCGCCAGCATCCAGTCCACGCGCACGCCGACGAGCGCCGCCGCGGCCGGCCTCAGCGCTGCGGCGCGCATCGCCAGCCCGAGCTTCGTGTACTGGAAGAGGATCCACAGGATCAGCACGGAGCCGATCGTGATGACCAGCGTGCCGATGTCCTGCCGTGCGATCGTGACCGCGCCGACGTGGTAGAGCTTGTTTCCGAACGGCGCCTGCATGAACTTGATGTCCCCGCCCCACTTCCAGTTGACGAGGCCGTCGATCAGGATGAAGAGCCCGACGGTGACGATGACCACTGCGATCACCGACTTGTGCTGGACCGGTCTGATCAGCACGACCTGGATGACGATGCCGAGGACGAGCGCGACCGCCAGTGTCACGAAGAACGCCTCCCAGTACGAGAAGCCCCACTGGAGGAGCTGATAGGCGATATACACCGACGCCATCGCCATCTCGCCTTGCGCGAAATTGATCACCTCGGTCGCGCGGTAGATGAGCACGAGCGCGAGCGCGAGGCTGGCGTACACCGCGCCCTGCGCGAGCCCGGCGACGGTCTGCTCCGCGAAGATGTTGCTCGAGAGGCAGCCGATGACGATGAACACGCACGCGGCCGCGAGCGCTGCGAGCACGGGCAGCGAGACGCCGCGGTCGCTTCTGCGGCGGCGGAGGCCGATTCGGTGTGCCAGTGCGCTCATCAGTAGCCGAGATAGCTGCGGCGGACGGACTCGTGCTGCGCGAGCTCGGCGCTCGGCCCCGAGAGGGCGACGCGCCCGACCTCGAGGACGTAGGCGGCCTGCGCGGCCTGGAGCGCGATATGCGCGTTCTGCTCGACGACGAGCACGGTGAGGCCCTCCGCCTCGTTGAGCTCCTTGACGATGCGAAAGACCTCCGTGACGAGCAGCGGTGCGAGGCCGAGCGACGGCTCGTCGAGCAGCAGCAGCTTCGGCCGCTGCATGAAGGCGCGGGCGAGCGCGAGCATCTGCTGCTCGCCGCCGCTGAGCGTGCCTGCCTGCTGGTTGCGCCGCTCCTCGAGCCACGGGAAGTACTGGTGCACGCGCGCCAGGTCGTCCCGGATCGAGCCGCGGCGCGTGTAGGCCCCGAGCCTGAGGTTCTCGGCGACGTTGAGCTCGGCGAACGTCCCGCGGCCCTCCGGGACGTGTGCGATTCCACTGCGGGCCGCGGCGTCCGGCCCGGTGCGCGAGAGCGTCCGGCCGGCGAAGCGCACAATGCCCTCGCGCCGGACCGTGCCCGAGATGGCGCGGAGCGTCGTCGTCTTGCCGGCGCCGTTCGCGCCGAGCACCGCGACCACCTGTCCCTCCCCGACCTCGAGCGAGACCCCGTGCAGCGCCTCGATCGGCCCGTAGCGCGCGGTCACATCCTCGAGCTCGAGCAGCGCGGTCACGACGCCTCCTGGAGCTCGCCGCCGAGGTACGCCTCGATCACGCGTGGATCGCGCTGCACCTCCTGGGGCGGCCCGCCCGCGATCGTGCGGCCGAAGTTGAGCACGTGTACGTGGTCGGAGACGCGCATGACGAGGCTCATGTGGTGCTCGACGAGCAGGATCGTGAGCTTCCGGTCGTCGCGGAGCCTCCGGATGAATGCGGCGAGCTCCTCCACCTCCTCGTGGTTGAGGCCGCCCGCCGGCTCGTCGAGGAGCAGCAGGCGCGGCTTCGAGACGAGCGCGCGCGCGAGCTCGACCCGCTTCAGCGTCCCGAACGGGAGACCGGCGGCGGGCCGCGCCGCGTAGTCGGCGATGCCGACGTACTCGAGCGTGTCGAGCGCGCGCCGCCTGACGACGCTCTCGCGCGCGAAGCGCGACTGCGTGTGCGCGCCGACGAGCACGTTCTCGAGCACGGTCATGGTCGGGAAGAGCTCGACGTTCTGGAACGTCCGGGCGATCCCAAGCTTGACGATCCTGTTCGGCGGCGTGCGCGCGAGCGAGCGGCCGTCGAAGACGACGTCGCCGGAGTCGAGCCGGTAGAGCCGCGTGATCGCGTTGAAGGCCGTCGTCTTGCCGGCGCCGTTCGGCCCGATTAGCCCGAAGATCGACCCCTCGGCCGCTTCGAACGAGACGCCGTCGAGCGCCACGATGCCGCCGAACCGCAGTGAGGCGTTCTGAAGAGAGAGCAGACCCATGCTTACGACGTGCGCGACTCTACGGTTTCCCGGCGCGCGCGTCGAGATAGTCCGTCCAGAGCTGCTCCATCGTCGTCAGCCGGGAGGCGTGGACGTGGGCCGGATCGTAGGGCGTGTGGTTGACCGCGCGGACGATGAAGCTCCCGCTCTGGGAAACGTCGAGCACGTTGATGCACGCGGGCGCCTGCTCGAAGCCGCCGAGGAAGACGGCTTCGCCGGTCGCGGCGCGGCTGATGATCGCCCGGTTGACGCCGCCGTGGAGCACGAGGAGGCACACGTCCCACGTCTCGTCGGCAAGAAGGGCGTCGAGCTCGGCGCCGACGCGGTCGACGAGCTCGCCGATCGTCTCGCCGCCGAGGAAGCGGTGATCGCGCGGAAGGACGCCGCGAAAGGCGTCGGTCATCAGCTCCTGTACGGCGTCTGCGCCGAGCCCGCGCAGGTCGGCGCCCTCGATCTCGCGCAGGCCGGGTCGGCTCTCCGGATCGAGCCTGGGGGCGACGATCCGCGCCGTCTCGAGCGTCCGCGTGAGCCCGCTCGTGATCACGCGATCGAAGCCGACGCCGGCGAGCGCGTCGGCGGCCGCCTGCGCCTGCCCGCGGCCTTGCTCGGTGATGACGACGTCGTCCGGGTGCACGCCGTCGAAGTAGCGCACCTGGGCGTGGCGCATCACGTAGAGGCGACGACGGGCGGATGCGCTCACTCGGCCGCGCGGAGCGAGCGGCCGCCCGCGGCCTGCATCCCGGCCATCATCCCCGGCGGCGCGACGCCCCCGGGGAAGCGCGCGAGCAGCTCGGTGAGCAACTCGTCCGCGTCCCAGCGCTCGTCGCGCTGGAAGAGCTCGCCGGCCGTCCAGCCCTGGAGCGCGTTGACCGCGCCTCCCCAGACGTGGAAGACCTGCCCCGTGATGCGCTGTGCAGTGTCCGCGCAGAGCGCAACGACGACCGGCGACATGTTGGCGGGGTCGAGCGGATCGAAGCCGTCCCCCTGCGCGCCCATCTCGAACGTCTCCTCGGTCATGCGGGTGCGCGCGTTCGGCGCGAGGCAGTTGACGGTGACGCCGTAGCGGCCGAGCTCCTGCGCGGCGATGATCGTGAAGGCGGCGATGCCCGCCTTCGCCGCGCCGTAGTTCGTCTGGCCGACGTTGCCGAACACGCCGGACGGGCTCGACGTGTTGATCACGCGCCCGCGCACCTCGTCACCTGCCTTGGAGCGCTCGCGCCAGTGCGCGCCGGCGTGGCGCGTCGTCGCGAAATGGCCCTTGAGGTGCACGGCGATCACCGCGTCCCATTCGTTCTCTTCCATGTTCACAAGCATCCGGTCGCGCAGGATGCCGGCGTTGTTGACGAGGATGTCGAGCCGGCCGAACGTGTCGAGCGCGTTCTGGATCAGGCCCGCGGCCGCGGCGAAGTCGGCGACGTTCGCTCCGTCGCCGACCGCCTCGCCGCCGAGCGCCGCGATCTCGTCGACAACCTGCTGCGCCGGCGTGAGGTCGGAGCCCTCGCCCGCGAGCGAGCCGCCGAGATCATTGACGACGATGCGCGCTCCGGCTCGGGCGAGTGCGAGCGCGTGCTCGCGGCCGATGCCGCGCCCGGCGCCGGTGACGATCGCGACCTTGCCCGTAAGATCCGGCATGCGTTAACCGTATCGCTCGAGGTAGTGCGGCGAGGCGATACGCAGCCGCGCCTCGACCCCGGCCTTCACGACGGCGAGGGTTCCCGCCGGGACGTCGCCGGCGCGGATCCGGCGCGCCAGCGCCCTGAGGGCGGCGTCGTCCTCGGCCGGCAGCGCCGCCAGCTCGCGGTAGACGATCCCGAGCGCGTTGAGCGCCACGAGCATCCGGAAGCGCAGCCGCTGGTCGGTCAGCGTGGGCAGGATCTCGCCGGCGAGGAACTCCTGGATCGCCTCCGCGAGCTCCTGGGCGGTTGGTCTCTCGCTCATGCTGCTCCGCGCAACCAGGCTGCAGCCTGGTTGCAGTCGGGGGCGGCGGCGCTCACGCCGCCGCCCGCTCGACGAGATGGCAGATCTCGTACTCGACCTCGGCGCCGAGCCGGCCGAGGATCGCGAGCTCGACGCTCCGGTCCAGGCCGCTGAGATGGCGCTGCGCCTGGGTCTGGCAGCCGATCGCCCAGGCGACGTTGCCGGCCAGCTCCCAGTAATCGAGCTCCTCGGGGCGGATGTCGAAGCCCGTCAGCTCGTTGTAGCGCTCGAGATACGGCTTGACCTCGCCGATCCCGCCGAGCCGCTTCGCGTCGACGCCGAAGCGCCACGCACGCACGAGCCCGAACGAGAGGTCGCGCGCCGGGTCGTCGAGATGCGCGAACTCCCAGTCGAGCAGCCCGACGAGGCCATGCTCGTCGACGACGACGTTGCCGATGCGATAGTCGCCGTGGCTGACGACTCGCGGCCGCGGAGACGGCCGGTGCTCGCGCAGCCACCAGAGCCCGAGCTCGATCGCCGGATGCGGCTCGTCCATCTCGTCCAGCTCCTCCACCATCCGCTCGATCGCGGCGCCGGTCAGGAACGGCACGCGTTCCGCCGGGATCGCGTGCACCTTCGCGAGCTCCTCCGCGAGCTGGAGCGGCAGCACGGCCCGCGCCGCCTCGAGCTCGGGCCGCTGCACGATCCGCCGCCCGATCGTCTCGCCCTCGAGCCGTTCCATCACGAAGGCCTCGCGCCCGGCGAGGTCGGCGATGTACGCGAACGGCCGCGGCACCTTCACGCCGGCCTCGTAGGCGGCCTCGAGCACCTCGAACTCGTGCGCGAGCGAGAGCGTGTGGCGGTGGATCACCCCGACCGCGGCGCGGCGCACGAGCAGCCGCTCGCCGTCGGCGTCCACCGCCCAGGCCTCCTTCGAGGCCCCGCCCGCGAGCAGCACCGGTTCCGAGATCTCGACCGCGCGGCCCAGCGCCTGGGCCACCGCCGCCTGCATCGCCTCGCGCATCTCTGCGATCATCGCTGTCAGCCGTGACCGCTGTCATCCCGGACCTGATCACCGAGCGCCGCGCCAGGGTGCGCGCATTCATGGACGAGCGCGTCTTTCCGAACGAGCGGGCGCTCACCGGGCAGGACGACGCCGCGGACGCGCTGATCCGGGAGCTGCAGCAGCAGGCGAAGGCCGCCGGCCTGTGGGCGCCGCATCTGCCGCCTGACGCGGGCGGCAGCGGCAGCGGCTTCATCGAGTACGCGTACCTGAACGAGGAGATCGGCCGCAGCGTGATCGCGCAGCTGATCTTCGGCTGCCAGGCCCCGGACGCCGGCAACGGCGAGATCCTGCACCTGTACGGGACGCCGGAGCAGAAGGAGCGCTGGCTCGCGCCGCTCGTGGCCGGCGAGATGCGCTCGTTTTTCGGGATGACCGAGCCCGAGGTGGCGGGCTCCGATCCGACGCTCCTACGCGGCCGAGCCGTTCGCGACGGGGACGAGTGGGTGATCGACGCGCACAAGTGGTTCTCGTCGGGCGCGGACGGCGCAGGCTTCGGGATCGTCATGGTCGTGACCGATCCCGACGGGGACCCGCACAAGCGCGCGTCGATGATCATCGTCCCGACCGACACGCCGGGCTACGAGCTCGTGCGCAAGATCTCGGTGATGGGACATGAAGGGCGCGGGTGGGGGACGCATTGCGAGACGCGCTTCACCGGTGTTCGGGTTCCGGTCGCGAACACGCTCGGCGAGCCGGGCGAGGGCTTCCGGATCGCGCAGAAGCGGCTCGGGCCCGGTCGTATCCATCACGTCATGCGCTGGCTCGGCCAGATGCAGCGCGCGTTCGAGCTGATGTGCTCGTACGCGCTCGAGCGCAGGGCGTTCGGGGAGGCGCTCGCCGACAAGCAGACGGTGCAGAACTGGATCGCCGACTCGGCCGCCGAGATCCAGGCGTGCCGGCTGATGACGCTGCAGGCCGCGCACCGGCTCGACGACGGCGACGAGGCGCGCGTCGAGGTATCGCTGATCAAGTTCTATGCCGCGCGCGTCCTCAACGAGGTGATCGACCGCGCGATTCAGGTGCACGGCGGCCTCGGCGTGACGGACGACACGCCGCTTGCGGTGATGTACCGGATGGCGCGCGGCGCACGCATCTACGACGGCGCCGACGAGGTGCACCGCATGGTCGTCGCGCGCCGGATCCTGCGCGCGTTCGAGGACGGCGGAACCTGGCGCTTCACGTAGTCCTCGCAGGCGACCTCGTGCGGCTGGAGCCGCTCGAGCCGCGCCACGAGGAGCCGCTCTGGGAGGCGGCCCAGGACGAGCGTGTCTTCCGCTGGTTCTCGGTGCACGCGAACGAGAGCCGCGAAGCCTTTCGTGCGTGGTTCGAGCTCGTGCGGCGGGAGTGGCTCCCCTTCGCGCAGGTCGTCGGCGGCGTGCCGCTCGGCTCGAGCTCCTACGGCAACGTGCGCGAGCACGACCGCGTGGTCGAAATCGGCAACACGTGGCTCGGGGCGGAGGCGTGGGGGACGGGCGTGAACGCCGAGGCGAAGCTGCTGCTGATGCAGCACGCCTTCGAGGAGGAAGGCTTCCGGCGCGTCGAGTTCAAGACGGACGCGAACAACGAGCGCTCGCGCGCCGCGCTGGCCGCGCTCCCCGCCGAGTTCGAGGGCGTCTTCCGCAAGCACATGGTCGTGCGCGGCGGCGAGCGGCGCGACTCGGCGTGGTACAGCGTGATCGACGACGAGTGGCCGGCGGTGAAGTCCGCGCTACGCGAGCGGCTCGCCGGCAAGGCGGCGGCTCGCAACGAACGGTAGGCCGTAGGCCGCGACGAGCGTCAGCCCGACGAGCGCAGGCCCCTCGACGCCGACGAAGTAGTAGAGGCTGTCGAGCGGATCGAGCAGGAGCCGCGCGAGCACGACGCAAACGGGGATGAGCCAGAGTGCATGGCGCGAGCCGCGCGTCGCTCGCGCGACTCCGATCCCGACGGCGATTGCGAACGCGGTCTGGGCGAGCCGGAGCTGCCAGCCGACCGCGGTGCCGGGCGCGACGACGAGCGAGACGAGCGACTGCGACGAGACGACCCAGTGGTAGCGGCCCAGTCCGAAGTGTCCGGCGGCGACGAACGGGAGGAACAGCGCCGCGGCGACGGCGGCTGCGACGGCTGTGCCGCGCGCGGCGTCGCGCAGCCGCGGCGCGAGCACGAGCACCGCGAGGCCGAGGAGCGACCACGTCTCGATGCCCGCGCCGAGCCCGACGATCGCGCCGGCGCGCAGCGTGCGCCCACGGCGCGCCTCGGCCGCCGCCACGATCCAGAGCAGCGGCAGGAGCGTGTCCGCAGGATGTCCCGAGTCGAAGCCCGCGCGGGTCAGCCCTGCCGCGACCGCGACGACCCCCACGCCCGCGAGCAGTGCGGGCCGCTCGACACCGGCGGCGCGGGCGGCGGCGACGACGAGCAGCGCGGCAATCGCGCCGAGCACGACCGCGAGCGCGACGGGGGACCGGCCGACAGAGCCGAACAGGGCGAGCTGGAACGGGCCGGCCTGCATGGCCGGGTCGGCAAAGGCGTGGCTCCAGTGCGCCGAGAGCAGTGTGCGGCCGCCCAGCACGAACAGCCACGCGTCGCCGCCGTTGCCGCGAACGACCGGCGCGACCGCAGCCGCGGCGGCGGCCGGTACGACCCAGGCGAGGATCCGCTTCATGGGACGGATATCGGCCGCCGCCGGCGAGCGCTTGACCTGCCCGGCCCGCGCGCCACTATCGTGAACGCATGGGCTTCCTCGATCGCGCTCAGAGCCGGCTCCCGCAGCCGTGGCGCACGATCCTCGACTGGCTCGCGACAATTGCGATCGCCGGCGCGTTCGTGCTCGCGTTCGAGACGGAGGTGGCCAAGCCGTATCGCATCCCGTCTTCGTCGATGGAGCCGACGCTGCACTGTGCCCAGCCCGGCGAGTGGTGTCTCGGATCGTTCGACGATCGCGTGATCGCCAACCGGCTCGCCTACGACTTCGGCAGCCCCAAGCGCGGCCAGATCGTCGTGTTCAAGGCGCCGCCCGCGGCCGCCGTCTGCGGTGGCGGCGAGGGCGACACGTTCGTGAAGCGGCTGGTCGGGCTTCCCGGCGAGCAGGTCTCCGAGCGCGACGGCACCATCTTCATCGACGGGAAGCGGCTCGACGAGCCCTACGTCGATCCGGCGTTACGCGACCACCGCACGGGCGCCTGGCCCCGCATCGCGCCCGGCCACTACTTCTTCCTCGGCGACGACCGGGTTCACTCCTGCGACTCGCGCACCTGGGGCACCGTGCCGCGCAGCAGCCTCGTCGGTCCGGTGATCGTCACGTACTGGCCGCCGAACCGGATCGCATTGCACTAGAGGCCGAATCAGCGCCCAGTCGACGAGGATTGACGGGCGCGGCGCACGATCTGCGTGCAGCGCGCCGCTGCGAGCAGCGTCCCCTCCGGGTCGAACAGCTCCGCGGAGCAGAAGATGACCCGCCGGTTCTGCTGCACGACCTTCCCTTCGGCCCGCAGCGTGCCGGGTCGCGCGGAGCGCATGAACTCGACGCGGAGGTCGGCGGTGAGGAAGTCCTCCTCGTCCACCATCAGCGTCCAGCATGCGCCGCCCATCGCCGTGTCGAGCAGCGTCGCAACCATCCCGCCGTGCACGATCGGCCCGGAGGGGCTGGGGAAGCAGAAGTCCGGCGACGCGTCCCACTCGATCACCGTGCGGCCGTCGCCCTGCTCGACGCCGCGGTAGCCGAGCGTGCGCCAGATGTGCGGCGGCGCCGGCGGCTCCTCGCCCCAGCCGCGGCGCGGCCTCGTCTCGCTCATCGCGGTCCCGGCACGCCCGGGTAGCGGAACGGCTCGACCCGGTTGAGCTGCACCACCCACGCGCGGCCCGTCTCCGGGTCGCGCATCGCGCGCAGGGCCGCCTCGGCGACGAACGCCGGCTCGATCAGCGGCGGCAGCACGCCGCGCACCTCCTCCACGACGAGCGGCGTGTCGGTGAACGCCGGGCAGAGCGCGTTGATGCGAATTCCACGCAGCTCCAGCTGCGGCGCGACGCTGCGCACGAAGCCGACGACGGCGTGCTTCGTGAGCGCGTACACGGGATCGAGCGCCGCACCGACGAGGCCGGCGAGCGACGCGGTTGCGACGATCGAGCCGCCGTTCGGCATCAGCCGCGCCGCGAGCTCGCGCACGCCGAACACGACCCCGTCGACGTTGACGCCCATGATCCGCCGGTACTGCGCGTCGGCGAGCGCGGCCACGTCGGGCTCGCCCGTGATCACGCCCGCGTTGAGGAATGCCGCGTCGAAGGTGCCCTCGAGCGCGCGCCACGTCGCGGGCTCGGCGACATCCTGCCCGTCTGCGAGATCGAGCACCGTCACGTCCGCGTCGCCGAGCGCCGCGACGATCGCCGCGCCGATCCCGGAGCGGCCGCCCGTGACGAGCACTCTCACGGGACGAGGACGACCTTGCCGGTGCTGCGTCGCGACTCGACGAGCTCGTGCGCCTGCTCGACGTCGGCGAGCGGCAGCTCCGCGCCGACGACCGGCCGCACCACCCCGAGCTGCCAGAGCGCGAGCAGCTCGCCGATCGCCTCGCTCACGAGGTCGGGCTCGTGCCGCATCAGCCGTGCGAGATAGAACCCCTGCACGCCGACGTTGCGGCCGACGAGGTTCGCCGGGCTCACGTCCGGCCAGAGACCCGCGGCGAAGCCGATTGCGACGAGCGTGCCGAGCGGCCGCAGCCGCGCGAGCGACGATGCGAACAGCTCGCCGCCGACCGGGTCGAGGATCACGTCCGCGCGCAGATCCTCCGGCAGCTCGTCGTAGACGAACGCGTCGTCGGCGCCGAGCTCGCGGCAGAGCGCGAGCTTCTCGGCCGAGCCGGCTGCGGCGACGACGCGGGCTCCGAGCGCGCGTGCGCACTGGATCGCCGCCGAGCCGACGCCGCCTGCGGCGGCGTAGACGAGCACCGTGCCGCCCGGCCGGAGGCGCACCTGCCGCGTGAGCGGGATGTACGCGGTGAGGAACGTGAGCAGGAACGAGGCGCCCTCGGCGAACGTCGTGCCGTCGGGCAGCGGGACGATCAGGCCCCGGTCGACCGCGGCCAGCTCCGCGTAGCCGCCGGTGCCCGACGTGAACGCCATCACTCGCGTCCCGTCCTCGAGCTCGCCGGCGATCTCCGAGCCGAGCACGACCGGCAGCTCCGGCATCTGCGGGTAGAGGCCGCGGCGGATCAGCACGTCGGCGAAGTTGATCCCGGCCGCACGCACCCGTACGAGCGCCTTGTTCTCCGCCTGCGGGTCGGGCACGTCGGCGAGCTCGAACGGCCCGTCGACCTCGCGCAGCAGCGCCGCCTTCAACTCGTGGGCGCCGGTTCTTGGGCGAACGTCTCGCGCAGCGCGGTCTTCCGGAACTTGCCGACGCTCGTCTTCGGGATCTCGGCGATGAACTCGAAGCGGTCGGGCAGCCACCATTTCGCGAAGTTCGGTGCGAGGAACGCGCGCAGCTCGTCCGCGGTTGCACCCGCTCCTTCCCGCAGCACGACGACCGCGAGCGGCCGCTCGGCCCACTTCGGATCGGGCACGGCGATCACCGCCGCCTCGGCGACCGCGGGGTGCGCCATCAGCGCGTTCTCGAGGTCGACGGAGGAGATCCACTCGCCGCCGGACTTGATCACGTCCTTCGAGCGGTCCTTGATCTGGATGTAGCCGCGCGGGTCGATCGAGACGATGTCGCCCGTCCGGAACCAGCCGTCCGGCGTCCAGCGGTCGGCCTGCTCCGGGGTGTCGTAGTAGCCGGCGGCGACCCACGGGCCGCGCACCTCGAGCTCGCCCATCGCCTCGCCGTCCCACGGGATCTCGTCGTCGCCGAGACGTCCACGGACCTCGACGAACGGGAGCGGCAGTCCGGCCGTCGCCATGTAGTCGAGCTGCGTCTCCTCGTCGGCGGCGGCGAGATCGCCGTAGATCGACGCCGTCGACGCGACGGGCGACGTCTCCGTCATCCCCCAGCCCTGGACGACCGTCAGCCCGTGCCGCTTGCGGAACGCGGAGATCATCGCGCGCGGGACGGCCGAGCCGCCGCAGAAGATTCCCTTCATGTGCGAGAGATCCCAGCGCCCGGGGTTCGCGTCGAGCGCCTGGAGGAGTCCCATCCAGATCGTCGGCACGCCCGCCGACCAGGTCACGCCCTCGTCGACGAATGCGTCGAGCAGGCTCTCGGCATCGAGGTGCGGCCCCGGGTAGACGAGCTTCGCGCCGATCATCGTCGCGACGTAGGGATAGCCCCAGGCGTTCGCGTGGAACATCGGCACGACCGGCAGGATCGCGTCGTTCACAGAGACGCCGAGGCCGAACGGGTTGTTCACGCCGACGCCGAGCGCGTGCAGCACCGTCGAGCGATGTGAGTAGACGACGCCTTTCGGCAGCCCGGTCGTGCCGCTCGTGTAGCACATCGCCATCGCCTCGTTCTCGTCCAGTCCGGGATCGCGCCAGTCGTCGGCCGACGCGCCGGCGAGCAGCTCCTCGTAGGAGTCCTCGACGACGAAGACATGCTCGATCTGCGTCCGGTCGCGAAACTGCTCGAGCAACGGCAGAAGGCTGCGGTCGACGATCACCGCGCGGTCGCCCGCGTGGTTCGCGATGTACGCGAGGTCGTTCGGGTGCAGGCGCAGGTTCAGCGTGTGCAGCACGAAACCGCCGCACGGGATGCCGAAGTACGCCTCGTGATGCTGATGGTGGTTCCAGCAGAGCGTTGCGACGCGGTCGCCGCGCTCGAGCCCGAGACCCTGGAGGGCAACCGCGAGCTGCCTCGCCCGGCGCAGCGTCTCGCCGTACGTCGTCCGGTGCATGGTCTTGTCGGGCAGACGCGTGACGATCGGGTTCGCCCCGAAGTACGTCTCCGCGCGCCGGAGCAGATGCGTCAGCGTCAGCGGGAAATCCATCATCAGGCCGTCCACGGACCCTCCTCGGTCGTGTCAGACACGAATCGCGACACCGAGCACGGCGTCCGCGACCTCGGCCCGCAGCTCTGCGGGCCGTGCGCCGAAGCCTTCGAGCCACAGGGCGCGCTTGTAGAACCGGTGCAGCGGGTGCTCCCAGGTGAAGCCCGTGCCGCCGTGCACCTGGATCGCGCGCTCGCATGCGGCCACCGCTGCCTCGGCCGCGAAGGCCTTCGCCGCCGCCGCCGCCACGCTCGCCTGCTCGTCGCCTTCGGCCACGCACCATGCGGCCCAGTAGGCGAGCGAGCGCGCGAACTCGACGTCTGCGTACGTGTCGGCGAGGGCGTGTGAGACGGCCTGATAGACGCCGATCGGCTTGCCGAATTGCTCGCGCGTGCGTGCGTGCTCGATTCCGAGCTCGAGCGCACGCTGGGCGATCCCCACGGCCTCGCAGGCGCCGGCGGCGCGGGCCCGGGCGACGTCGGGCGAGCCGGCCAGCGGCGTCGCCTCGCCGTGCTCGAGCCGGCCGAGCGGACGCGACGGGTCGACTGTCGGCAGGTCCTCGCCGCGGGCGTCGTACGCCGAGCCGCGCGAGACGACGCGGTCGACGGAGCCGAGCCAGGGGACGAGGCCGCGCACCTCTCCCGACCAGCGCACGTCGCCGGCGGCGACCGCCGCGCGCTCTTCCGGGCCGAGCGCCGGCAGCGCGAGCGCGATCGTCCCGAAGTACGGGCCGGGATAGAGGGCATAGCCGAGCTCCTCGAACAGGATCGCCTCCTCGAGGAACGTGAGCCCCGTGCCGCCGTCCTCTTCGGCGATCGAGACTCCGAGCCAGCCGAGCTCTGCGAGCTCGGCCCAGGCGTCGTCCTGCGGCGCGTCGAAATCGCGGTCGAGCGGGAAGCGGTCGGACAGCCATGCGCGTGCCTGCCGTTTCAGCTCCTGCTGCTCCGCGGTGAAGGCGAAGTCCATCAGCGGCTCCGGGGCAGATCGAGGACGCGCTCGGCGATGATGTTGCGCAACACCTCTGAGGTGCCGGCCTCGATCGTGTTGCCGCGGCTGCGCAGCTGCTGGTAGTGCCACCAGCCGTCGTCGAGCAGGCCGTCCGGGCCGAGCAGCTCACGGCCGAGCTTCGTCAGCCGCTGATTCTGCTCCGACCAGCGCAGCTTCGCGACGGAGCCCTCGGGGCCCGGGATGCCGGTGCGCTCGAGCGTCGTGAGCGCGCGGTAGTTCGTGTACCGCAGCGCCTGGAGCTCGATCCACTCCTGCGCGACGCGGTTGCGGGCGAGCCCGTCGCCGTTCACGTTCTCTCGCGCGACGTCGATCAGCCGGTTGACGGCGACCTCGAGCGCGGCGGTGAGCGCGAAGCCGAGCGTGCCACGCTCGTGCAGCAGCGTCGTCATCGCCACCTGCCAGCCTTCGCCCTCCGCGCCGAGCAGGTTGTCGACGGGCACCTCGACGTCGGTGAAGAAGATCTCGTTGAACTCCGCCTCGCCCGTGATCTGCCGCAGCGGCCGCACCTCGACGCCGGGCGACCGCATGTCGACGGTCATGTACGTGAGGCCCTTGTAGCGTGGCGCGTCGGGATCGCTCAGCCCGACGAGGATGCACCAGTCGGCGATGTGCGCGAAAGACGACCAGACCTTCTGCCCGTTGACGACGAACACGTCGCCGCGCCGCTCCATGCGCGTGCGCACCGCGGCGAGGTCGGAGCCGGCCCCCGGTTCGGAGAAGCCCTGGCACCAGATCTCCTCTGCGGAGAGGATCTTCGACAGGTGCGCGTGCTTCTGCTCCTCGCTGCCGTGCACCATGATCGTCGGCCCGGCCATCCCGACCCCGATCACACCGATGTGCGGCGGCGCCTGCGCACGCGCCGTCTCTTCGAGGAAGATCGCCTGGTGGCTGTACGGGGCGCCGGCGCCGCCGTACTGCTGCGGCCACGTCAGCCCGGCGTAGCCGCCCTCGAACAGCCTGCGGCTCCACTCGCGCCCGAACGAGTCGTCAAAGCGCTGCGAGCCGCCGCGCCAGTTGCGCTTCTCCTCGGGGAGGTTCGCGTCGATCCAGGCGCGCAGCTCTGCGCGAAAGGCGGCTTCCTGCGGCGTGTCGCGGAGGTCCACGGCCCTACGCTACAACGACAGGCCCCTCAGGCGGAAGCCGGAGCAGGCGCCGGCAGTCGCACGACCTCGCGGCGGCGCAGCGGCAGGAGGCCGACGACGGCGACGGTGACCGCCACTCCGAGCCATTGCGACCAGCGCAGATGCGCGTTGAATGCGTAGATGCCGACGAGCCCTGCGGAGACCGGGAACGCGAGCTCGGCGAGCGCTGCGAGCGTCGCCGGCGTGCGCCGCAGCCCGTAGTAGTAGAGCGCGAGCGCGAGCGCGCCCGTCACGAGCGCGAGATACGTGATCCAGACGCTGTCGTGCGCCCCGGCATACGCCTTCGCGCCGACGAGCGGCAGCGCGATCGCGCTGGCGACCAGCCCGAACGCGAAGCGCACGGTCAGCACCTGTTGGAACTCGAGCTTGCGGCCGAGGAAGCGGCCGAAGACGGTGCCGAGGCCCCAGAGCCCGGCGGCCGCGAGCGCCTCGACGATCGGCGTCAGCCCGCGCGCGTGCACGTCGGTCGGATGCGGGAAGGCGATCAGCCAGACGCCGGCGAGCGCGGGGACGAGGAACCACGCGAAGCGCGGTCGCGGCTGCTCGCCGAGCACGATCGCGGCGCCGGCGACCGCGACGAGCGGCTGGATCTTCTGGAGCACGACTGGCGTGATCGGGTCGCCGTGGACGAAAGCCTGCGTGAAGAGGATCGTCGCGAGCGCCGACGCGCCTGCGCCGACGAAGATCCCCGCGACGATGTAGCGCGGGCCGGCGCGCCAGAGCGCGCGCAGCGACGGGAGGAGCAGCGGCAGGGTGACGAGCACGAGGACGACGTGCTCTCCGAACACGATCGTCGTCGCCGCCGTCGACTGCGCGAGCGGGCGCCGGAAGAACGCGTCGGTGCCCCACATGGTGGCCGCCACGCTGATCAGGACGACGCCGGGAATGCTGCGCAGCCGGTCAACCATGGCGTTGAGCGTATCGCTTGGCGCCCAGGCTGCGCGGCGCCTGTTCGCTACGTCTCGTAGCGGAGGAGATCCTCGACGCGCTCGCGCGCGCGGATCACGGTCGCATGCCCGTCGCGGACGAGCACGACCTCGGCCCGCGGGACGCCGTTGTAGTTCGAGCTGAGCGCGAGCGTGTACGCGCCGGTCGCCGGCACCGCGAGCAGGTCGCCACGCGCCGGGCGCGGCAGCTCGACCGCGTCGATGAGCACGTCGCCGGATTCGCAGTGCTTTCCCGCCACCCGGTAGACGCCGGTCGCGAGCTCGCCGACGCGGTTCGCGAGCAGCGCCTCGTAACGGGCGCCGTAGAGCTGCGGCCGCGGGTTGTCGGACATGCCGCCGTCGATCGCCACGTACGAGACGCCGCCGCTCTCCTTCACGACGCCGACGCGGTAGAGCGAGACGCCGGCGCGGCCGACGAGCGAGCGGCCGGGCTCGAAGACGACCTGCACCGGCTCGGCCCAGCGTTCGCGCAGCCGCTCGAGCAGCGGTCGCACCCAGTCCTCCACCGTCGGTGGATGCTCGCTGCGGTTGTGCCGCACGCCGAGCCCACCGCCGAGGTCGAGCACCGAGGGCTTCCAGGCGAGCTCGCCGGCGGCGCGCTCGCAGAAAGCCGCGAGCCGGTCGACCGCGAGCAGGCTCTCGTCGACCTGCTGGAGCTGGGAGCCGACGTGGAAGTGGACGCCGGCGACGTCGAGCCCGAGGCGGCGCGCGTCGTCGATCGCGGTGAGGGCCGCGTCGGCGCCGAGCCCGAACTTCGACTCGGCGTGCGCCGTCGCGATCGCCTCGTGCGTGACCGCCTCGACGCCCGGCGTCAGGCGGACGAGGACGCGCTTCACGCCCGCAGCGACAGCGCGGTCGGGCTCGTCCGGCGCGTCGAGCACGACGGTCGCGCCGGCGTCCGCAGCGGCGCGCAGCTCGCCATCCGACTTGTTGTTGCCGTGGAACAGGATCCGCTCCCCGCTCAGTCCGGCGGCGCGGGCGAAGGCGAGCTCGCCGAGCGTCGAGACGTCGGCGCCGATCCCTTCCTCGGCGAGCACGCGCAGGAGCGCGACGTTCGCGAACGCCTTCGTCCCGTAGGCGACGAGCGCGTCCGGCGCCGCGGCCCGATACGCCCGCGCCTGCGCGCGCACGGTCTGCTCGCAGTAGACGACGAGGGGCGTCCCGTGCTCGGCCGCGAGGCGGGAGACGGGGACGCCGCCGAGCGACAGCTCGCCGCCGTCGTTGCGCGCGCTTGCGGGGAAGAGGCCGAGCATCCCCGGGAGTGTGCACGAATACAGGCGCGGATCCGGCTTGGTTGCTACAGTTTGCGCTGTGCAGGAGCTCCTTATCTAGATCAGGGAGCGCACGCGGCGAAGGCCGCGCCGACCTTCCCCGGCCTCTCTCGCGAGAGGTTTTTTCGTCTCTGGAGGACGATGGACCGGTACGACCCGAACACGATCGAGCCGAAGTGGCAGCGCGTCTGGGAGGACGCGGACGCGTTCCACGTCCCCAATCCGGAGCCCGGCGCGCCGGCGGACGACCGGCACTGGTACCAGCTCGAGATGCTGCCGTACCCGTCCGGCAACGGCATGCACATGGGGCACGTCCTCAACTACACGATGGGCGACGTGATCACGCACGTGCGCCGTCGCAGCGGCTGGACGGTCGTGCGCCCGATGGGCTGGGACGCGTTCGGGCTGCCGGCGGAGAACGCCGCGATCCGCGAGGGCCGTCATCCGCGCGAGATCACCGAGCGGAACATCGCCACGATCCGGACGCAGATGAAGCGCCTCGGCTGGGCGATCGACTGGGACCGCGAGGTCTCGTCGCACGATCCCGCCTACTACCGCTGGACGCAGTGGCTGTTCCTGAAGTTCTTCGAGCACGGGCTCGCGTACCGCAAGGAGGCGCCCATCAACTGGTGCCCGAACGACCAGACGGTGATCGCGAACGAGTACATCGTCGACGGCCACTGCGAGCGTTGCGGCGCCCTCGTCGAGCTGCGAAACATGACGCAGTGGTTCTTCAAGACGACCGCCTTCGCGGATGAGCTGCTCGAGTACGAGCTGCCCCCGGGCGGCGAGTGGCCCGAGCGCACGAAGACGATCCAGCGCAACTGGATCGGCCGCTCCGAGGGCGCCGAGATCCTCTTCCGCGTCGACGAGCTCGGCCTCGACATGCCGGTCTTCACCACCCGCCCCGACACGCTCTTCGGCGCGACGTTCTTCGTCGTCGCTCCCGAGCACCCGTTCGTCGACGCGCACGCGAGCGAGGAGGCGCAGGCGTATGCGCTCCACGCCGGCGCGCGCCGCGACGAGGACCGTGCGGCCGAGACGGTGAAGACCGGTGTCTTCACCGGCCACTCCGCGACGAATCCGATCAACGGCGAGCGCCTCCCGATCTGGGTCGCCGACTACGTCCTGATGGATTACGGCACGGGCGCGATCATGGCCGTCCCGGCGCACGACGAGCGCGACGGCGAGTTCGCCGCCACGTTCGGCCTGCCGGTCGTCGACGTGATCGACGAGAACGGGCGCCTGATCAACTCGGAGCGCTTCGACGGGCTGCCCGCCGAGGAGGGCGGGCGAGCGATCGTCGCCTCGCTCGTGGAGCAGGGGCGCGGCAAGTCGACCGTCTCGTACCGGCTGCGCGACTGGAGCTTCTCGCGGCAGCGCTACTGGGGCTGCCCGATCCCGATCGTCCACTGCGAGAGCTGCGGCGTCGTGCCCGTGCCGGAGGACGAGCTGCCGGTGCTGCTGCCCGAGATCGAGGACTACCAGCCCAAGGGCAAGTCGCCGCTCGCCTCCAACGAGGAGTGGATGCACGTCTCCTGCCCGCGGTGCGGCGGCGCGGCGCTACGCGACGCGGACACGATGGACACGTTCGTCGACTCGTCCTGGTACTTCCTGCGCTACGTCGATCCGCACAACGACCAGGCGCCGTTCGACCGCTATGTCGTCGACTACTGGCTGCCGGTTTCGCAGTACATCGGCGGCATCGACCACGCGACCGGACACCTTCTGTACTCGCGCTTCTTCGTCAAGGCGATGAACGACTTCGAGATGCTCGGCTTCCGCGAGCCGTTCGCGCGGCTGTTCCATCAGGGCTGGGTGCAGATGGGCGGCACGAAGATGTCGAAGACGAAGGGCAACGTGATGGGGCCGGACGAGTTCGTCGCCGAGTACGGCGCCGACGCAACAAGGCTCTGCATCCTCTTCCTGGGGCCGGCCGACCAGGACATGGAGTGGACGGACTCCGGCATCGAGGGCATCGCCCGTTTCCTGCGCCGGCTGTGGCGGGCCGTGCACGAGGTGGCGGAGCGCGCCCCGGCGGACGGCCCGGTGGAAGGCCCGCTCGTCCGGAAGGCGCACGAGACGATCGCGAAGGTGAGCGACGACATCGTGCGGCGCTTCCAGTTCCACACCCCGATTTCCGCGCTGATGGAGCTCGTCAGCGCGCTCTCCGACGACCCCGACGACCCTGCCGCGCGTTTCGCCGCGGAGACGGCGGTGAGCCTGATCCAGCCGTACGCGCCGCACATCGCCGAGGAGCTGTGGCAGGTGCTCGGCCACGAGCGCCTGTGGGAGCAGCCGTGGCCGGTCGCCGACGAGTCGCAGCTCGTGCAGGACCGGTTCGAGCTCGTCGTGCAGGTGAACGGCAAGGTGCGCGACCGCTTCGAGGTCGAGGCGGATCTGTCCGAGGACGAGCTCGTCGCGCTCGCGATGACGTCGCCGCGCGTGCAGGCGCACATCGACGGTGCGCAGGTGCGCAAGACGATCGTCGTCCCGCGCAAGCTCGTGAACTTCGTCGTCGGGTAGTTACCGCTCGCTGTCGAGGCCGGCCATGCCCTGCCCGGGGTAGCGCGTGCCTGCGGCTGCGCCCGGCGGGACGGCGTCCTCGATCGCGGCGAGGTCGTCCGGCGTCAGCTCGAGGACGAGCGCGCCGAGCGCCTCGGCGAGCTGGTCGCGCCGGCGCGAGCCGACGAGCGGGATCACGTCGTCGCCGCGCGAGAGCACCCACGCGATCGCCGCCTGCGCGACGGTCGCGCCCTGCGCCTCGGCGACGTCCCGCAGCGCGTCGACGAGCCCGAGGTTCAGGTCGAGGTTACCCGCCGCGAAGCGCGGTGCGTGTGCGCGGAAGTCGCCGGCCTCGACCGCGCGGTCGGGCGACCAGTGCCCGCTGAGCAGTCCGCGCGAGAGCACGCCGTACGCGGTGACCGCGATCCCGAGCTCGCGGCACGCCGGCAGGATCGCGTCCTCGAGCCCGCGCGACATGAGCGAGTACTCAATCTGGATGTCCGCGACCGGATGCACCGCGTGCGCGCGGCGAATGGTGTCGGCCCCGGCCTCGGACAGGCCGAGCATGCGCACGTAGCCCTTGTCGATTGCGTCGGCGATCGCGCCGACGGTCTCCTCGATCGGCACGTCCGGGTCGACGCGTGCCGGCCTGTAGACGTCGACGTAGTCGGTGCCGAGTCGGGTCAGCGTGTACGCGAGGAAGTTCCACATCGCGGCTGGGCGGCTGTCCATGCCGCCCCAGCGGTTGTCCGGCCCGCGCAGCCCGCCGAACTTCACGCTGAGCACGACGTCCTCACGGCGGCGGCCGCGCAGCGCGTCGCGAATCAGCAGCTCGTTGTGCCCCATGCCGTAGAAGTCGCCGGTGTCGAGCAGCGTGATTCCGGCGTCGAGCGCAGCGTGGATCGTGGCGACGCTCTCCGCGTCGTCGGAGGCGCCGTAGACGCCCGACATCGCCATGCAGCCGAGGCCGAGGGCGGAGACGGCCGGGCCGCCGGCGCCGAGGGTGCGCTCGATCACCCTTCATCTGTAGCAGCAACGCTCCGCCGGAGAGACGGCACACTCCCGTGACGGACGCGCTGCCACGCTGAGGGCATGGGGTTGCACGCACTCGCTCCGGCGCAGCGGCGCCTGCTCGCGGTCGCCGTGCTGCTCGTGATCGCGGTCGTGCTCGGGCTGCGCCACCTCTACGGCGGGAAGGCGGCGAGTCCGGCGGGGGCGTTCGCGCCGCTGTCGGTTGCCGCGGCGCCCGTGCGCGCAGCCGCAGGGGGCGGAGGCAAGCTGCTCGTGGTCGACGTCGCGGGCGCGGTGCGCCGTCCAGGGCTCTACCGGCTCCCGTCCGGAACGCGCATCGCCGACGCGGTCGCGCGTGCGGGCGGCGCAGGAGCGAAGGCGGATCTCGATCTCGTCAACCTCGCGGCGCCGCTCGCCGACGGCGAGCAGGTCGTTGTCCCCCAGCGTGGCGCTGCGGCAGTGTCCGGAGGCCCGTCGCAGACGGCGCCGCTCGACCTCAACTCCGCGTCGGCGGAGCAGCTCGACGCCCTGCCGGGGATCGGCCCGTCGACGGCCGCGAAGATCGTCGCGTTCCGCGAGGCGCACGGGCCGTTCCGCACCGTGGAGGGGCTCGATGCGGTGCCGGGAATCGGCCCGTCCCGCATCGACCAGCTGAAGGGGCTCGTCATCCCTTGAGTGCCCGCGCTCCCACGCTGCTCGCGCTCGCGCTCTGCGCGGGCCTCGTTACGGCGACGCTCGTCCGCGCGTCGCTGCTGCCCGCACTGCTCCTGCTCGCGCTCGCCGGGGTTGCCGCGGCGCGCGCGCCGCTCGTCGCGGTCGCGTGTGCGCTCGCGCTCGCGGGCTGGTGGTGGGGGAGCGTCCGCGAGCACGCGCTCGACCGAAGCGTGCTCCACGCGCACGTCGACACCGCCGACTCGGCGCTCGTCGAGCTCGAGGAAACCCCGCGCGCGGGGCGGTTCGAGACGCGCGTGCGCGCGCTCGTCCTCCGCTGGGGCGACCTGCGCCCACACGAGACCGTGCTCCTCGAGCTCCATCCCGGCCGCGTGCCGCCGCAGGGCGCGCGGCTCGCGGTGCTCGGCACGCTGCTGGAACCGCGCGGCCCCTCGCACGGCTTCGACGAGCGAACCTGGCTGCGGCGCCAGGGTGTGCACGTCGTCCTGCGCGCAGACTCATGGCGCGTCGTCGGCCGTCGCGGCGGACTCGGGGGCGTCGCCGACCGCCTGCATGCGTGGCTCGAGCGCGACGCAGCATTCAGGCTCCGGGGCGAGCGGCGCGACGTGCTGAACGCGATCGTGCTCGGCGAGACGCAAGGGCTCGACGACAATCTGCTCACGCGCTTCCGCGCCTCCGGTCTCTACCACGTGCTCGCCGTCGACGGACTCAAGGTCGCTGCGGTCGCCGGTGGCGCGGCCGCGCTCGCGTTCCTTGTCGGCGGCGGTCGGCGTGCCGCGGAGCTGCTGGCACTCGTCGCGACCGGCGGCTACGTGCTCGCGGTGGGACCGCATCCCGCGGTGCTGCGTGCGGCGATTGCCGCAGGGCTCGGCTCGCTCGCGTGGCTGACCGCGCGCGAGCGCGACCGCTGGCACGCGCTGCTCGTCGCGGCGGTCGCGCTGCTCGCCTGGAACCCGAACTTCGTGCTCGATGTGGGCTTCCAGCTTTCGTTCGCTGCCGTCAGCGCGATCTTCGTGCTCACGCCGAGGATCGTGCGCGCGCTCGAGGGCTACCCGGTGCCGCGCCGGCTCGCGCAGCTGATCGGCGTCTCGACGGCGTGCGGCCTCGCCACCGCGCCGGTGACCTGGCTGCAGTTCCACCAGGTCTCGCTCGTCACGGTGCCGGCGAACGTCGTGGGCGTGCCGGTTGTCGCAGAGATGCTCGGCGTTGCCCTGGTCACCGCGCTGCTTGCACCGGTGGCGCCGCCGCTCGCGGCGCTGCTCGCGCAGCTGAACGGCTGGGGCGCGGCCTTCGTCGCGGAGTGCGCCCGCGTCTTCGGCGGCCTGCCGGGAGCCCAGGCCCGGTCGCCGACGGCGGTCGCCGCGGTGGCAGCGGGCGTGCTCCTCGCGGCGGCCTATGCTTGGCGGCGTGGCGAACGAGCTGAAGGCGGTCTACCTCCTCACCGGCAGCGACCGCCCGAAGGTGGCACGCGCGCTGCGCCGGCTGCGGGAGCGCATCGGCGATGACTCCACCGAGCACCTGACCGCGCTCACGGCCACCGGCGCCGACGCCGTCGCGGCCTGCAACGCGCTCGGGCTGTTCGTGGGTGAGGGGCAGCGGCTCGTGATCGTCGACGAGGTGGAGCGGTGGAAGGCGCCCGAGGTGAAGGACGTTGTCGCGTATCTGGGGTCGCCGGCGCCGACGACAGTGCTCGCTCTCGTCGCGGAGGAGCTGAAGGCCGACACCGCGCTCGCGAAAGCGGTGGCGAAGTCGGGCGAGATCCTCGCCTACGACGTCGCGAAGCGCCGCCTGCCGGAGTGGGTCGCCGAGCAGTTCGGGCGGGTCGGCGCGAAGGCGGACGCCGACGCGTGCCGTGCGCTCGTCGAGATCGTCGGCGACGACCTCGACGCGCTGACGACCGAGGTGGACAAGCTCGCGACCTGGGCGGCCGGCGACACGATCGCGCTCCGCGACGTCGAACAGCTCGCGGCCGGCCGGGCCGAGACCTCGATCTTCTCCCTCACCGATGCGTGGGGCCGGCGCGACGTCGGCGCAGTGCTCCGCGCTGCCGAGGAGATCCTCGACCGCTCACACCGTCCGCGCTCCGGCGAGCTGATGCGCGTGACCGCCTCGCTCGTCAACCACGTCGGACGCGTGAAGCGCTGTCAGCGGCTCGCCGAGCAGGGCATCCGCGCCAAGGATGCCGCCGGGAGGCTGAAGATGCATCCGTTCGCCGCCGAGAAGGCGTTCGCGCAGGCGGGAAACTTCTCGGCCGAAGAGCTCGCAGGCGCGATCGTCCGGCTCGCGCAGCTCGACGCGGCGACGAAGGGCGGCTCACGGATGCCGGCAGATCTCGAGCTCGACCGCGCGCTCGTCGACATTACGTCGCGAACCTAAAAGGTTCGCGACGTGTTGGTTCGGCTTCGCGGAGCGCCCGTCGGCCAAGCCGATGGGCTTTTGGCCTGGCGGAGGGCCGGTGGGTTCGGCGAGCGCGGCCGGTGGCGCTGAAGCGTCCCCGTCCGCGTGGATCCGCCTCCGCCTAACGCGCCTGCGGCCGCGTTAGCCTCCGGCCCGTTCCGTTGCGGCGGGCGGCGGTTTAGAGCCTGGTCCGGTTCAATCGGTCCCGGGCCGGAGCGAACGCGGGCTGTTGCCGCGTTCGTGGAGGCCGGATGCTCGCGCGTGGGGATGGCGTAGCCACCACTGCGCGAGCTGCGGCTCCCCGTTGCTGGGCGTTAGCCCTTCGCGATGCGGGCGGCCTGCGCCTTGCGGCGGGCGGCGGTGTTCTTGTGCAGCGTGCCGTTCGCGGCGGCCTTGTCGAGCCAGCGCTCGAGCTGCCGGTGCCGATCGGCCACGACGGTCGCATCGCCTTCGTCGGCGGCGGTACGGAGGCCGCGCATCAGCGTCTTCGCGGTCGAGCGCCAGCGCAGGTTCTCCACCCGCTGGCGGGCGGCCTGGCGGACGCGCTTCTTCTGTTGCTTGATGTTCGGCATGGCGAGCCGGCCGATGGTAGCAGCGGCAGGAGAGGCCGCGGCGGCCGGGAACAAGCCCGGATGGACAAAAGACATTCCGACGGCGACCGCCGCACGGGCGACGACCGCCGTACCGGCGACGACCGCCGGAAGGGCAAAGAGGGCACACCTGCGGGTACCGACCGTCGCGTTACCGAGCGCCGATCCGACGAGGATCGCCGCTCCGGCAAAGATCGACGCAACGGCTCCTGACAGACGCGCTCCCTATGCTCACCGTGTGAGCGACGCCGACCGCGAGCGAGAGCTGCGCCGGCTCGAACGCGACCGCCGTCGCCGCGAACGCGGGCTGCCGACATATTTCGACGACTCCGGTACGGCGTTCGAGAGCTGGCCGCTGGTCACCGACGTGGCGGAGACGCCGACGATGACGATCCGGCCGTCGCTGCTGCGCGAGGCGGCCGAGCGGGAAGCGGTCGCGGAGTCGGAGCCGCCCGGCGCGACGCGCCGGCTGGGCGTCTCGACTGCGATCTTCGCCGCCGCCACCGGCCTCTCCCGCGTGCTCGGCGTCGTGCGCCAGGTCATCGTCTCCTACTACTTCGGCGCGAGCGGGAAGATCAACGCTTTCACCGTCGCCTTCCAGCTCCCGAACCTCGTCCGTGCGCTCGTCGCGGATGCGGCGCTCTCGTCCGCGTTCGTCCCCGTGTTCAGCGAGCTGCTCGAGAAGGGCGAGCGAAAGCGTGCGTGGCGCGTTGCGTCCACGCTGTTCTGGCTGATGCTGCTCGGGCTGACCGCGCTGACCGCGCTCTTCGTGCTCGTGGCGCCGTGGGTGATCGGAATCTTCGGAAACCCGGGTCACGACCGCGCGCTCGCGGTGGGCCTCTCGCGCGTGCTCTTCCCGATCGTCGCGCTGCTCGGCGTCTCGGGCATCGTCGTCGGCATCCTCAACAGCTACGACCACTTCACGGTGCCGGCGCTCTCGCCGGTGTTCTGGAATCTCGCGATCATCGCCGGTCTCGCCCTCGGTGTGCCGAATGCGCACGGCGAGAACGCGAAGCTCTACGTGTACGCGGTGTCGATCCTCGTCGCGACGCTCGTCCAGGTGTTCCTGCCGATGCCGTGGCTGCGCGGCCGCGACGGCCGCCTCCAGCTCGTGCTCGACTGGCGCGATCCGGCGGTGAAGAGAGTTTTCGTGCTGATGGTGCCGGTGACGCTCGGGCTCGGCCTGATCAACGTCAACGCGGTGATCGACGTCTTCTTCGCGTCTCGCTACATCAACGGCTCGCTCGCGCCGACCGCGATCCAGAATGCATTCCTCGTCTACATGCTGCCGCAGGGGATCTTCTCGGTCGCGATCGCGACGGTGATGTTTCCGTCCCTGTCGCGCTTCGTCGCGCGGGGTGATCTGGAGAGCTTCCGTCGCGGCATCAGCTCGGGCCTGCGGCAGATCGCGTTCTTCCTGATTCCCGCAGCAGCGGTGAGCGCGGTGCTCGCGGAGCCGATCGTGCGGATCCTCTTCCAGCGCGGCCACTTCCACGCCGACCAGACGCCCGTCGTCGCCGGCGCGCTCGCCGCGTTCAGCGCTGGGCTCGTCTTCAACGGCGCGATGCTGATGCTCAACCGCGGCTTCTTCAGCCTGCAGTCGAACTGGATCCCGACCGTCGTCGCGCTCGGCAACCTCTTCCTGAACGCGATCCTCGACTTCTGGTTCTACCGCTTCGGCGTGTGGGGGATCCCGCTCTCGACCGCCGTGTGCAACATCGCCGGGACGTGGGCGCTGCTCGTACTGCTGCGCCGCCGGCTCGGCCGGATCGAGGGCGGCGCGATTGCGTCGACGACGATCCGGGTCGCGGTCGCGTCGACGGCGGTCGCCGCGGTCGCGTGGTTCATCTGGCATCCGCTCGACTCGTCGCTCGGCCGCTCCTTCCCCGCGCAGGTCGTCTCCCTCGGCGCCGCGCTCGTCGCGGCAGTACTGACGTACCTCGTGTGCTGCCGGCTGCTCCGCGTGCGCGAGCTCGCCGCCCTGCGCTCGCTCGGCGGACGGCTGCGGCGCGCGTGATCGCGTTCCGGCGCATGGTGGAGGACGACCTCGTCCTCTTCCACGCCTGGCTCCAGCGCCCGCACGTCAAGCGCTGGTGGCGCGACCGCGAGGTGTACGACGAGGTCCGCGCCTACTACCTGCCGTCGATCGAGGGCAGCGCGCCGACCGACCACTACCTGATCCTGCTCGACGGCACGCCCGTCGGCGTGATCCAGACATACCTCGCCGCCGACTATCCCGAGTGGGAGGCGATCGTCGGCATGGAGCCGGGCCTCGCCGGCGTCGACCTGCTGATCGGCGAGGGGGCGCTGACCGGCCAGGGGCTCGGGCCGCGGGCGCTCTCGCGTTTTACCGCCGACGTCGTGTTCGCGCGGCCCGGCACCGTCGCCTGCATCGCCACCGTCGAGGAGGAGAACGTCCGCTCCTGGCGCGCCTTCGAGAAGGCCGGCTTCGCGCACGTGCGTGACGTCGAGGAAGAGGGACGGCCGCACCGACTGATGCGGCTTGATCGCCCGGGTTGAGTTCCGGCCGTGGAGCATTGCGCGCCATTAACAGTTCCCCGGCCGGGTCTGGGATGCTCTTCCGAATGCATGGCGCCGCACGAGCCGTCGCCTTGGCCGTGGCCGTAGCGAGTCCCGTCCATGTCGCGTCCGCGCAGGGCAACCAGTTCCCGCCACAGCTCACGAGGCTGACAAAGGCGGAATGCCCGCAGCCTCTCGACCTGCCCGTGCTCGACCAGCTCGACCGAATCCGCGCGGTGCTTCCGACGCTCGTGAAACGGCAGCTCGGCCAGAAACCCAACCCGAACGGAACGAACTACAGGAACTGGCAGGTGCTCGGTGCGATCTCCCTCGATCCGACCTATCCCATGGTCGTGCCGGGAGCAGCGCACTGGCGAGCTGTCGTGGCGGGCCGCTGCGGAGCGAACGTCGCGGCCCGGTCGTGGCTGCTCGTTCTCCAGTTCCCCGAGATGCACGCGATCAACTCGGTCGGGCGCTTCTTCGTCGCTTTAACCCGGCGGGGTTGGGAGATCTGGGCGTCCGGCTGAAGGACGCCGACGGCGTCAGTGGAGCCGGCGTCGACTCGCAGCCCGATGAGCGAAAGATCGGTTGACGAGGCCCGAACCTCAACGACCGGGCCATGCAGTTGTTGTTCGGCGCCGGTGCTCTGCATGAGGGACGCGAAACGTGCGCGCAACAGAAGCCTCGGATCCGGCGATTCCGGGAAAAACGGCTTGACCAGTACCATCGCCGCGGAGAACCCATGGACCAGAGCAAGATCCGCAACTTCTCGATCATCGCCCACATCGACCATGGGAAGTCGACGCTGGCCGATCGCATCCTCGAGGTCACCGACACCGTCTCGGCGCGCGACATGCGGGAGCAGCTGCTCGACTCGATGGACCTCGAGCGCGAGCGCGGGATCACGATCAAGGCACAGGCCGTCCGCGTCGCGTGGAAGGGCCACGAGCTGAACCTGATCGACACGCCCGGGCACGTCGACTTCACGTACGAGGTGTCCCGCTCGCTCCAGGCGTGCGAGGGCGCCCTGCTCGTCGTCGACGCCGCGCAGGGGATCGAGGCGCAGACACTCGCGAATGCGTATCTCGCGATCGAGAACGGCCTCGAGATCGTCCCTGTCGTGAACAAGATCGACCTGCCGCAGGCCGATCCCGACGGCGTCGCCGTCGAGGTGGCCGACCTGCTCGGCGACGATCCCGCGCGCGTCGTGCGGATCTCCGCGAAGACCGGTGTGAACGTCGCCGACGTGCTCGACGCGATCGTCGAGCGCGTGCCCGCGCCGGCGGGCGACCGCGACGCGCCCGCGCGCGCGCTCGTGTTCGACTCGTCGTACGACCAGTACCGCGGCGTCGTCGCGTTCCTGCGCGTCGTCGACGGCTCGTTCACGCGGCGCGAGGCGATCCAGACGATGGCGACCGGCACGCGCTTCGACGCGGAGGAGCTCGGCTTCTTCTCGCCGACGATGACGCCCGTCGAGTCGCTCTCCGCGGGCGAGGTCGGCTACGTCGTCACGGGGCTCAAGGATCTCTCGAGCCTGCGCGTCGGTGACACGCTCACCGCCGTCGCCCGCCGCGCGTCCGAGCCGCTGCCCGGCTACAAGGACGTGAAGCCGATGGTGTTCTCGGGGCTGTTCCCGACGGACTCCGACCAGTATCCCGAGCTGCGCGACGCGCTCGAGCGCCTGAAGCTGAACGACGCCGCGCTCTTCTACGAGCCGGAGAACTCGCAGGCGCTGGGTTTCGGCTTCCGCTGCGGCTTCCTCGGCCTCCTGCACATGGAGATCGTGCGCGAGCGCCTCGAGCGCGAGTTCGACCTCGATCTCCTCGTCACGGCGCCGAACGTCGCCTACCGCGTGAAGGAGAAGAACGGCGACTGGGTCGAGGTGCACAACCCGGCCGAGTTCCCGCGTGAGGTCGAGGAGGTCGAGGAGCCGATCGTGAAGGCGTCGATCATCGTGCCGAAGGAGTACGTCGGCGTCGTGATGGAGCTGAACAACGACCGGCGCGGCACGTTCGACCACATGGAGTACCTGTCGCCCGCGCGCGTTCACCTCACGTACGACCTACCGCTGGCCGAGATCGTGATCGACTACTACGACCAGCTCAAGTCGCGCACACGCGGCTATGCGTCGTTCGACTACGACCTCTCCGGCTTCAAGCCGGGCAGCCTCGTCCGCGTCGACGTGCTCGTCGGCGGCGAGATCGTCGACGCGCTGTCGCTGATCGTGCACCGCGACTTCGCGTACGACCGCGGGCGGCTGCTCGTCGAGAAGCTGCGCCAGGAGATCCCGCGGCAGATGTTCGACGTGCCGATCCAGGCGGCGATCGGCTCGCGCGTGATCGCGCGCGAGACCGTGAAGGCGCGCCGGAAGGACGTGATCGCGAAGTGCTACGGCGGCGACATCTCCCGCAAGCGCAAGCTGCTCGAGAACCAGAAGAAGGGCAAGAAGCGGATGAAGCAGGTCGGCTCTGTCGAGGTGCCGCAGGAGGCGTTCCTCGCCGTGCTCAACATCGGCCAGGGGACGAAGACCCCTTGACGCTCGAGATGCGCACCGCATGCGAGCGCTGCGGCGCTGCGCTCGAGCCGGACGGCGAGGCGCTCATCTGCTCATTCGAGTGCACCTTCTGCCCGGCGTGCGGCTCGGCGATGGGCCACGTCTGCCCGAACTGCGGCGGCGAGCTCGTGCCGCGGCCGAAGCGCGTGGCGGCGTGATGAGCGGGGCGCGCCACCTCTACGTGCACATGCCGTTCTGCGCGCACCGCTGCGGCTACTGCGATTTCGTCACCGTCGTCGGCCGCGAGGGGCAGCACCGCGCCTATGTCGACGCGCTGCTCCGCGAGCTCGAGCAGGACCGGCACGTGCTCGCGCCCGCGCTCGACACGGTGTTCCTCGGCGGCGGCACGCCGACGTTCACCGCGCTGCCCGAGCTCGTGCGCCTCCTCGACGCGCTGCCCGGCGCAGAGGAGGTCACCGTCGAGGCGAATCCCGAGACGGTCACCGCCGTGCTCGCGCGTGCCCTGCGCGCCGCCGGTGTCACACGCGTGTCGCTCGGGGCGCAGTCGTTCCGTCCGGAGCTGCTGCAAGTGCTCGAGCGTGTTGCCGGTCCGGACGACGTCCGGCGCGCCATGCATCATCTTCGTGATGCCGGGTTTGACAACATCTCGCTCGATCTCATCTACGGGATCCCCGGCCAGAGCCCCGCCGATCTCGAGGCCGACCTCGGCGACGCGCTCGCGCTCGAGCCGGAGCATCTCTCCTGCTACGAGCTCGAGGCGAAGCCGGGGACGCGCTTCACCCACGCCTGGGGAGAGGAGCTGGCCCGGCAGGCCGACGCGCTGGAGGACTACTTCGAGCGCGTCGTCGCCCGGCTGACCGGCGACGGCTACCGCTGGTACGAGACCGCCAACTTCTGCCGCACCGACGCAGGGCGGGACCTGCGCTCGCGGCACAACCTCGGCTACTGGCTCAGCCACGACTACCTCGGCCTCGGGATTGGCGCGGTCACGACAATCGACAGCGTTCGCCGGCGGAACACGCCCAGGCTCGGCGGGTACATCGAGGCCCTCGCGCACGGGCGCGCGCCCGAGCGCGAGCTCGAGCCGCTCGACGAGGGCGTGCGCGCGCGCGAGCGGGTGATGCTCGGGCTGCGCCTCGACGAGCCGCTGCAACTCGCGGGCGTCCGGGATGCCCTCGACGCGGCAGGCCTCGCGCGGGTCGAGAGACTCGGCCTCGTCGCACGCTCCGCCGACGCGCTGACGCTCACCGAGCGCGGCCGTTTCCTCGGCGACGCGGTCACCGTCGAGGTGCTCGCCTGAGCGGAAGCTAAAATCTCCTGCAAATGACGCTCACCGTTCAGCTCACCCCCCGGCAGCAGGAGTTCCTGCGCCGCGTCGTCGAGGAGTACGTCGCCACCGGCCAGCCGGTCGGCTCGAAGACCCTCGTCGAGCGGGCCGGGCTCACGGCGGCGCCGTCGACGGTGCGCGCGGAGCTCGCAGAGCTCGAGTCGCTCGGCCTGCTCACGCATCCGCACACCTCCGCCGGCCGCGTGCCGACCGAGAGCGGCTACCGCTACTACGCCGACGCGCTGCTGCACCGGCTCGACCCGCAGCCGCCGGAGTTCCCGCTCGACCTGCACACGACGCGACCCGAGGTCGAGGCGGCGCTCCAGGCGACGACGGAGATGCTCTCGCAGGTGACGCGCCTGCTCGCGCTCGTGTCCGCGCCGCCGCTCGAGGCGACGACGATCGTGCGCGTCGAAGTGCTGCTACTCCAGCCGGAGCTCGCCATGGTCGTCGTGATCACCTCGGCGGGCGGGGTCACGAAGCGGCTGATTCCGTTTCCCGAGCCGGTCGACCGCGGACTCGCGGAGTGGGCCGGCGAGTACCTGAACGAGACCGTCTCCGGCCTCCAGCTCGGGACGTCCCTGCTACGACGGCGCTTCGAGGATCCGGGTCTCGGCGCGGGCGAGCGCGCGTTCCTCGAGGCGCTGCGACCCGCGTTCACGGAGCTCGTCTCGACGGCGCAGCGTCTCTATGTCGGCGGCGCCGCCGACCTGCTCGGCGAGGTGCGCGCCGAGGAGCTCGACGCCTACCGCAGCCTGTTCGAGCTCGTCGAGAAGCGCGCCGCGATGCTCGACGTGCTCGGCGAGCCACACGACAAGCACCGCCCGTTCGTGCGTGTCGGGCAGGAGCTGGCGCATCCGGCGCTGCGCGAGATCGCGCTTGTCGGCGCCGCCTACGGCCTCGTCCATCGCGCGCTCGGCGCCGTCAGCCTCATCGGCCCGGTGCGCATGGACTACGAGAAAGCGGTCGGCGCGGTGCGCTCCGCGGCGACCGAGCTCTCGCGCTTCGTCGAGTCGATCTACGACGAGCGGTAACCGGCGCGCGTGGCGACTACCGAGCGCGACTACTACGAGCTTCTCGGCGTCAAGCGCGACGCGAGCGAGCCGGAGATCAAGAAGGCGTTTCGCGCGCTCGCGCGCGAGCTACATCCCGACGTCTCCGACGCACCCGACGCCGACGAGCGCTTCCGCGAGGTGGTCGAGGCCTACGAGGTGCTCTCGAAGTCCGAGACGCGCCAGCTCTATGACCGCTACGGGCACGCCGGGCTGCGCAGCGGCGGCTTCCAGCCCGGGCACTTCGACTTCGGCAGTCTCTCCGACCTGTTCGGCGCCTTCTTCGGCGACGACCTGCTCGGCAGCGCCGCCGCGCGCGCCCGCGGCGCCGACCTGCTCTCCACCGTGGAGATCGAGCTCGTCGAGGCCGCGCGGGGCACGAAGCAGGAGGTGCCGTTCCAGGTCGCCGTCACCTGCACGCGCTGCGAGGGGGACGGCGCCGAGCCCGGCAGCGTCGTCACCGCCTGCCCGACGTGCGGCGGCGCCGGCCGGCTGCAACAGGTTTCGCGCAGCGTCTTCGGCGAGTTCGTGCGCACGCAGACATGCCCGGCATGCCAGGGCTCCGGGCGCCGCATCGAGACGCCGTGCACGGCATGTGCAGGCGCCGGACGCCTGCTCGAGGAGCGGAAGTTCGAGGTTGAGATCCCCGCCGGTATCCACGACGGCCAGCGCATCCGCATCGGCGGCGAGGGCCACGCCGGCCTGCTGGGCGCGCGCGCGGGCGACCTCTACGTCCAGGTGCATGTGCGCCCCGACCCGCGCTTCGTGCGCGAGGGCAACGACATCTTCTCCACCGTCGACCTGACGATGACGCAGGCCGCGCTCGGCACGACCATGACGATCCCGACGCTCGAGGGCGACGAGGAACGTGAGTTTGCGGCGGGCACGCAGCCGGGCGAGATCGTCGTGCTGCGCGGACGCGGCATGCCCGTGCTCCAGGGGTACGGCCACGGCGACCAGCACGTCTTCGTCAACGTGATCGTGCCGCGCCATCTCGGCGACGAGCAGCGCCGTCTGCTCGCCGAGTTCGACGCGCACGCCGACGAGCGCACGTACAAGCCCGACGAGGGGCTCTTCGACAAGCTGAAGAGCACGTTCCTCCGCTGAGACGGGTCATCGTGTCCGGCGGCGAGCCCGAGCTCGCCGTGCTGCTCGACCTCTTCCCCGAGGGCGTCGAGGAGGTCGACGGCGGCTACTCCGTATACACCGACGAGGCGGGCGAAGCGGCGTTGCGCGGCCGCTTCGACGTCGCCTCGGAACCGGTCGCAGAGGGCTGGGAGGACGCCTGGCGCACGTTCCACCACGCCGTCGTCGTCGGCCGCCTCTGGATCGGCCCGCCGTGGGAGCAGCCGCCGCCCGACAAGCTCGCGGTCGTGATCGACCCCGGCCGCGCGTTCGGCACCGGCGCCCACCCGACCACGCGGCTCTCGCTCGCGCTGCTCCAAGAGGTCGAGCCGGCCGGACTGCTCGACGTCGGCTGCGGCTCCGGCGTGCTCGCAATCGCCGCCCGGAAGCTCGGTTTCGAGCCGGTGACCGGGATCGACGTCGATGAGGCTGCGATCGAGGTGACGCTCGCGAACGCGCGCGTCAACGGAGTCGACGTCGCGGCGCATCGCGCCGACGCGCTCGCGGACGAGCTCCCGCACGCGGGGGTGGCCGTCGCGAACGTCGCGCTCGACGTCGTCGAGCGCCTGCTGCCGCGCCTGTCCGTGAGGCTCGCGATCGTGTCCGGCTACCTCGATCGAGACACCCCCGACGTGCCGGGCTGGCGCCGCCTCGAGCGACGCGCCGCCGACGGCTGGGCGGCGGATCTGCTCGAACCTGCTTAGCATTGCGCCGTGGCGACGTTCTCGACCCGGTTCCTGGGCTGCAAGGTCTCGCATGTCGACGCGCACGACGTGCGCGAGCGGCTGCTCGCGGACGGCCACGTCGAGCGCGCCGACGGCGCCGACGTCGCGGTCGTCAACACCTGCTGCGTCACCCACGAGGCCGTGGCCAAGTCGCGCAAGGAAGCGGCCCGCGCCGCACGCACCCACGACCGCGTCTACGTGACCGGCTGCGCCGCCAACCTCGGCGCCGACGCGTTCGCCGGTCTACCGGACAACGTCGTCGTCGTCGCGCGCCGCAGCGAGGAGACGCCCGCGTTCGTCGCCGGCGACGTCGGCGCGATCGGCTGCGTACAGGCCGACGCGCGGCTCGACCGCGTACGCGCGTTCGTCAAGGTGCAGGACGGGTGCAGCTTCTCGTGCAGCTTCTGCGTGATCCCGCTCGTGCGCGGCGCCTCGCGCAGCCGCGGCGCCGGCGCGGTGCTCACCGAGATCCGGCGGCGTGTCGCCCAGGGCCACCGCGAGGTCGTGCTCACGGGGATCAACCTCGGCTGCTACCGCGACCGTGCCGCGGGCTTCGACCTGCCGCGCCTCGTGCGCGAGGCGGGTTCCACGCCGGGCCTCGAGCGGCTTCGCCTCTCTTCGATCGAGATCAACCACGTCAACGACGCCCTCGTCGCAGCGCTGCGCGACACGCCCACGGTGAGCAGGCACCTGCACGTCCCGCTCCAGTCGGGCGACGACACCGTCCTGCGCGCGATGGGCCGCCGCTACACCGTCGCCACGTACCTGCGCCGCCTCGCGCCGCTCCGGGACGAGCTGAACCTCACGAGCGACGTGATCGTCGGCTTCCCGGCGGAGGACGAGCGCGCGTTCGCGCGCACGCTCGAGACCGTTCGTGCCGCCGGTCTGACGAAGGTGCACGTGTTCCCGTACTCGCCGCGGCCCGGCACCGCCACCGCCGGCCACGATTCCGTCTCGCCGCAGGAGAAGAAGGCGCGCGGCGCGCGGCTGCGCGATGCCTCGCACGAGGCATGCCTTGCGCGCTGGCGCACGAAGGTCGGCTGCGACGACCTCGTGCTCGTCGACCGCGCCGGCCGTGGCTATGGCGACGACTACTCGCCCTGGTTGCTCGACGCGCGCGTTCCGGTCGGCGAGGTCGTCCGGGTTCGCGGCGCCGCCGTCTCCGACGAGGGGATCCTCGCGGCATGAGCGACGACTGCCTCTTCTGCGCGCTTTACCGCGACGGCGATCACGTGGCGCGGACGGAGGGCTTCGTCGCCATCCGCGACATCAACCCGCAGGTCGCGACGCATCTGCTGATCCTGCCGGAGCGGCACGTCCCGAGCTTCCACGACATCGCCGAGTTTCCAGCCGACGAGGCGAAGCGGATGCTCGACTTCGTCGCGCAGGTTGCTGCAGACGAGGGGCTGAGCGATTACCGTGTCGTCGTCAACGCCGGGGCGGGCGCAGGGCAGACGATCTTCCACCTGCACTGGCACGTGCTCGGCGGTGCACTGACCGGGAGGATGGCGTGAGCAGAATCGCGACGATCGAGGAGCAGCTTCGAACCGCCATGAAGGCGCGCGACGCCGAGCGCCGCGACGCGCTGCGCCTGATCCTGAACGCCCTGAAAGGGTCGGAGAAGGATCTCCAGCGCCCTCTCACCGAGGACGAGGAACTCCAGGTGCTCCAGCGCGAGCGCAAGCGCCGGCTCGAAGCGGCCGACGCGTTCCGCTCCGGGGGCCGTGAGGAGCAGGCGCAGTCGGAGGAGCGCGAGCTCGAGATCCTCGAGGAGTTCATGCCGGAGCCGCTCTCCGAGGACGAGGTCGAGGACATCGTCGACAACGCGATCGCCGAAGTCGGCGCGACGAGCATGGCCGATCTCGGCCGCGTGATGGCCGACGTGATGCCGCAGATCGCGGGCCGCGCCGACGGCTCCACCGTCAGCCAGATCGTCCGCGAAAAGCTCGCCTGAAACGCTGCGCGCTTCAGGCGGGGAATGTCACCGCTTCGCTTGGGCCGCGCCCAGCGAAGGGCGGCGTGGCGCGCGCGGTGGTGGCTTCGCCGTCCCCACGCGCGTGGATTCGGGCTCCACGAACACGCCCGCGGCCGCGCTCGCGGCAACGATCGACTCTCCGCGAGGCCAAGAGGACGGTGGCTTGGCCGCCGTCCGCTCTGCGAAGCCGACTCTGCTCGGTGAGAAGTGCGGAGCACTTCTCACCGGTACGCTCAGGCTGTGCAGGATGTTCTGGACGTCCCGAACGAGGTTGCGGCAGAGCTCGCGGGCATCGGCGACGGCGTTCTGACCGCACTGCGCGAGCGGCTCGGCTGCGCGGTGAACCTGCGCGGCAACCGGCTCACGCTCGAGGGCGACGACGTGAAGGTGGCCGAGGCGCGCGCCGTGCTCGAGGAGCTCGTCGAGCTCGTCGAGGGCGGGCAGGAGGTGGGTGCGGGCACGATCGACACCATCCTCACAGCGATCGACGAGGCAGAAAACGTCCGCGAGATCTTCGAGGACGTCGTCTGGTCGCATCGCGGCAACCGGATCACGCCGAAGACGGTCACCCAGAAGCACTACGTCGACGCGATCCGCCGCTGCACCGTCACCTTCGGGATCGGGCCTGCCGGAACGGGCAAGACGTACCTCGCGATCGCGCTCGCGGTCGCGGCGCTGTCCGAGCGGCAGGTCGGCCGCCTGATCCTCACGCGGCCCGCGGTCGAGGCAGGCGAGCGGCTCGGCTTCCTGCCCGGCGACGTGCTCGCGAAGGTCGACCCGTACATGCGGCCGCTCTTCGACGCGCTCTACGACACGATGGACCCGGAGAAGCTCAACGCGTACATGGAGCGCGGGACGATCGAGGTGGCACCGCTCGCGTTCATGCGCGGCCGCACCCTCAACGACAGCTTCATCATCCTCGACGAGGCGCAGAACACGTCGCCCGAGCAGATGCAGATGTTCCTCACGCGGCTCGGCTTCGGCTCCAAGGTCGTGGTCACCGGCGACATCACGCAGATCGACCTGCCGCGCGAGCAGGCGTCCGGGCTGATCCAGGTGCAGGACATCCTCACCTCGGTCGACGGCATCGCGTTCGTCCACTTCGGGCACCAGGACGTCGTGCGCCACAAGCTCGTGCAGCGCATCGTCGAGGCGTACAAGCGCCACTCCGAAGAGACGGGAACGCAGCGCCGCCGGTGATCGAGATCGAGGTCGAGAACCGCTCCGGCGTCGCGGTCGACGAGGCGGGCGCGCTCGAGCTCGTGCGGCGCGTGCTGCGCGCCGAAGGAGTCGACTCCGGCGAGCTGGGGCTCGCGTTCGTCGGGCCGGAGGAGAGCCGGACGCTCAAGCGCGACCATCTCGGCATCGACGAGGCGACCGACGCGCTCGCGTTTCCGCTCGACGGGCTCGAGGATCTCCCCGACGGCCTGCCGCGTCAGCTCGGCGACGTCGTCGTCTGCCCCGAGGTCGTCGGCGAGGACTGGCGTGCGCCGCTCGTGCATGCGGTCTTGCACCTCGTGGGCTACGACCACGGTGCGGCGATGGAGGCACGGGAGGCGCTGCACGCATGAGCATCCTCTCGCCGCGGCGCGACCCCGGCCGTCCGCCCACGCTGTTCGACAGCTTCAACTACGCGTTCGAGGGGATCATCCACGTCCTCCGCACGCAGCGGAACCTGCGGATCCACTTCGCGATCGCGATCGTCGTGATCGCGGCGGCGGCAGCGCTCGGTGTCGACCGAAGCGAGCTGATCGCGCTGCTGCTCGCGATCGCGTTCGTGCTCGTCGCGGAGATGATCAACTCGGCGATCGAGGGCGCGATCGACGTCTCGACGACGTCATTCGACCCGAACGCGAAGCTCGCGAAGGACGTCGCCGCCGGCGCGGTGCTGATCTCGTCGATCACCGCGGTCGCTGTCGGCTACCTCGTGTTCGCGCAGGCGGCGGCGCACAGGACGGCGCGCCTGCTCGACCGCGTGCGCGACGCGCCGGCTGAGATCACGCTCATCGCGCTCGCCCTCGTGCTCCTGATCGTGATCGCCACGAAGGCCGCGACCGGCCGCGGCACGCCGCTGCGCGGCGGTCTCCCCTCGGGGCATGCCGCGCTCGCGTTCGCGGGCTGGATGGCGGCGACCTACGTGATCGGCGACGACCACCGCTTCCTGATCTCGTCCCTGACCTTCGTGATGGCGGTGCTCGTCGCGCAGACGCGCGTCGAGTCGGGCATCCACTCGGCGCTCGAGGTCGTCTACGGAGGCGCACTCGGCGCGCTCGTCACCCTCGTCGTGTTCCAGGTTCTCTCATGAACGTCGAGGACGTGCTCGGGGAACAGCGCCGTTACTACGCGGCGCGCGCGCCGGAATACGACGACTGGTGGTTCCGGCGCGGCCGGTACGAGCTCGACGAGGACACGCTCGTCCGCTGGAATGCCGACGTCGAAGAGGTCGAGTCGGCGCTCGCGGCGTTCGACCCCGTCGGTGCCGTGGTCGAGCTCGCGGCGGGCACCGGGCTGTGGACGCGCCGCCTCGCCGTCACCGCCTCGCGTCTCGTCGCCGTCGACGCGAGCGGCGAGACGCTCGCGGTCAACCGCGCGCGCCTCGGCGACGTCCCGGTCGAGTACGTCGTCGCCGACCTCTTCGACTGGGATCCCGCCGACACGTTCGACCTCTGCTTCTTCGGCTTCTGGATCTCGCACGTCCCCGAGGAGCGCTTCGACGCCTTCTGGTCGTTCGTCCGCCGCCTCGTCGTCCCGGGCGGGCGCATCTTCTTCCTCGACGGGGCGCGGGACCCGGCGCAGCTCGAGCGCGAGGCCTCGCCGCTCGAGCGGCGGCAACTCGCCGACGGCCGCGAGTTCCGGATCGTGAAGCGCTACTGGGACCCCGACGAGCTCGCGACGCTTGTCGCGCCGTACGGATTCGACCTCGAACTGCGCGTCACCGCGAACGGGCAGTTCCTCTACGGAGGCGGTTCGTGACCGCCGAGGAGCTCGTCGCGGCTGCCGAAGCGGCGGCACCGCGGGCGTACGCCCCCTACTCGAACTACCTCGTCGGCGCGATCGCGGTGACGCATGACGGGCGCTCGTATGCAGGCGTCAACGTCGAGAACGCCGCGTATCCGCTCGGCATCTGCGCGGAGAAGACCGCGATCGGCAAAGCGGCGAGCGACGGGGTGCGCCCCGGCGACATCGCCGAGTTCGGCATCAGCGCGTCGCCGTGCGGCGGCTGCCGCCAGTGGCTGCACGAGTGGCGCGTCGAGCGGGTCTGCTTCCGGCGGGAGGACGGCACGATCGCCGAGCTCTCCGCCGCGGAGCTTCTGCCGGAGTCCTGGGGTCTTCCCGCATCGTGAAGTCCGGTTTCGTCGCGCTCGCAGGCCGGCCGAACGTTGGCAAGTCGACGCTCGTGAACGCGCTCTGCGGCGGCAAGGTGGCGATCGTCTCCGACAAGCCGCAGACGACGAGGCGTCGCATCTTCGGGATCGCGAACGGCGACGACTACCAGCTCGTGCTCGCCGACCTGCCCGGCTTCCAGCGCCCGCTCGACGCGCTCACCGAGCGGATGCAGCACACCGTGGATGCCGCCTTCGAGGAGGTCGAGGCGGTGGCGCTCGTCCTGTCGGCGCGCGAGCGGATCGGCGCCGGCGACCGCTTCATCGCGAAGCGCGTGTTCGCGCTCGGCGTCCCCGTCGTTGTCGTCCTGAACAAGGTCGACCGCCTGAAGAGCGGGCACATCGCGCAGCAGATGAACGCGGCGGCGCGGCTCGGCGACTTCCATGCGCTCCACCCGGTGAGCGCCAAGACCGGCGACGGCATCGCGGAGCTGCGCGCCGAGCTCGTCGCGCTCCTGCCCGAGGGGCCGCAGTACTTCCCGCCGGACCAGCGCACCGACCTGCCGCTCGAGATCCAGATCTCGGAGCTTGTCCGCGAGAAGGCGCTCTGGCTCACCCGCGACGAGCTCCCGCACGCGATCTCGGCCGAGGTCGAGGAGATCGCGGACAAGGTCGTCCGCGTGCGCATCCTCGTCGAGACGGAATCGCAGAAGCAGATCGTCGTCGGCAAGGGCGGCGCGATCGTGAAGGAGATCGGAACGCGCGCGCGGCCCGAGATCGAGGCGCTCCTCGGCGGGCCGGTGTACCTCGAGCTCGTCGTCAAGGTGAGGCCGCGCTGGCGCAAGGACGAGTCGACGCTCGACCGGCTCGGCGTCTAATCCTGCGGCGGTTCTTGTTCGTGCTCGACCGGCGGCGGATCGAGGGCGACGTTGCCCGGCTCGGCCGCGGCGCCGAGAATGTTGCCGACGTCCGGGATGCTCGTATCCGGCTGGGCGCTTTCCCGCTTCAGCTCCTGCACTAGCAGGTGCTCGTCGTGGGCGTGCCAGCGTGCGCGGACCTTCGTCCAGAGGCTCATGGCGGCACTATGCCTACGTCGCTCACTTCGCCGGGCAGGCCGGGCCGCCCGCCGCGCTGAGCCACGCCTTCAGCGCGCGAATGCGCGCGCCGGCGCGGGCGAGGCCGGCGCGGAGCGCGGAGCTGCGCGCCGCGTCGGCGACGAGGCTCGCGTAGCCCTGCCGGCTGACGTAGTCGCTCGTGTGCAGGAGGACGTCGACGCCGGCCTCGATCGCCAGCGTCGTCGCATGCGGCACGTTCACCGCCGCCGGCGCGTCGAGCGCGTCGGTGACGACGACGCCGTGGAAGCCGAGCGTTCCGCGCAGCAGCCCGGTGACGATCGGCCGCGAGAACACCGCGGGCCGCCCGCTCGGGTCGAGCGACGGGTAGGCCGCGCTCGAGATCATCACGAGCTTCGCGCCGGCCGCGATCGCGCTGCGGAAGGGGTCGAGGTTGCGCTGGAGCAGGGTGGGGGAGGCACGGATCGTCACGGCCCGGCCGTCCGTGTTCACGGTTGACGTGCCGAGCCCGGGGAAGTGCTTCGCCGTAGCGGCGATGCCGCTCGACTGCAACCCCTGGACGAACGCGGCGACGAGGCCGCCGACGACGTCCGGATCCGGCCCGAACGAGCGGCTGCCGAGGAAGCTCTTCGCCGAGGCGAGCGTGTCCGTGACGGGCGCGAAGTCGACGTCGACGCCCGCCGCGCGCAGCGCCGCTGCCGCCGCCGCCGCGTCCTCCTCGACCTGGTTCGCGTTGTCGAGCCGGCCGAGCGCGGCGGGCGTGTCGAACGGCGCGGCCCAGGGCAGGCGCCGCACGACGCCTCCCTCCTGGTCGACGCCGATCAGCAGCGGCGCACCGGCGGCGCACGCGGCGGCCTGGAGCTGGAACGTCGTCGACGCCATCTCGGCGTTCGACGACCAGTGCCCGACGAGGATCACGCCGCCGAGCTCGCCCGCGCGTACGCGCGCGAGAAATGCGGCGCTCGGCGGCCCGGTGAGCGGGCTCATGATCGTCGCGCCCGCGAGCCGGTCGACCGAGACCGCCGTCTGCGCCGTCGCGGCCGCGGAGGCGAACGCGACGGCGAGGGCGAGCAGAAGCACGGCTCCTGCGCGCCGGTTCACCACGGCCTAGCCGACAGGAGCTGCTGCGGCGTGCTGCGCGGTCGCCGGCTGAAGCCGGAGGCCGCTCTCGGGGTCGAAGAAGTGGAACCGGGCCGGGTCGACCGCGAGCCGGAGCGGCCGGCCGGCGCGCGCCGAGGTCTGAGGGTCGACGCGGGCCGTGAAGAGCGCGCGGTCGGCGGGAAGCAGCGCGTCCTCGTCGCCGGCGGCGGCGCGGACGTCCCCGACGTCGACCGGCGGGGCGTCGATCGGGAAGATCACGTGCGTGTCCGGGCCGAGATCCTCGACGACGTCGACCGTCACTTCGACCTGCGGCAGCGTTCCGTCTGCGAAGGCGGCGTCCTCGAACGCCTCGGGGCGGATCCCGACGACGACGCGGGTCGCGGACGGCCGGTTCTCCGGCGTGAGCGGGATCTGGAAGCCCCCGAACTCGACCACGCCGTCGGAGACCGTCGCCTCGACGAGGTTCATGGCCGGCGAGCCGATGAAGGCGGCGACGAAGAGGTCGCGTGGGCTCGCGTAGAGCTGCTGGGGCGTGTCCACCTGGAGAAGGCGGCCGTCGCGCATCACCGCGACGCGCCGGCCGAGGGTCATCGCCTCGACCTGGTCGTGCGTCACGTAGATCGTCGTCGTGCCCAGGCGCGCGTGGAGGCTCGCGAGCTGGGCGCGCATGCTCACGCGGAGCTTCGCGTCGAGGTTCGAGAGCGGCTCGTCCATGAGAAACGCTTTCGGCTCGCGCACGATCGCACGGCCCATCGCCACGCGCTGCCGCTGGCCGCCCGACAGCGCGGCGGGGCGCCGGTCGAGCAGCTGCTCGAGCCCAAGCATGTGTGCGACCTCCTCGACGCGGCGTGCGACCTCGACCTTCGCGGTCTTGCGCACCTTCAGGCCGTAGCCGAGGTTCTCGCGCACGGTCATGTGCGGGTAGAGGGCGTACGTCTGAAACACCATTGCGATGTCCCGGGCGCGCGGGGGAAGGTCGGTGACGTCGCGGCCGTCGATCGTGATCGAGCCCGAGGTCACGTCCTCGAGCCCTGCGATCATCCGCAGCAGCGTGGACTTGCCGCAGCCGGACGGACCGACCAGCACAAGGAACTCGCCGTCGTCGATCTCGAGCGAGATGTCGTCCACCGCGACGACTTCGCCGCTGAAGACCTTGCCGACGTTGTCCAGCACGATCCCGGTCACGCGTGTCGTAGTCTATACCGCATCGACGGATCGACTTCAATGGCATTGACCACTTTTCGAGCACTGGCTATAGTCGCGGCGGAGGTAACGGCGGCCGGATGAGCACCACCCCAAAGGTCACGAAGCAGAGTCACACGCGCCAGCAGGTGCTGGACCTGATCCAGCCCCTCGGCATCGGCGCGGCCATCCCATCGGAGCGCCAGCTGAGCGCCGACCTCGGCGTCTCGAGGCTCACGGTGCGGGCTGCGCTCGACGACCTCTCGCGCGAGGGCTACCTCGTGCGCCGCCGCGGCAGCGGCACGTACGTCCAGCAGCCGAAGATCTCCCAGGAGTTGACGATGACCTCGTTCAGCGAGGACATGCGGCGCCGCGGGATGATCCCGGACAGCCGCACCGTCTCGATGGCCACGATCCTCGCCGGCGCCCGCCTGGGCCGCTTTCTCCAGGTGTCCCCGTCCGAGCCGATCGCCGTGATCAAGCGGCTG
>Ga0208849_1000301_pt1 | contig 48366 bp, 49 predicted proteins | sample NGESurdeep072012_10_FD_184470 | JGI IMG/M metagenome (GOLD analysis project Ga0208849, IMG submission 184470) | Arctic peat soil microbial communities from Barrow, Alaska - NGEE Surface sample 53-3 deep-072012 (SPAdes) | ecosystem: Environmental > Terrestrial > Soil > Wetlands > Peat ... | reverse complement strand
CACATAAGTCACGCCGAAACTCGGATCGAGCAGCGTCTGATCCGGATTTGTGCTTGGTCCCGTCAGATTGTCGTAATTGAATCGGCCAAACAATTGACTTTTTGTACTTAAATTCTGATCCATTCGAATGGAAAATTGATTTGCATCTGTGTTCACGTTCGACGGCGCTGCGTACGTGCGCACGCCATATGCGCCGGTTGGGTTATTGGGTAAGGGATAACGCTTCAGAATTGTCGCAATCGCAGGATTTACCGGGACCTTCAGCGTGTCCGTGCTGCCGTCCGGATAGGTCACAACATCTTCGCCAGTTCGCTCCGCTGCGGTAGGCACAGCCAGCACTTGCGTGGTTCCAAGCACCTGCCTGAATCCCTGATACTGCACGAAATAGAATGTCCGTTCTCGTCCGTCATATAGATTCGGCAACACGACCGGTCCGCCGTTCGTAAATCCGAACTCGTTTCTGCGGAAAGGAGGGATCCGGCCCGGCTCTGCAATTGACGGGTGATCGAAATAATTCCGCGCATCGAAAGCAGAGTTTCGCAAGAATTCGAAAAACGATCCGTGAAACCCGCTCTTCCCAGATCGTGTCACGATGTTGGTGAAGCCGGCCGCGCCCCGCCCGATATCTGCCGGCATCCACCCCGAGCTTGACTCCAGGTCCTGAATCGCATCCACGTTGAAATTTGTGAATGTACTCCCACCCATTTCAGGATCACTGACATCCGCGCCGTCCATCGCGAACACGGCTTCCACACCGCGCTGTCCGTTTATGGCAAACTGCTGGGTAAAATTCGTCTGCCCGTTTACGTCGGTCATCGTGCCCGCTGCCAACAACAGCAGCGTGCTGAAATCGCGACCGTTCAACGGCAGCTCATTTACTTTTTGACTCGACAGCGTCTCACCGCTCGTCCCGCTCGCGGCGTTCGAGGCTCCCGAAGCGGCTTGCGGATTCACCGCGACAGACAGCACGTTTATATCGGATACGGTCAGGGCAACAGAGGCGCTACTTATGTCCACCGCCGCTGGGGCGGTTGGACGCCGCCCAGGAAGTTTCACAGTCACAGTGTGCGGCCCTGACGCAAGGCCCTTAATCGCGAATTGTCCGCGGGTTCCCGTGACAGCCGTTTGCTGTTTCCCCGGTGTTGTGGAAACCATCACGCTCGCTCCGGCCACAGGCTGACCAATGGCGGAGCGTACTACGCCACTCCAGATAGTCGCGGCCTGTTGCGCAGTGAGGGGGGCCGCGGATACGAGTACCAAAAGTAAACCCTCCAGCAGGCGCAGGATTTTATGAAAACTCCGAGCCATTATGTGGCCTCCGCCTTGCAGTATTTCATGTAGGAGAAATTTCTTCCCGTTGACCTGCTTGTCGCCCCCTAATTGACGTTAATATCTGATTTCATCAAGGTGGGCGCGTTCCCCGTAATTAATGCTTCAGCAGCAAGACAATTCCTGCCCAAACGAACCTCAAGGCGACGAAGGCAAGAATTCCCAGCCCAACTCCCTTCTTTTGCTTCACAAACAAAAAGGAAACAACAAAAACTGCGAGCCCGATTAAGAAGCGTCGTCGCGCGTCCGGCAGTGAGAGAGCAAACGAGACCGCGACGCAATAGAGTCCGCTAAACGCCGCCACGACCCCGAAGGTTTTGTCTCGTAACGAAAGTGGCTCATCGTCCCTCATACACGCTGGAATTATCTGCCAGTTGATGGCTGGCGTAACATCGCCATTACACTCATGGACCCGGTTGTGTAATTGCCCATGGTTACGCCAGCAGTGTTTCTCCTGTTTTTAAAGTGGATTACTTCCAGTTTGCCCTTCATCCTCCAGGCTACTAACCTCAAATTCCACCCTCAGCAACCCACCCGCGCTTTGAACTCGTGAGCCCGGTCGCGCGCTACTGTCAAGTCCGTTTCCCGGTCATCTTTTAGCCGGACATTCAAAGCTCCTCCAGGAAGCGAAGCGACTTCCTTGATCCAGTCCAGGTTAACCACCGTGCTCCTGTGGATACGCAAAAATCTTTTCGGGTCGAGCTTCTTTTCTAACTCCGTAATCGCGTAGTCAACACAATAGGCCTTGCCGTCCGAGACGGCATAAGTCAACTTGTCCTCGGCATAAAAGTGCGTTATCCGCGCCAGGTCGAGGAACCAGAGCCGGTCGCCCAACCGCGACGCAATCCGGCCAGGATATTCCGGCTTGGTCTCGCGCAGCGACTCCGTCAGCTGCTTGAGCACGGCTTGGAAGTCGGGCTGTGCCGGTTGGCCAGAACCCCGCAACCTTTCAACTTTCGTAAGAGCGCGGTCCAGGGACTCCGGTTCCACTGGTTTCAAGAGGTAGTCGACCGAGTTCACGCCGAAGGCCTTCAGCGCGTATTGATCGTAGGCAGTAGTGAAAATCACGATGGGCTGGACGGGCAATCGCGCCAATACTTCGAAGCCATTCAGGCGCGGCATCTCAATGTCCAAAAAACACACGTCGGGCGGATCCGCCGTCAATGCCGCGACCGCTTTCTCCGGCTCGGTCGTGCTGCCGGACACTTCCACTCGTCCCGTCTGTTCCAGCAGTCGGCGCAGCCGGTTCAACGCCAGTGGTTCGTCATCCACCAGGTAGGCGCGCAGTTTCATACGCGTGGCACAACCATTTCCACCACAGAATAGCCGTCGCGCCGGAAAACGTTCAGGCGAGCCTTCGCTCCGAACAACGCATCGAGTCGCTCCACCACGCTGTCCAAACCATGCCCGGCGGGAATCGCTGACAAGTCGAAACCCGGCCCCGAGTCGCGAACCTCGATCCTCAAGCTGCCATTCTCCGCCGATGCCGTAACCAGAAACTCCCCGCCGCCGGTCTGCGGAGTGATTCCGTGCTTTACGGCATTCTCGACTAGAGACTGGAGCGCCATGGGCGGCACCCTGGCATCCTGTAGCTCTGCGGGCACCTCCACCGATCCGCGCAGCTTATCGCCGAAGCGCGCCCTTTCGATATCAATGTAGCTCTCCACCATTGCCAACTCCTCCCGCAATGGAATCAGCGGTTGATGGCTGGTGTCCAGCGACGCCCGCAACAACTCTGCCAGCCGGCCCACAATCTGCTCCGCCCGTGCGGGATTCACCGCGATGAGCGAACTGATCGTGTTCAAAGTGTTGAACAGGAAGTGCGGACGGATGCGCGACTCCAGCGACCGCAGCCGTGCCTCCGCCGCCAGCTTCCGCGCACGTTCTTCCGCGATCTCCTTTTCGTGAAGCCTCTCCTCCACGATCTGCACGCGCCCCCGCAACGATCCGTGGACGAATGCGCCTAAGCCAAACACCGCGGCCAGAGGTAAGGCTACGCGCAGCGTGCGGAAGTACTCCGGCCAGAAGTAATGCGGAACCGCGACGCCTATCCCCGCCAACAGAGCCTGTGCCAGCAAACAGCCGAACGCCGCAAACACGAGAATGCCCACTGCCGCTACCGGGAACGGCGGATACTTGCGGACATAGAACCTCTCCGCAAGTCCACCGAGTAGCCAAGTGCCAAGAAGCCCGGTTAGGTTTGCGTAGACCAGCGCGTAGGCCAGTGTGTGCAGCAGTTCCCGGCCACTCGAGACTTGATTCCCCTCGAGCAGGATCAACACCACAAACACCACCGCAAGGTTGATCCAAAGCAAGGAGAACACCCATTTGGTTTTCGTAAAAGCCATATTGCTGCCTTTGCCCGCTGGATTCATATCCGCTACTTGGCGTTCAAGGGTTCAAGAGTACCGTTGCGGATGACGTTGATGATCTGCGTCGCGTCCTGACCGGCCAATTTCAGCTCTCCCACCACAGTCTCGTTGAGCGTGCCGTATTCAATCTGCTTCGTCGCCAGCGACACCCAAATCTGTCCCCAATAGTTACTGCGTGCTTTCAAAGTCATGCCGCCATTGTCAATCTCCAGCGGATTCAGGAATGCCTCGTACCGAATCAGAGCGCAGTCCTGACCATTTCTTTGCGAACGTCCTATCCACTCCAGTACGACCTCGCGGTTGTGAAACGTGCCTACCTCCGGCATGGTCACGTCCTCGTTGGAGACGCTGTGGTATGGCTCATTCAGCTTGAGGTGGTCGAAATAGTCCTGGCCAAAGTGCTCGATCATCCCTGTATCCCAAACAAGGTTACGCTCAAAGACCGCAGTGGGTGGAAACGCTTTAAAGAATCCAGGCTTCAAGGTATCGCCGAGGTCGTTGTGATAGCGGAATCCCTCCATGAAGTCGCGCTTCTGCGGGGCCGCGAAGGGCGCGGTGGCCCCAGCCGCGTCCGCCTGGGCAACGTTCTTCCACACAACGTCTCCCCCCGGCAATCCGCGAGTGTATTCCCCAGTCAAGCGCTGACGAAGCAGCATCTCGCCCTTGGCGCTCGTCGTGTTGTATACGACCGTGAACCGGTAAGTGCGGGGCCCGTCGTCCTTCACCCTAAGTCCTTGCGGCAGGCTCCATGTCGGCGCGGATTGGTGGGACAACGATTGCACGGGCAACGATTGCCCAACCAGGGTTTGGATAAACAAAGACTGCCCACCCAGACCGCAGACTACCCAGAAGAAAATCTCGGCGGTGAAAGCTGACATAATTTTGATTCGCATTGGATGACACCTCCCAATGCAGAGTCTGCCACCGGGCGAGGAGGATGGCATCTTCTTAGCGACGAAAGGCAACAATTCCCGACCGCAGGTAGTCAAACGGGGACCAGTCGCAGCTGCGAATTCCCCTAAGACCAAAGCCGGAGCGTTCTTTGTGGATGTGTAAGCTTCTTACAGACCCCTATGCACTTCTGAGTTTGACCTTATTTCCTAAATCTATGATTCGAATATATCGGGGGGATGGGGGTACCTGGAGAGAACTTTGACTTACCGGCTTTCGATCGGCACCCAATGCTGAGGATAGGCAGGTCCCACGTACTCGGCGCGGGGCCTTATCAGGCGGTTGTCATCGAGTTGCTCGATCACATGCGCTGTCCAACCGCTTACTCGTGAAATCGCAAAAATCGGCGTGAACAGATCAACGTCAATCCCTAGCGTGTGATAGGTCGAGGCGGAATAGAAATCCACGTTCGCGTTAAGTTTCTTGTCCGTTTTCACGAATTCTTCGATGCGGTGCGACATGTCAAACCATTTGGTCTGTCCGCTGGATTTTCCCAGGTCCCGCGACATCTGCCGCAAGTGCGTCGCGCGCGGATCTTCCGTGTGATACACGCGATGACCGAATCCAGGAACTTTCTTCTTGTCGGCCAGCATCGCTTTTATGTGCTCAACGGGGTCAGCGCCCGCGCGATCAATTTCTTCCAGTATATGAAACACCGCTTCGTTGGCGCCTCCGTGCAATGGCCCCTTGAGGGCGCCAATCGCCGACGTGATGGCTGAATACATGTCCGATAGAGTCGCCGCAGTCACTCTTGCAGCAAAAGTTGACGCGTTAAGTTCGTGATCCGCGTGCAGAATCAGCGCGATATCCAATGCGCGTTCAGCCGTTGACGACGGCCGCGTCCCCGTCAACATCAACAAAAAATTCGCCGCATGCGAGAGAGACGGATCGGGTTCGATGAGGTGTCTTCCCTTCCGTATGCGGTCATACGCAGCCACAATCATGGCTATCTGCGAGGTCAGCCGAATCGCCGTATTCAGATTGGTCTCGTGCTGGCTCCCCTTATTCCCATTGTTGCCGCTATTTTCAGTCTCGTTCGGGTCGTAGAAGGAAAGCGCCGAAACAGCGGTTCTCAGCACGTGCATCGGCAACACATGATCAGGCGCATTATGCAACAAATCAATGATTCCAGGATCCAGTTTGCGCTCCGCCGCCAAGCGGTTGCGGAGTTGATCGAGTTCGTCTCGCGTGGGAAGTTTTCCGGTCCATAGCAGCGAGCACGTTTCCTCGAAGGTTGAGTTCTCAGCCAGTTCGTGAATATCAATGCCGCGATAGGCCAGTATGCCCCGCTCGCCGTCTATGTAGCAGATGCTCGAATTAGTTGCAACCACTCCCTCCAACCCTCGGGGAGCGTGCATGGCGGTGGACATATACCCTCGCTCAATATCTTGGATGTAGTTGTGGCCGCACAGGATGGAAGTGCCGTCGCAACTAACTTTTATACGCCAATTTGCGCCGGATTCCAACCTGCATGGCGTACGTAGGGACGGGCCGCCCTCGGCTGTCCAGCCGGGCATAGCCCGGCGGAGTTGTTTTCTCGGTCGAGGCACGCGACCTCGGATGGCGAACTCGCGCTCGCCCGCAAAGCGGACGATGGCTGCCTCTACGCTGACACATCGAAGGTTCACCCACCTTCGGAAACGCTCTCTTTTCTCCCCATTCAAAGGTACAATCCCGATATGCGCGGCTCTCCGGTTTTGATGGTGATTGGTTTGGCGATTGGTGCATTCTGCACCGATATTACGTCCAATCCACCATTACTTCCCTGCCCCTCCGGCGATTCCGCTGCCTTGGGTTGCAATCCTTCCAAAAAGGATTTGAAAGAGGCGAAAACCGCCTTCCTTAAAGGACTCAGGTTACAAAAAGAGAAGCGTACAGACGACGCATACGAACAGTTCGAAACTGCGGCCCGGCTTCAGCCGCGAAACGTAAATTACCTCACTTCACTTGAATTCGCACGCCAGCAATCGGTTTACGAGCACCTCCAGGCGGGCAACGCTGAACTGTCTGAGGGCAAGCACGCCCAGTCTCTAGACGATTTCCGCGCCGCGCTTCAGCTCGATCCGAAAAATGAGTTCGCGCAACAGCGGGTACAAGATGCCCTCGGTGAATTGGTTCCAAAAATCACGGAACCCATTCGCATTGTCGAGCAATCGCCTGAGATTCGAATTATGCCCGAAGCCGCACTATCTGATTTTCACTATAAAGGGGATTCGCGAGGCTTGCTTACTCAAGTGGCAAGTACTTTCCGCGTCGAAGTCCAAATGGACGATTCAGTAGTTTCGCGGCCAGTGCGCTTCAATATCTCAGGCGTAGATTTTGATACCGCCATGTCCGCCGCCAGCGCTGTCACGCACACGTTCTGGACTCCCATGGGTCCGAAACAAATCCTGATCGCCGCCGACACCCCTGAAAATCATCGGCAATACGATCGCATGGCGATGCGGACCTTTTACATTCCTGGAGTTTCGTCGCCTACCGATCTCACCAATGTCACCAATGTCCTGCGAAATGTTTTCGAGATTAAATTAGTGAGTCAGGAAGCAGGTAGCGATAAGCTTACCGTTCGCGCGCCGCAAAATATTCTGGACGCAGCCACCCAATTCATCGAAAATCTCGACGACTCGCGCCCCCAGGTGATGCTCGATGTCGAGATCTACCAGATCAGCCACACTTTCATGCGAAAGATTGGATTGGGAATTCCCGATCAATTCAATTTATTTAACATTCCAATCGCGGCTCTGGCCGGACTCGCGGGCGGTCAGAATATCCAAAGCCTCATCAACCAATTGATCTCCGGCGGTGGCATCAATCAGGCAAATAGTCAGAGCATCGCCGGCCTGCTGGCTCAATTGCAGGGACAAGGAAATTCCATTTTCAGCCAACCGCTCGCGACCTTTGGCGGCGGCCTCACATTCGAGGGACTGAGCCTGGGTACTCTTGCAGCACAACTCTCACTCAACGAAAGCGCGGTCAAGGATTTGCAGCATGCGACTCTTCGGGTGTCGCAAGGCAATGACGCGACCTTCCACATGGGTGAGAGATATCCAATTTTGAACGCAACTTTCGCGCCTGTCTTCAACACGCCAGCCATTTCACAAGTGCTTCAGAACAACAGTTTTCAAGCTCCTTTTCCCTCGTTCAGCTACGAAGATATCGGGCTGACTCTGAAGGCAAAGCCCACAGTGCACAGCGATTCCGATGTCAGTCTTGATGTAGAGATGGAAGTCCGTTCGCTGGCGGGGCAATCCGTAAACGGGGTGCCGATTCTCGCCAATCGCGAATACAAAGGCAGCATTACATTAATGGATGGCGAGCCCGCCGTAGTCGCTGGCACCGTTTCGCGCAACGAAGCGCGAACCATGACGGGGCTGCCGGGACTGGGTTTCATTCCCGGACTCAATCAAGTAATGACCTCAAACACAAAAGAAGTAGATGATGACGAACTCATGGTCATCATCACGCCCCGCGTGATCCGGTCCCAGACCCACAGCGAAAGCTCCGAAATCTGGATCGCAAGATAAATCATGGTGCCCCAGGTTCGCGTCCGCTCTTTGAACGCTAACCTGGGATGCAGCCCGAGTCTGAGGTCCACGCGAGGCAGATTTACTTCGAAGCCGACGCATCCTGCGCCGCGAATTCCGTCAATTGTTTCAACACTTCATACGGAAGCGTCCCCACATTGCTGATGCTTCTACCATTGATAAACAAAGTCGGCGTGCCGGTGACGCCAAGAGAATTCCCGAGTTCCACGGACCGTTCCACGCGCCCTAGAGTTGCGGCTTGAATAGCGCATTCGGCGATCTTGCTTCCATCCACTCCCGCAGCATCCGCCAGTCCCTTCAGTTTGTCGTCGGCATTCGCAGCCACAATGTCTGTCTGCGCATCGTAAACACCCTGAATGAATTTCCAGAAAGCGTCATTGGAACTGCGGCCCACACAATCCGCGTAGTCAGCACCCTTTTCAGCCCAATCGTGCGATGGCAGCGGAAAATTCTGGAAAAGCAACCTTGTATTCTTTTCCTCAGACAAAAGCCTCTCCACGATCGGCTGCGCTTCTTTGCAATGCGGGCACTGAAGATCGCTGAACTCAACAATCGTTACCGGCGCGCCCGAGGGTCCGCGCGCAACTCCGTTCTCTTCTTTTTCCAGCTTCGCACGCGCCGCCGCGAAAGGATGGCTTCCAAACGGAATAATGTCACCGGTGATTGCGTGCTTGCCGTCTTCCGTGACATAAAATTCGTTCGATTGCAGACCTTGTGGCGTGGTGATCTCCACTGTCACTTGGGCGAGGCCCTCGGCTTCGGAAGGCTTGATGTCAGAGACCTTCCAGTTCAAATTGGGGTTGTAACCAAAAGTTTCATGCAAAAACGCGTTGACGGTTTCCACCGATGGAAGACGAGTTTCCTTAGCATGTGAACTCACTGCCGAAGAATGGGTCGCCTCTGTCTTGCCGGCGGCATTCTTTTCCTGCGCCTGAGAAACTGTAACCATTGCCAGCAGAAGCAAGCAACAACTCAACGTGCGATGCATGTATTCCCTTTCTTATTTCTAAAGCGCTGATGAAAGCAGCGTCTGCGGATCACATATTCGGAAGACCTTGCACCACTTGCAATCCGGATATATTACCTGAGGCCCCTAAACATCTGATTTGGCCGCGATTGGGAAGCGGCGCCCGGAGCCGAAAGCCTTCGCAGAAATCTTCAATCCCGGAGCCGCCTGCTGCCGCTTATATTCGCTGCGTTCCACCATGCGAATGACCTTGCGTACCAAGCCCAAATCAAATCCGTGCGCAGATGAAATCGCCTCCGCCGAGCGGTAGTCTTCCACATATTCTTCCAGAATCGTATCCAGCACATCATACGGCGGAAGGCTATCGCTGTCTTTCTGGTCCGGCCGCAATTCCGCTGACGGCGGTTTCTCAAAGGTCGCTTCAGGTATCACGGCTCGTCGCGAGTTTACATAGCGGCTCAACCGGTAAACCAAAGTTTTGGGGAGGTCCGAAATCACACCGAGTCCTCCGGCCATGTCCCCATACAAAGTACAGTACCCGACTCCTAACTCGCTCTTATTTCCAGTGCTCAGCACGATCGCCCCAAACTTATTGGATAAGGCCATCAACAGCGTCCCGCGTGCCCGTGACTGAATATTTTCTTCCGTTATATCTTCGCCGTAACCCGAGAAGACTTTCGCGAGGGTCTTAAGGTAATCCTGAAAGACATCGGTAATGCAGAGCAATTCAAAACGTATGCCAAGATTGTTAGCCAAGGTTTTCGCGTCGTCTATGGATCCTTGCGAGGAATACGGACCGGGCATGCCCACACCGATCACGTTTTCAGGACCAACCGCGTCCGCCGCAATGGTCGCGGTCAGGGCCGAGTCAATCCCTCCGCTCAGGCCGACAATCACTTGTTTGAATCCGCATTTGCGTACGTAATCGCGGGTTCCCAGCACCAATGCGGCGTACACGCTAGGGTCGTCCCCGGCAATTTGTTCATGGACTTCCCCGGTGAACTTCTCGGAATCGAAAACAACCATATCCTCCTCAAAGGACTTGCACTGCGCAATTACTTTCCCAGAGCAATCAAACGCCATGCTGGAACCGTCAAACACCAGACTGTCATTTCCACCCACTTGATTCACCATGGCCACGGGGACTTTGTAATTTCGCGCCATCGCCGCTAACATGTCCCGGCGTAATTCACGCTTGCCCATCCAAAATGGAGACGCCGAGATATTCAGCAGAAACTTTCCTCCTGCCTTCAGCAGCGTCTCCACAGGATCAAACGTATAGAGCCTCTTATTCCAAAACTGTTTGTCGTTCCACGCGTCCTCGCAAATCGTCAGCGCGATCTGTTTTCCGAAGAGTGGAAACAAACTCTGGCTGCGGGCAGGCGCGAAGTTTCGCATCTCGTCGAACACATCATAAGTAGGAAGCAACATCTTGGACTGAACGAACGCGATCGCGCCATCCTTCAGCAGCGCCGCGGAATTCATCACCGATTTGCCGGTGCTGGCATCGGCAGCCGTGACCAGGCCACAAATGACGGCGATGCCGCGCGTGTCTCGCGCCACGCCTTCTGCCGCCGCACGATTGTGTTCTACAAATGAAGAACGCTCTACCAGGTCTCGAGGAGGATATCCGCAGATCGAAAGTTCGGGAAACAGCACCAACTCGGCCCCGGCAGCCTTGGCGCGTGTCGAAACTTCGGTGATCTTCGCCGCATTCCCCGCAAAGTCGCCGACCGTGGGATTAATTTGCCCCAACCCAATCTTCACCGCTCAAGTGTAAAGGCCGATGAGGTACCGCGCAAAGCCTCGACCCGTGGTTTGATTTACTCCTCGATCTGAAGACTGCAATAGAAGTGCCGCACACCGTTTGGCGTGAAATCGGAATCTCGCAAGCCCATCCTGATTTTCTTCAGTAGCGCAGGGGTAACTGGCTCCCGCAGTATGGCATTACCACTCTGGATCGCGAATTCAATGTCATCTACGGAACGAGTGCGTGAATACGCATATGCGACTACAGACTCATGTTTTATGAAGGGATGGTCTCCGACGTTAAGACACGCGAGCGCCTCACTCTTGCGCCGCCGGGTAGTGATGCTAACGGTTACGACTTCACCTTCGCTGGGAGGCGTAATGATTATCGAGAGGTGTGGTTCGTCATCTTCAGTTTCACCAGCATAAAACGTATCTCCGCAATTGAGCATCTAGCGAAATGACAATGCCTCTTCGGCGTTGGCAATTGTCTGAAGCTCCTTCACGACTGCCCGTATCTCTTCTTCGTTTTCACCTTGGGCTTCGAGAATTTCTCGAATATTGATCTTTGCCGCTCCGCCCTGTGGATCGCGCCATTCCGGTAGTTTATGCATCACGTTCTCCACCAAATCCCACCGGTTTCGATGACCGTATTCGGCATAGATCTCGCTGAGCAGGTTTTCCTCAGCCCTTGATAAACGATCAGTCGGCGCTTCTTCTCGAAGCTCGACCTCATAGTCCCCTAATGGAGCTGAAATGAATCTAGCCCAAACAGGCTTATGCTTATCCTCCACTATCAAATTAAGCACATTGCTCAACACTGGCCCATTTTTCATGGAAACGTAACTGTCGGTGCTGATGGGTAAGCCCCAACGAAGAAGTGCTGTGCGGTCCGCAAGATAGAGAAGTTTTATTAACTTGAGGTAATGCATTCGACTACCGCGCATTTTCAGCAAAAATGCGGCTGCCTGCGTGGCTTTGCCTTCATCGAACTTTAGGGCCATCTTCGTGGATATTACCACATTACTGGATAAAAGTGGCTTAATTACGGCGAACAAATGGCGTAACCGCGATCTGTCCACTAACCTGGATTGACTCGGCGAGACTGTGTAAATGGCGCAATGATCGCTACCGGATCGGCTTGCTATTGCAGATTCTGCGGGCCGCTTCGATCCGGCTTGTCTGTCTCTTCTTCGCCGGGGCGGCGCAGGGTGGGAGCAATTGCTGGCCGGGCCGTAGGCGCGGCTCCAGCTTTGGCTAGGCTGGTATCAAGATTCACTTCCTTTTCCGTTCGCACTACTTTTTGTCCGGTTACTTTCATGGTTTCTACACGTACCACTTCGTCGCCCACGAAGCGGACAAAATCCACATCCTGCGGAGGCTGTCCGTAGATCCATTCCTCGTAATCGGTCTCTCCATCTTTCTCGCGAGTCTTCTGTCCCGCTCTGCCCTTCGAGTAAATCACCATCTCGCGATTCATGCCCACAAGCACGCGATGCGCTTGGATTGCGTCCTTCACGACCGGCGGGACCGTCTCAAGATACGCTTGCAGCACCGACTTGGAATCGAAATCGAAGACGGGCGCCAGCAGCGCTTTCAACTGCCGCGCATTCAGATCCGGGACATAGTGGTCAAATACCAGGTCCACATAAGAGCCTCGCGGATTATCCTGAGGACTCCCGGCGATCGGCGTTTCATTACCGGCGGTGCCGACCGAAATGTGCTGATACCACTTCAGCTTCTTGACTGGCCCACCATTAATTTCAAAATGTATTCGGTTGGCTCTGATCTCGATCTCCGAAATCATTGCCCGATCCCCGGGCTTCACCGATGGTCCCCACATCGCAATCATCTGCCGAAGTTCCTCTCCGCTGGGAGAAATTACTCCATCCTTCAACGTCAGGCCCTTCTTCCCCATGGGAAACGGTGTGCGGATATACACCAGGTCAGCATTGAAAGCCCCGATCAAATCCATTCGAGTTTGCTTCGATATGTGAGGCACGGGAGTTTGTTGAGTGTCGCTGCCGAACAGGGTTGCAACCAGGAAAACAAGAACGAGCGGAGGCGGGATATTACGTAACTTCATGGCCGGACCATCCCGAATTCCCTTGATTATAGCCCGTTTCATGCCGGAGGGAGTTGGATTTTGAATGCGGGCAAAATGAACAAAAGAAAAGACCCACCTTCAACATGGGTCTTTCCTTTTACCGAAGCGTTTTAGCCAGGAGCCAAAGGCCAAGAGCCAAAAGCCTATTGATAAGTAAAGTTTAAATTATCCAGAAACACCGAATACGCATCCTGATTGCGGTTGCCGTCAATCTGATAGTTGATGGTAACCCCGTACCAGCTAGTCGGCGTCGGCGTGTCGTATCGGTTCAGGTTCGCGGTTTGACCATTCAGCGTGATCGAAGCGAACAACAGATGATTGTCCGAAGTTCGCTGCACGTGCAAGATCAAATGGTTCCAGGCGTTGCTGATGGGATTGCACGCGACGCCGCTTGGGACCCAATGCTGGCCCGGATTACTCCATGTGTCCCATTGGTGGCCACCCGCGACCCGACATTCGTGTCCCCAGATGAATGATTGCCCATTCACAAACTGGTTGATGTCGAATTCGAGGGCCTGCGAAGTCTCTACATTTCCCACCCAGAAATATACATCGTAAGTGAAATCGTGGAGGCTTGGAGCAAGGGTTTTGTTGTAGTCGGGAAGACCCTGTGAAGAAAAGTCGCCGATCAGATGATTATTCCAGAGCACATCGGAAAACTTCTGCGAGCTGGCTGTCCCTCCAATGCTCGTTTGCGTCGCACTCCCGCTCAGTGATGGGGAACCAATACCCTCATTCCACGCCCACGTCTCTTCCGGACCGCTTGATTTGCAGCCGGGGCAAATATTGTAATTTAGGGATGGCAGAAGCGCATAACCAGTCCACCCGCTCTGCTTTTGCAGGTTGTAAAACGTCTTGCCTCCGGAAGCGCCCCCGCCTGACACCGTGACTTTCACCGGCGTCGCGGTCGAACCGCCGCACTTATCCCACTCCTGAACCACGGTGTTGTAGGTTCCAGGATTCAGATTGAGGTTGGTATCCAGCGTCGAACCATTCGCCGAATATGCGAGGGCATTGTCGGCAGTGTAAACGCCCATGGCGGCGACGCCTTGCGCACATGGCGTTGTCGCGCTGGCCACGTAGTGCGCAGGACTCGATACCGTGCTGTTATTCGTCGGGGACGTCACTTGCACGCCCGGCTTGCCCCCGCCACTGCTGACGGTCACGTTCACTGGCATGGTTACCGTCGAGCCACAATTGTCCCACGCCTGTACGACAGTATTGTAAGTTCCAGGATTCAGATTCAGGTTAGCGTCCAGCTTCGATCCGTTCACCGTGTACGCAAGCTGATTGGGCCCGGAATAGATTCCCATCGCAGCAACGCCCGCCGGACAGCTCGTAGCGGCTGAAGCTACATAGTGCGCGGGTGACGATACTGTGCTGTTGCTCACTGGTTGCGAGACCTGCACTCCAGATCCCGATCCGCCTACGGTTATAGTTAGCGGCGCGGTCGTAGATCCATTGCAGTTGTCCCATTCCTGCACGATCACATTGTAAGTGCCAGGACTGAGACTTAAATTAGTATCGAGATTGGCGCCGTTCCCCACGTACGCCAGTGAGTTTGACGCGGTATAGATGCCCATTGCAGACACGCCCTTGGAACATGTAGACGTAGCGCTGGCAACGAAATGCACCGGTGAAGATACCGTTGAACCGCCTCCGGGAGTTGAAACGCCCACCCAGGCTGCCGCCCAGGTCGAGCAAAATAAGGTAATGAAACAAGCGAGTAGACAGGGGACCTTTACTCTCATTTTTAGCTTTTCTCCAGCTTGTGTGATTACGAAGCGGCGCAGAAAACCATTTACGAATTAATCGGATTCTATTGACAGTTAGGATTGGGATCAATCGAAAACTGAAGAAAAAACCTTGCAAACCCACTCGAAGGTGCATCGCGCCTGTGATCTAAGGTAAAACGCTTAGTAGGCACTCCAGCCCAACAAACTAACTAGTTAGCGATGCTAACGAATTTATTTGCCATGCCGACGAATTATGAAATATTCAGAGCGCGTTTGATCGTACCGCGTTCCTTCTGAATTTTGTCTTGCAGCAAAGTGATGGAATAAATTAATTGCTCAGGCCGCGGAGGGCAGCCCGGAACATATATATCCACTGGAATCACCTGATTGACACTCTGCACCAGAGCGTAATTATTGAACACTCCGCCCGAAGTCGCGCATGCGCCCATCGAGATCACCCATTTCGGTTCCGGCATCTGCTCCCATAATTGCCGGATCACCGGCGCCATTTTGTTGGACACCCGCCCCGCAATAATCATGAGATCAGATTGCCGCGGCGACGGCCGGAAAACTTCCGCCCCAAATCGCGCAATATCAAAACGCGCGGCTCCCATGGACATCATTTCAATGGCGCAGCATGCCAATCCAAAAGTCATCGGCCAGATGGAATTCTTGCGCATCCAGTTGACCGCATTATCGAGCGTGGTAAGTACAACCCCTTCGGGCGTGGGATTACCATAAGTAAGGTCATTCACAACCTTCTTGCCATTCTCAACCGAAACGTACGGCCCAAAGTTAAGATCGTTCGCCATTCTTTTATTGTAAATGCTGTCTCGCCACAATTGCCATTGATTTGCCAGGCGGAAGACTATGGCTCTGCTGAGAACTGAAAACTGACGACTGCCGTAAAACATATCCTCATTATTCTTTTCAGATACTGCTCTCCAACATTCGCGAAATGTGAAAGAAGGGAGAAAGGGAGAAGAAGTGAATTGCAAGGAGAACAAAAGAGATCCCGCTCCACCCGGTGACATTCTGCTAACATCTTGCTCGCTATGAACCAGGGTTCCGATTCCGGCATGAGAGTGACGAAGTTGCTTCGCCAGGCTGAGGCTGATCCTCAGGCTTTGCGGAAACTCGAGCGCTTTCGCAGGACTCTCGTCGTCATGTTCAGCGATATTCAAGGCTCTACGGCTTACTTCGAAAGGCATGGCGATACTGCCGGCTTATTCATGCTGCACCAATGCGACAATCTGATACGCTCCCACGTCGAAAAACATAGTGGAACCGTGATCAAGACCATTGGCGACGGCACCATGATGACCTTTCCCGAACCGAAACATGCTGTCGAGGCCGCCATCGAAATACAAAGATCCTTGACGCAACTGGACGCTGCCCGTGCTCAAGACGACCGTATTGCGCTGCGTATCGGCATGCACTACGGCACTGGCATCGTTCGCACCACGGATGTTTTTGGCGACGTGGTGAATATGGCTTCACGCGTCGAGAGTGTCGCCGGGGCCGGCCACATCGCGCTCTCCGAGGAAATGTTCGGGCAGGTGCGCGACTGTGGATTCATGATCGAGGAGCTGGGCCGCTTTGTGCTCAAAGGTAAGACCGGTGAGCGCACGCTTTTCCACGTGCGATGGCAGCCAACTCAGGCCGCACTTGCCGCACCGGGCGTGAGTCCTGAAATTTCCTCTTTACCCGCGCCCCGCAGCTTCAAACTGCAAGTGAATAATAGTAAAGACGCCGGCGCTGCGGCGGAATATTCCGTACGATCCGAACTCGGCGTCGGACTTTCCGCGGAGAACACGCTTGTAATATCCAACGATCTCGATCTCCCTAACGTGTGGGCGCGGATTTTTCTCGAAGGTCACGACCTGTTTGTCGAGGAGCCGTCCGCTGAAGTCCATAGCATTTTTCTGCGTCTCATTGGCGCACACGTGCTCGAAAATACCGACATTTTTCTGGCTGGCCGGCAACTGTTCCGCTTCGAAGAAAAGCTGGAACCAGCATTAATGACCGGCACCATTAATGCTCAGGGCGATGTCGCATTGATCGCCGGCAAGGCCGCTATTTTGGTCCGAACCAATAATGCGGGCGATCCCATGGAGCGGTGCCCGCTGAACGCGCTGCAAGTACAGCTTGGCCGCACCGTCGGCACCTACACTTTCCCCGACGATCATTTGATGAGCCGCTCCCATGCTCTCATTTCAAAGCGTGGGGAAGATTTTGTATTGGAAGATGCCGGCAGTCACAACGGTACCTTTGTGCAATTGCGAAGAAAAACATCTCTCAGCGTGGGATCAACCTTGCTGATCGCAGGACATTTGTTACGAATAATCGAGTAGGCCCGATTCCGTCACGCGGCCCGGCGTAAATGCGATTCCTCCCGCGCCCGCTTCACATCATTCACGTCGCCCAGAACAATCACAATTTCACCATCCCGCAGAACTTGTTCCCCCGGAGGATTCACCTGAAACGCGCCTTCGTGACTCTTATGCGGACCGCAATTTTTCAGCGCCAGAGGCATAAGCTGGTACCGCGACCGCAGATTGAGATTGTCCAGCGTTACGCCGCTCCAACTCGATCCCTCCGGAATTTCGATCTGTTCGACTCGCAGCGTGTGCGAATGTTCCTTCAACATAAGGTCCAGGAACTCCACCACGTCCGGCCTGATCACTTCACTGGCGAGGCGAAGACCACCAATCCGGTTCGGGGACACAGTCGAGTTCGCCCCCGCCTTTACCATCCGCGCCGAAAACTTTGCCTCGTCCGTACATCGTGCCACGATGCGGATCGCCGGATTTTTCTGCCGCACCAGAAACGTAATCACCAGATTGTCCTTGTCAGCCGGAAGCCCGGCAATTAAGCCTCTCGCGCGCCCGACGCCCGCGTGATCAAGCACCGCCTCGTCCGTCGCGTCTCCGACTACGTAAAGCAAATCATGCCGCCCCTCGCAGAACTTCCGCGCCACCTCCTCATTGCTCTCAATCACCACAAACGGCGTTCCGGTAGTCTGAAGTTCCTCGGCAACATGCCGCCCCGTATCCCCAAGGCCGCAAATAATGTAATGCCCGGTTAACATGCCAATCTGCTTTTCCATCTTCCGCCTCCGAAACAGGTCGCTAAGTTGTCCCTCGACCAGGAATGCCGTCACCACCGAAATGACGTAAATCATAATCGCCACTCCGAACAGCAGCACAAAAATATTGAAAATCCGCAGCAGAGGATTGTGACTGGTGTCCACAATCTCTCCATAGCCCACAGTGGAGAGCGTGATCACCGTCATGTATAGCGCTTGCAGGAAGGTCACATCCCGGCCTCCGAGCAGACAATATCCGCTCACGCTGATCACGGCGACGATCAGCAAAGCCAGCAGCGCATGCCCCAATCTCTTCCGCAGGTTCATGGGTGTGTTCTCGCCCGAAATCGGGGAAGTTTAACATGATCTTGTCCCTCTTTCGCCTATCAGAATGGGTATGTCCCCTATGAGACTTGTCACTCGCGGAATCCGCTTCCGCCCGGAGGATCTGTCGTTATACCGGATGCCGCAGATATTCCCCCATTTGGTACCCGCCCCACTCTGTCAGGAATTCGCTAGTCACTTCGATATAACTATTATTAAGATAACGTGTTGACCCCAAAATCGTCTGAGTCCACCCTCTAAAAAGGAGAGCTATGAGCAGCCATGAGCGAGCGACCGGGAAACCCGCTTCCCGGCTCATCGACCAGCGGATCCGCGACTTGGGGGGATGGCGCGGCGAGGCCCTGGCCCGCATGCGGGCGCTGATCCTGGAAGCCGATCCCGAGATGACCGAGGAGTGGAAGTGGATGGGCACTCCGGTCTGGTCGCACCACGGGATTGTCTGCACCGGGGAGACGTACACGAAGGTCGTGAAGCTCACGTTCGCCCGGGGGGCCAGTATCCGCGACCCATCGTGCCTCTTCAATTCCAGCTTGGAAGGCAACACGCGAAGGGCGATTGACATCCACGAAAGGGAGAAGGTCGCCGCGGGCGCGTTCAAGGCGCTCGTGAAGGCCGCAGTGGCCCAGAATGGCCCGCCGGCGAAGAAACGGTAGACCCTGAGGTGCGATTCCGAGCTGCGGCGCGGCCCGCCTTTGTGAGATTTTATTTCTTAAAATATTAACTAATGAAGCTGTTCCACTCAGCGCGATTTTCGAAGAGTGGCGGATGGCCCGTGATTTGTGAGCGGGGCCATCGCGAAAGCGCTGCGCCACCCAAAAACGTGCGCTACCCAAAACTCCGCAACAAACCTGACCAACCAGAGTTCATATATATTTGCAGTATGGCGGACAAGTTGAAGCGGCGGGTCATGATTACAGGCATGGGCGTGGTTAGTCCTAACGGCGTGGGGGATTCCGCTTTTTCGGACGCGATTTTGGCGGGAAAGAGCGGCGTCAGCCGCATCTCGCGATTCGATCCCGATGAAATTCCGGTGCGCATCGCTGGCGAGGTTCGCGACTTTGACGAATTAGCCTGGGTCGAGAAGCGCGACCGCAAACATGTGTCCCGCGTATTGCCGCTGGCTATTGCCGCGGGCACCGAGGCGTTTCGTGACGCGGGAATTGATCCCGCTTCCCTTCCCCTCGAAGAGCGGCGTCGCTTCGGGGTGATTATGGGTTCCGGCGGCGGGTCGCAGGAGTTTACCGAAGAGCAGTATCGGCTTTTTTTCCGCGAGCAATATAAATCCATGAGCTTGTTCTGCGTCCCGACGGGAGTGATGGGAGCGCTCTCCAGCGAATTGAATGTGCGCTTCGGACTGCGCGGCGCCAGTCATGTGATCACCACAGGATGCACTTCATCCACCGACGCGTTCGGATATTCGGTGCGGCAGATTCAGTCGGGACGATTGGATACCGTGTTGAGCGGAGGGGCGGACGCACCGATCGCACTTGGCATCATCAAAGGATTCATCCTGATGAAGATTCTGACTGATTCGTGGAATGATTCTCCCGAGCAGGGATCGCGGCCGTTTTCGGTGGATCGCGACGGCTTTGTGCTGGCCGAGGGCGCATGGATGTTTATCCTCGAAGAATACGAGCATGCGCGGGCGCGTGGCGCGAACATGCTCGCGGAAGTTTGCGGCTATGGATCAACCTGCGAGGCGTTTCACCGCGTGCGGTTGCAGGAATGTGGAGAAGAGCCGGCACGCGCGATTGGACTGGCAATGAAGCAAGCAGGCATTTCCGCCGATAATGTTGATTACGTGAATCTGCACGGGACATCCACGCAACTGAATGACCGCATCGAAACGCGCGCGCTGAAACTTGCGCTCGGCGACCGGGCAAAACAGGTTCCCATGTCGGCGTTGAAATCGCAGATCGGGCATCCACAGGGAGCATGCGGAGCCGCCGGCGTAGCGGCGACGATTGTGGCCATGAAACGAGGCCAGATTCCGCCGACCATCAATCTCACGAATCCCGATCCGGATTGTGATCTGGATTATGTGCCGGATGCCGGCAGAAAGAAAGTGATCGAACACGCAATCTGCAATTGCATAGCTTTCGGATCCAAGAATTCGGCCCTGGTGTTGCGGAATTGCGCTTGAAAAATCATTGAATGACGAAACGCACGAAGGACCACGAAAAAGGCGTGCCGAGCTTTACTCGGCTGGACAGCCGAGGACGCTTATTCTTAGGCAGGGACGAGAACTATGGATGACTTAAATTCAACGCTAGTCGCGGCATTTACCGAACGCTATACCCATCTGGCATGCAAAGTGCGGGAACTGGCAGCTCCCCTTAGCGATGAACAGTTCTGGAGCAAGCCGTTTGCGTTTGGAAACAGCTTCGGGCATCTGGTGCTTCATCTTGCGGGCAATTTGAACTACTACATCGGAACTGAGATTAGTGGAACCGGGTACGTGCGTGACCGCGACCGGGAATTCACCGAGACTAACCACCCAAGAAAAGAAGAAGCGCTAAAACAGTTTGACGAGGCCGCGGACGTAGTGATCAGGACTTTGCTTTGTCAAACAAGCGGGGATTGGGGTAAAGAATACACCGCTGTGCGGGAAGAGGACGCTCACAATCGGCTGACAATTTTTTTGAGATGCGCAACGCACATGCATCATCATGTCGGCCAGATGATGTACTTGTGTTACGAACTGAAACAGTTGGAAGCGGAGAAGGCAAATCCTCAGTCACAGAAAAAGGCGGCGCGATAGAAGCCCACAATTAGATGAAGGGTCATTTGAAAAATTCTTCCAGCCAGCGTCATCCTGGGATCTTCAGTCCCGAAGGACCATGCGCGTGTTGGCAACCTCTCGTTTTCAGTCCCGCTCCGCAGATCTTATTGGTCTTTCAGCTTCAGCTTCGATTTATTTTCCTCCAGAAATTCGCGGAGCTTTTCGGAAGTTTCCAATAAGCGCGTCCATTGCTCGTAGTAGAGGGTGACTGGGAAGCGGCCCAGGCCATAAACGCTGACACCGCCCTTTTCGCTGACACGAAATTCAAGACTTCCGGTGCGGCGCGGTTGTTTTTCCAATTCGGCTAACCGCGCTTTTAGTTCTTCATAAGTAGGTTCAGACATTTTGATTCCTCTGAGAATGAAATGATCGTTCCATGATAGGGGTTGGCCGCGAATTCGTCGAGTTCATGCGTCATAGAGTTTAAGCGCCCTTCACGTGCTCGGGACGGAATCCGACGCCTACCGTGCGGGCGGGGATTCTCCGCAGTATGGGAAATCTCCGCAAGAGCTTCAAAGGCCAAGGTAGAGTGAGCGGTTTGTTAGTTGAGAGGACGCGCAGAATCACGTGGTCTTGCAGAAAAACCTGGAGACGCTGCGTGGCTCGTGTAGGAAACATCCTTCGCCGCTGAACCGCCTGGAGATCATTATCAGTTGGAACCCCGCGCAGCAATTTAGTTCCCAGGATGTTCGCCGCCGCGACCGCATCCTGAATTGCCAGATTGATTCCAATACCTCCGATTGGAGACATGGCGTGAGCGGCGTCGCCGATGCACAAGAGGCCTGGCCGGAACCATTGGCGCAGGCGGTCCACTACAACGGTAAGCAACTTGACATCATCCCAATCGCGCAACTCGTGCACGCGGTCGCGCAAAAAGGGTTCTAGCCGTGCGATTTCTTCGCGAAAAAGTTCAATTCCCTTCTGCCGGATTTCATCGGCTTTCCCTTTGGGAATAACATATGCACACTGCCAATAGTCCTCGCGATTGAGCAGCACCAGAATTTTTCCGACATCCACGTGTCCGAAGGTCTGCCCGGGATCGTCGGGCTTTCGCGGGATTCGCATCCACATGACATCCATCGGCGATCCGAATGTTACAACTTCGAGTTTTGCACGCTCCCGCACCACCGAGTGCCGCCCATCCGCACCAACGATCAGCCCTGCGTAGATTTCCAATTCTCCGTTCGGAGTCTTGGCGCACACACCAGTAACGCGTCCGTCATTCTCGATCAGGTCTGTGACTTCTGCGTTAGTTCTCAAGTGAAATGAAGAGTAGCTACGCGCTTTTTCAGCGATAAAGTTTAGGAAGTCCCATTGCGGCATCAAGGCAATAAAACGGCAGTGGGTTGGAAGATGCGTGAAGTCTGCGATAGTGACGGTTTCGTTGCCTATTTGCCCGGATAGCTGGCGCACTTCCTGATGGGGACGGAGAAGGAATTCGTCCAGCAGGCCAAGCTCGTACATTACGTCCAGTGTGGATGGATGGACCGTATCCCCTCGAAAGTCGCGCAGGAAGTCGGCATGTTTTTCGAGGACGACTACATCCACGCCCTTCCGGGCCAGAAGATAGCCGAGAATCATGCCCGCCGGACCGCCGCCCACGATGCAACACTGCGTGTTGAGAGTTTCCGTCATGGCGTCAGAAGGTCAGATTATTTTTGGAGTTAGACGTTTCGCTCGTGCCCAACGGCTCGTCCGTTCCATTGTGTTGTAAAGAGAAATAGGACACAAGTGGCAGGCTCCGGAGAAACTTAGAATTAGGGGATTGTCCGGGTGGAACGTTTAAATACCTTGATACGACGGTGGCCCATTCAAGCCCGCTTCTGGCTTGAATGGGGCAGTTCTACCGCTGGACAAAGTCTTCCCGCCGCTCGTTCGCGTTTTCGTCCCGTCCATTCTGACTCGATCTCGACGCGTCGTTCAGCGCCGGTTGCGTAGTGGCGGAAACTGCTCCAGGCCCAGTCCTCCGGACGTTCGCACAACCCAGCCTTCACAGGATTGCGATGAATATAGCGCAGCTTCTCCACAAACTGCGGGTAGTTGCAAATGTTGAGATCCTAGTACTTCTTTTGCCCGAAATGTTGTTCACCACTCAAGCCAAAACCTGGCTTGAGTGGGCCACTCATTTTTGGAAGTAGGCGCCGCGATACCCCTTGCTTCAACAATTTCAGCGCATCGGCCAGCGTATCCCGTTGCGGTTCACTGAGTAGGAGGTGAACATGCTCCGGCATCACTGCGTATCCGTAAACGTAGAGTCTGTAACTACGCCGCACCCGCTCCAAGGCTGACTCGAAGATTTGTCGGCTTGCGTCGGTGCTAAACAAGGGACGCGATTGTAGCAGCCGCCCTGTAGATAGAAACGGGGCGCGTCGTTGGGGCGGAGGCTTCTGCGACCCAACGCCTTGATTCGTCCGAGATTTTACTCTCGTGCAGTACAAACCTACTCTTTCTAGAGTATTTGCCTGATAGTTTAACGCCGGATTGCCTTGTAGCGTCCGAATGGCGGAAGCTTCTAGAAAAAGCCGCAGTTCTCAGGGAGGAAGCGATCATGAATAACGGCCCTAACAGGCTCGGCCATCATTGTTTAGAGATTCAATCTGAAATCCAGAAAGGGAGGGAATTATGCAACCATCCGCGCTTCCTCGTCCGGTTGTTGAACGTGAGTCTCCGATAGCTGAAGTCCCCAATAGAAGTGAGCACCATTCCGGTGCAATTTCGTGGGCGGCAGTAATTGGAGGCGCGTTTGTTTCCGCGTCACTGGCACTGATCCTGCTGTCGCTCGGCACCGGACTGGGATTTTCCTCAGTTTCGCCGTGGGCGAACGCTGGCGCATCGCGCTCCACCATCGGCGGGATGGCGATCGGCTGGCTCATCCTAACTCAAATTATTGCCTTTGCCATGGGCGGATATTTGGCGGGCCGTCTGCGCACAAAATGGGTTCATATTCATACCGACGAAGTGTATTTTCGTGACACGGCGCATGGCTTCCTGGTATGGGCCGTAGGAATGGTAATCACTGCTGCATTCTTGACATCCGCAGCTGCGATGTTTGCAGGAGGAGTGGCACAACGTGGCGGCACAGGGAATGCAGCAGACACAAGAGGCGAGGAAGGAATGCTCAACCCCAACGCCTACTTTGTTGACATGCTACTGCGCTCCAATGGCGCCGTGGCAGAACGCAACGATACCGCCGAGCGAGGCGAAGTCGAACGCATCTTCGGACACGGACTTAAGTGGGGCGCGATTCCACCAGCGGATCAAACCTATTTGGATCAAATGGTATCCGCCAGGACCGGAATGAGCCCGGCCGATTCGCAGAAGCGTGTTTCCGATGTGTTCGGACAAGCTCAGCAGGCTGCCGATGAAGCACGAAGGGCATTCGCACATTTGTCGTTGTGGCTTTTCGTAGCATTGTTATGCGGAGCATTCTGCGCCAGCTACGCGGGTACGATAGGCGGCAGGCAACGCGATCATGTAACGACGATCTAGCAGTTATTTAATTTTAGAGGAGGCTTATCATGCGTTCCATTTTGCTTTTGTTGCTCGGAGTGCCAATCCCAATCGTGATCCTGATAGCTCTTTTCAGCCACGCATAGAGTGCCGTCAAAAAGCGGAGCACACTTGACACCTGTCAGTGTGCTCCGACAAGTTTCATCTTGAACCAGTATTAAGCTTCATCAAACCAGCAGGGTCTCGGCCGATACCTTCCCTTTCCACGCAAAGTCAATGAAGGCTTCTATGCCGCCGGTTTGAATTCGGGGCTAAAGCTTATGTGTACAAAATTGAACAGAACGTAACTAATTGTTGCGCCATTATTAGACATGCCCGATACAGGCGAAAGAAGAGAGATTACCGGACGCGTGAACGCGAAAGAAGCGGAAGTTGTTCAACAGTCGAAGAAGCTGGCATCGAAGACCAGGCAACTATCGGCAAAAATGGATGCAAAGAACCGCCAGCGAAGCGCGGGCGCGAATGGGGAATCGAGCAGCGAATCAAATCACAATCAGCCACGCGATCAGCGGCCAAAGCGCTGACGCAAATGCAGAAACGAAAGAGCTCAACCTATGAATGATAAGAACAAAAACAGCTGTGGACATCCAAGTTGTAGTTGCCCGGCTCCTCAAGACAGTAAGTATTGCAGCCCGCATTGTGAAACCGTCAAGTCCGGCGGCGAGCTCTCCTGTGAATGTGGACATCCCATCTGTGGCGGGAAAATTGATTGAGGATTTCTAAGAGTCTTCCGTAAAACAAGGCATGAGGAAATTGCTACATCAAATTGGCTATGAAATTACAGTTTCGTGCCGACGTCCACTAATTTGGTAATTCCCTACGCTGGTATGTCGCTATCTCAGGGGAGGACATCATGAATAAAGATGAAGTAAAAGGAAAAGCTAAGGACGTCGCGGGCCGCATTCAACGGCAGGCCGGTGAGTGGACCGGTGACGATAAGAGCCAGGCCAAAGGCGCAGCCAGGCAAGCTGAAGGGAAAGTTCAAAACGCGTGGGGCAAAGTAAAGGATGCCGCCAAAAGCAGCTCCCGGCCTGACGAAGCGGAGAAGTAAGTCTTTAGCCTGACAAAGACGAAAGCACGGAAACCTGTCATCTTTACTGCAAAGCGCAGCAACTGATCATCCTTCGGGCTGCGCTTTTCGGCCGTATGTTCCTCTCCCCACAGGGTCGGCCTCATTGCTAAAATGTCCATGGCTTAAGCAATAAACTGTCATGGAGGCGGTATGATGCAAACCCTCTTCCTCTTTGGGTTGGCGATGGTTCTCTGCGCGGTTTCTTCTGCTGTCCCTCAATCGGTGACGCCCATAAACAATCTTGCGGCCTATGCCGGGAGTTGGAAATCCCACACCGAGCATTTCGCCACAAAATTTAGCAAGGCTCGTGAGGAATCCACTACGATCCGAAACGATTGCTGGAACAGCGGCGAGTATTTCGCATGCCATCAGTTTGTTGACAGCAACTCCGCAGCCCTGATCGTCTTCACATATAGTCAGAAAGACGACGCATATAAGAGCTATGTCATTCCCACCGAAGGCGGCAATGCGACCACCGGCAAGCTATTGATTAAGGGAAATATATGGACGTTCCCCTGGGAAGATAAAGACGACACTGGTAAGACTTATTATTTCCAGGTAGTCAACGTTTGGACTGGGCCGAACGACATTGACTATCGCATGGAGTTTTCCGAAGACAAAGTCCATTGGACCGTTGCGTCAAAAGGACACGAAACGAAAGAACATGAAATCGAAGTTAAAAAGCCCTAAGCCACGCTGTTTAACACCGCTTGCCCCTTGGAACCAAAGGACCCTCCCGTTCATCCAATACATTGACTTCCATGCTTAAGCAACTTAGTCTGGAAGTAGTTCTTTAACGGCCAATCCCACCAGTGGGGGCGTCACGGCTTCGACGGAGATGCTTGCGGCCAAGAGGCATGCCAGGGTGCTCGCACCTGTAATCGTGGGCAAAATGATAATTGCCAATCAACAAATGGCATACGCAGCCTAATTAATTAGGCAGCCGTTTTCCGCCGCTTCGCCCTTGGGCGGCGAGCGAACGTCACACAGAGGGCTGCTCTTCTCTTCTACGTCTGGGAGGAGAAGCTAAGATCTCAGGCTAGCGGCTAGCGTTTCTTGTCCGTTCTGAGCGTGGGCCGCGAACGTCTTGGGGTAATGCCCAAGGCATGAACCGGAATAAGCATGTAGTCTCTTGACCAGTAACATTTTCGGACGCGGGTTCGACTCCCGCCGCCTCCACCAAAGTAATAGGTTAGTTTTCAATAGTTTACATCGAGGCATAATAAATCGTATGCGTTTTGCATGCGTATGTGTTATCTTCCTTCCCAAGAAGGAACCACACCGTGCCCATTCGCAACCTTGTTGTAACCGTCTACGCCCGTCATTCCGCTGATTGCCCCAGGAGAAATGATCAGTACTGGAAACGCTGCAAATGCCCTAAATGGCTGTACATAAACAACAATGGACAGCGTTCTCAACGCAGCGCAAAGACGCGCTCGTGGGAGCGCGCGGAAGAGACTCGTCGAGCCGTAGAACGGGACTTCGAAGAGGTTGAGCAGCAGAAGCGGGCGGGCGCGGAACCAAAGCCACAGTCGGTCATTCTGTTGGAGCATGCCGTTTCAAGATTCTTGGCAGCCAAGAAAAAGGAAAACCTGTGCGATTCGACTATCGCAAAGCTCACGACAATCTTTGAAAAGCATCTCCTCACCTGGGCTACCGCGCAAAACATCGAGACACTTGAACGGATCGGAGGCGAAGAACTAGAAGCCTTTCGAGCCACATGGAAAGATGCCCCGCTTGCACGAAAGAAAAAGCAGGAACGAGTAATCGGATTCTTTTACTACTGCCTGCGAATGGGCTGGATAAAGGGCAATCCAGCAATCCTGCTTGGCCGCGTCAAAGTCAACGAAAAGCCTACCGACTATTTCCCGAAGGATGAATTCAACAAGATCGTTGATGCGACTTACGTTTATAACCCTAAGGCCTGGAATACCGAACCGCGCAACCAAGCGACCAGAGTTCGCACCCTGATTTGGCTGATGCGATGGAGCGGTCTCGCCATCAGCGATGCTGTGGGGTTGGAACGGTCACGCCTCAATGAGAATGACGAGTTGCTCCTGTACCGCGCCAAGACTGGGCAGCCCGTGTACGTTCCCCTCCCTCACGATACAGCGGAAGGTTTACGAAACATTCCTGCTGGTCCAAAACTAAACCCGCGGTACTTTTTTTGGAGTGGCAATGGTTTGCTCAAAACTGCGGTGAGCAACTGGCAACGCAGCCTCCGGCGAGTATTCAAGCTGGCCGAGATACGGCACGAGGACGGGACGGCAAAGAGATGTCATCCGCACATGTTTCGGGATACGTTCGCCGTCGAGAGTCTTCTTGCTGGTGTACCGCTGGAGCAGGTATCCATTCTACTCGGGCACAAAAGCATAAAAATCACTGAAAAGCACTACGCGCCCTGGGTCAAGGCGAGGCAGGAACAACTTACGAGCAATGTGCGTAAGAGCTGGCCGGAGCCAACGAGACCAGAGCGCCGGGCCCGAAAAACAAGAAGCCGACCCATCAACCTAGTTCAATCAAATGCACAGGTGGGTCAAATACTCCCAGCCACTGACCGCGCTTCGCGTTGACGAGGGACACAGGGATTCCTACTCTCATGTGCGATAATTCGCCTTCTCTCCCACTACATCGCAGGATGACGTAAGGCATGGCTCTCAAGAAATCTGAACTCTACTCTCCTCTCTGGTCAAGCTGCGACGAACTCCGCGGCGGTATGGATGCGAGCCAATACAAGGACTACGTCCTCGTCCTGCTTTTCATCAAGTATTTCAGCGACAAATACGCGGGCGTTCCCTACGCGCCTATCACCGTCCCGCCCGGCTCCAGCTTCAAGGACATGGTCGCCCTGAAGGGCAAGCCTGACATTGGCGACCAGATCAACAAGAAAATCATTGGACCTTTGGCCAATGCCAACAAGCTGTCCGACATGCCGGACTTCAATGAACCCTCGAAGCTCGGCAGCGGCAAGGAAATGGTGGAGCGGCTCACCAACCTCATCGCCATCTTTGAAAACAAGGCCCTCGACTTCAGCAAAAACCGCGCCGAAGGCAACTCACAGATTGTCCAACCGCAAAGTCAGGATATAGATCATGCCGCCATTGCAGCTGCGGTCCGCCGGATTGCTTCTTCCTCGCTCCTTTTTAGAACAGCCCTTCCACGGTACTCTTTGCGAGCCCCTTGCCTCAATCGAACGTAACGAGCGATCATCTGAATCGCTGTGTCCTGCTACTTTCCTGGAATCAAGAGCAAACAAGCCGTTCGAGAAGATTGGTAACGCTAGACGCGCCCGCATTCAACGATCTGGCTAGCGCCCAAATTTCGGCCCACCGGAAGCGATCCAGAAACGGGCTTGGAGGAAACCAATAGAGATCTCCGCGAAGCCGACTTCTGAGTCGTAAAGGTAAGCGGTCAGGTTGTGAGTGTAATGGCCTTGATTTCGTCAACTGAGGGGTTGTTTTGAGTCGTCACAGGACGATGCGCGTCAGTTATTGCCCAAATCGCCCGATGATTACGCCTATGATGATTCCACCGAGTGCTCCCATGCCGATGATCGGCGCGTAAGCCTTGGTGATGATCGCATCGGGGATGCTTAGCAGTAGACCAAAAAATAGGCCGACTGCCCAGCCGGGCCAAGGCAAACGGGCCACCCCTATCACGAACCCAATCCCAAAGCGGGCGATGAAAGCCGCCGTGATTGCGGCCTTTTTATCAGGAAAGCTCATCGACGACATGATTCCGATGTCGATAGCACCAAACACTAAACCACAGATGATGCCTAGCAGGATTCTGGACATATCGGCCCCCGTTATAGGCGTGCGTTTGATGCAGGCGTCACTAGTAAACCAACTAATTCGTCCAGTGTCCAGACGTGGCCTAAACATCTTGCTTCCATCGCGGGGGCACGCTCGGTGTTTAATGAAAGCGAGCAAGGGCGAATCGCTGTTGGAAAATCGCCATAGCGCTCAGTGACGGGTTCTGAGCGTAAAGGCCTGTGGCTGTTGAAAAAGTCGCCTTTCCTTCAAAACAGCGACAATTGGGGGATAGAAAATGTCTAGGCGATCCGAGAAAATCGTTTCTACAGCATCCTGACGCTATTTTATTTTGGCGAATTTCTTGGGAGGAGTTTTTCAACAGCCACGCCTGTTTTCATCACCTACGCCAAAAATCCATGAAGGCTGCCGGACGCATGTGTGCTTTAGGACTGAGACCCCTATCCTCAACTTAGTGGCGTGGGCTTCCAAATTCCTAACAGCTTAGCTCTGGGACGACTCGTCAGTTTTGGGAACGCGAGAAAGAGCTTCTTCGTTTTTGTCTGTGCTTTTGCCATCTCATCCGTCGCGGTTGTCGCACAAACGATACTGCGCGGCGAATCGCCCACCGTGACCTACTGCTTTACAAAACCGTTTTGGCGAGGAAACCGACTCCACACGACGCCCCCTTGGTTATTGAACTCGATTTCGCCACCGTTGGCCGTACTGAACTTGAAAGTCATTTGATTGCCAACGCCTTGCATGTCTGTCGAGTAGATCGTATAGGTGGTTTCGTTCCCAGCCTGCACAGCTTTGAACTTATTAACAACCTGTAACCTTGGGACCTGACGCGTACCCACCCCAATAAACAGATATACGTTATCGAGTTCGATAAAGCGATCCTGATACCGGGGGTTCTCTGTTGTCCAAAAGCCAACCAAGGTGTCAGGAAGAATCCTGGAGTTATTGCAGCCGGGAGCCATCCATGCAATTGCCAGCAGGAGCGGAATGAATAGAATTTTTCTAATTGCCGACATTGGTCACTCCTAAAGCTTCATTTATCGAGTTTGGGTCGCAGAGGCCGCCAATAACGAGCGTTCCTGTGGCAGACCGTCGTCCTCCGATTGCAGGCGCATAAACGCTTCAACTATTTTGGGATCGAACTGTGCCCCCGATCCTTTTTGCAGCGTCTCAAGAGTCTTTTCTCTCGAAAGGCCTTTTCGGTAGGGCCGGTCGGAAGTCATGGCATCGTAGCAATCGGCCACTGCGAAAATACGGGCCTGCAAGCTGATATCTTCCCCAGCCAATCCGTTGGGGTAACCCAACCCATCGAATCGTTCGTGATGCTGCGAAACAATAGGGAGCGCCTCGCGGAAACCAGCGATAGGTTCCAGGATGCGAAGGCCGATTCGCACGTGGTCCTGCATGATCTGAGTCTCTTCGGCATCGAGCTTTCCTGGCTTGTCTAAAATAGCTGGGGGAGTGCCGATTTTGCCGATGTCGTGTAGCAGCCCGCCGCGGTGCATGATCTGCAAATCCTTGGCCGACAGGCCCATGGCGCGGCCGATTTTTACTGCCAAATTTGTTACTCGCTCAGAATGTCCGGCTGTCCATGCCGACTTTGCGTCTATGGCGCGAGCCAGGGCGGTCAGGGTGCCCCAATGGAGCTCCTCCAAGTCCTCGATCAGCTGAACATTGGAGAAGGCGACCGCTAACTGATCGGCTACTTGGCGGGCATGCCGAATATCAGCATCGGGAATTTGCATTGCGCTTCTATGGGCACACATCAGAGCCCCGAAGGGCTTGGCATCAACAAATATCGGCAAGATCAGGAAGGAATTCATCCCGATTCTCCGGAGGGGCAAGGTGAATTCGGGGGGCATTTCTCCCTCGCGAAGTACAAGAACCTCCGGATGTTCTTCAAGCCGTTGCAGGTCAGAGGGTACGAGCATTGCATTCAACAGTACTGTGGGTCGGGTCTCGTCTGTTCGCATTCTGGTCGTCATCGAGCCCGACCACTCAGCGTCGCCAAGCAGAATTATGGCGAAGCAGTCGCAAGGCAACAGGTATGGCATGTGGTCCAGAGTGGCATCCACGATCCCCTGACGGCTGAGAGAAGCGAAAATCGCCTGGTCAATGTCATTAATAGTTTTGAGCGCATGAAATTGCCTACCCAGTTGACTGGCCATTGAATTGAAGGAGAGGGCTAAAGCCTGAAACTCGTCACCGCTCCTCACATCCACGCGGCTTTCAAAATTCTGTGCACCGATCTGGCGGGTGCCCTCCTGCAGTTTTTCCAGCGGGACTAGAGTGCGGCGGATCTGCATCGAGCTGAATAGCATCACAATCCACAATGCCAACAGGATGACGCAGGGAAACGTCTTTCGGAAATGCAGCATCGGAGCCAGGACGTCATTATGCTTTTGAAGAACGATAACGGTCCAAGAATCGGCGAGGAAAGCCGGTTTGAGTAGCAGAGTCCAGTAAGCGGCATCGTAGGGCGTTTGATGGTCCAGCCATCGAAATAGGCCGGAGGCCCGGCTTTGACGAGGAATCGCCTTGTCAGAAAGAGTTATTCCATCAGAATCCACACAGGAAGGAGTAGCCTGCGAAGAAAGCGCGATGCAAAATTCAAAATCAGGCGGAAGTTTCTGAATATCCCAAAGGTAGTCAGGACTGACTTCTCCAGCCAGCGTTCCCATCGCGGCCCTGCCTGGATCAATCAGCCTGGTCATTCCAACACAGCTCCCGAATTGATTGGCACACGGGTAAACGCTAATTAAAGCCTTGCCAGACAGAAGATGCAGCTTTTGCTTCTGGGTTAGAGCCGGAGGCCTTAAGGGGTTGCCCCAAGCCACGGTGGGTTCGCCGTAACTATTGAGCACCGTCATGCTAGCAAAATGACTTTTCAGCACGTTCTCCAGCCTCAGAGGTCTCCGTTCCCGAGACTGCAATGACAGCATTTGCATTTCCGCATCGAGCATTGAGAGACGCTCATAAATCGCCATCCCTTGAGACTTGCTCGCCTGGAACAGTTGTTTTCCACTTTCGCTGCGTAGCTGCTCCGAGACTTGATAAAAGGCAACAATGGCCAGCAGGGTGATTGGCAGCAAAGCGCAGGCGACAAAGAGAAAGAAAACCCTTCGCGCCACCTTGCTGTTCAGAAATGTAGTTCGCAGTCTCACGGTCACGCAAAAGCCCTCTAGTATTGTGACGCCACCCCGACGTAATCCCCGTCATTCGCCCAGATAACGTCATCCTGACTAACTTTTGCTGTCAGAGGCGCCACAGTCTGGCCATCTTTACCCATGCTGTACAGGTCGAAGAAAGTATTGATTGGAACGAGAAACCGGTCCTTGCGCATAGCTCCTTTGCCCTTAGTGCCGGCAAAATTCAAATACTGATAGGGATTCCCCCAGGGATCCGGGAATGTGTCGCGACTAATATCAGCCAGCGTGGTCGGATATTGGCCGTTGACGAGTTCGTATTCTTGAACCTCATCCCCTATGGCGCGTATATCACTTACTGCCTTAGCCATTCTTGCCTGATCGAGGGCGGCCAGGAGGTTAGGAACAGCGATTGCGCAGATGGTCAGAATGACGGCAATCGTAATCAGTAGTTCGACCAGCGTGAAACCGCGGCTTCCGGGCTGCTTGCCGAAAAATCGGTCCCTCTCGATTTGGCGCAAAGGCGAGCGAATGCTGCTTTTCCTTCTAAGGGCCCACTTCATAAGTAATTTCAGGGAACTGATTCAGGAAACTGCTTCCAGGCTAGATGATAGGCTCCGTCGTTAAGCTCTACCTACGAACTTCGGTCATATTCCGCCGTGGTACCAGAGTGGGGCTATGCCTGTGTGGTGCCCATCTTGGGAATGTCGTGTTGCGCCGCTTGAGCCCTTTAAAAACAGAGCGTTGGTGTGACCAGCTGCGATTCATGCGCAGATTTTGCTGCGGCGCATTGCCGGAAAAGTGATTGCCATTGAGTGATTACCATTGACTCCTCCTTGCGGACACATATATCACTGTTTGCCGGTGTCGAAGACGAGTCATCAAAGCGGGACAAGAATATTGCATTGGAGCCATTGTTGCGTCACAAAGATGTTTTGGTTCTGTGTGGTGATTGTCTCCCCTTGGGCCCGCTCTGTACTGCTTTATCGTTTATCACGATCTCATGCGCATAAAGCGACTATCCAAAAACAGATTGAACGGAGCGCCATCGCAGCGCTCGCATTGAGGCGGTCCTCCCCGCTGGCCTCGTAGTGATAAGTCTTGGGGCATTGATACTGATAAGCGTGCTCGGATTCTTCGGCAATGATGCAAATTCGCAACTGGCATAATATCGCGATTACACTCATTGACCTGGGCGACTTTGTCCGCAACGGCAGAAGCTATCCAGAAACGGGCTTCGAGGAGATCGGATCACTGGCGACGGTCAACAACATCGCGCTTCCTCGAAGCCGACTTCTGGCCCGGAATAACTTCCGGGTAGCCCGTCATGCGGGCGTAATCCCCAGTCGCAGGTCCATTGCCTGCGCCCCGATCCACTACAGGTGCTAGTCTGACGTAGTAACCGATGAACAACCGCGACATGCAGGCGACTTGGAAGTATCACGACCGCACGAAGCACTCCTACTGGAGTATTCGGAACAGTCCTCATTTTCTGGACTGGGGGAATCGACCGCAGTCTTTCAAAATCTATCCGAAGATAGAGCCGCTTCCGCTGCCGCGGGACGTGCCGCATACAGGCGTGGCTGCGCTCTCGGCGATCTCGGAGCCATTGCCCTCGTTGCGGGCCGATTCGGCCTCTGGCCTTCAGGACTTGGCGCGCATTCTCTATTTCTCGGCGGGGATTACCAAACAGCGTGCACATCCAGGCGGAGAAATCTACTTTCGCGCCGCAGCCTGCACTGGAGCTCTCTACGAGATCGAGCTGTACGTCGTGACGGGCGATCTCGCGGGCCTGGATGCCGGCGTGTATCACTTCAATCCGGCGGATATATCGCTACGGCTTCTGCGAAAAGGTGATTTTCGCGGAAACCTGGCTCAGGCGACGGCGATGGAACCTGCGGTGGCTCACGCGCCCGCGACGATCATCTGCACCGGAACATACTGGCGGAACGCCTGGAAGTACCAGGCGCGCACCTATCGCCATTTCGGTTGGGACAACGGCACGCTGCTGGCGAATATGCTGGCCGTTTCTACGGCTTCGGGGCTGCCGGCCGAGATGGTGCTCGGATTCGTGGACATCGAAGTGAACCGACTGCTTGATCTCGATACGCGGCGCGAGGTTTCCTTGTGCCTCGTGCCGATCGGGCGCAAATCGGAGAGTTCGCTGCCAACCCTGAGAGAGGTTCCTGCGCTCGGCCTGGAGACGATCCCGCTTTCGGAGCGTGAGGTCGAGTACCACGCCATGATTGAGATGCACGACGCGTCTTCGCTTGAGTCCGAAGAGGAAGTAGCTCAATGGCGCGGGAAGCAACAGGTGTTCCCATTTTCCGCTCCGGCGGGCGAGGCCGTTCGCCTCCCGCGACTGCCCGAAGAAGAACAACCGAAGGACCCGATCGAGCAGGTAATCCTGCGCCGCGGCTCTACCCGAACCTTCGATCAGGCCGCCTCCATTACACTGGCACAACTTGCTACCATCTTCGACTACGCCACGCGAGGTCTTCCGGCTGACTTCCTTAAGCCTCCCGGCGCGCAGCTCAACGATCTTTACCTGATCGTGCATTCGGTGCAGGGGCTCAAGCCGGGCGCTTACTTCTTCCGGCGTGAGGAGAACACGCTGGAACTTTTGAAGGCCGGAGAATTTCGCGCTGAGGCCCATCATCTTGGACTGGAGCAGGAATTGCCGGCGGACGCGTGCGTGGACATCTTCTTTCTCGCCGATTTAAAACGTATTCTGGAGCAATACGGGAACCGCGGCTACCGGGCCGTCCAGCTCGAGGCGGGTGCCATTGGCGGCAGGATCTACCTGGCTGCTTATGCCCAGCACCTGGGTGCGACCGGGCTGACCTTCTTCGACGATGATGTGATTAACTTCTTTTCGCCGCACGCAAGAGACAAGAGTGCCATCTTCCTGCTTGCGATTGGCAAGCCGCTGAAACGCAAACCACAGTAGGGCGAACTCCCGGTTGGTCGGCAAACAGGAAGTAATCCAAGGCGAGGATTTGTCCTTGCAAGTTTGCTCTGGCTAACTTCCGGGTTGCCCGTTATCCGCCCGCAATCAGAGCCAATTGGTAAAGCTCGCAAAGCAAGACACAGTCGAGACGGTGGAACCGCACTACTATTGGTTACTGCCCTGTAACCGGCAACTTTGACATAATGCCTCAATGGCGTTCGCTTTCCCTTACGAGTGGCTGCCCAAGTCTGTCCACTGTTTGCGCGACTACAGCCTGCAGAAGTGTTCTCACGATCTGGTGGCTGGCGTCACCGTGGGACTGGTCGCTCTGCCTCTGGCTATGGCCTTTTCCATCGCCTCCGGCCTCACACCTCAGGCGGGTATTTACTGCGCCATCGTAACCGGTTTCCTTATTTCCTTGCTGGGTGGCTCGAAAACGCAGATCGGCGGGCCGACGGGCGCCTTTGTTGTAGTGATCGCTGCCATCGTGGCCGCGCATGGCGTGGATGGATTGTTCATGTGCACGATGATGGCCGGTGTACTACTCGTGATCATGGGCGCGACTAGTATGGGGTCGGCGGTGAAGTTTATCCCACGGCCCGTCATCATCGGATTTACCAACGGGATTGCGATTCTGATTGCCAGCACGCAAATAAGAGACTTCTTCGGATTGCAGATCGACAAGATTCCGGGCGTGTTCTGGCTCCGAATCGAAACTCTGGCCAGGCATTTCGGCAACCTCAACTACCGGGCCACCGCTCTGGCATTGGTCACGGTTGCCATTCTGGTGGTCTGTCGTCTGGTATCGAACCGTATTCCGGGAGCGATTGTGGCGCTGCTGGTGGGCACCGCGTCGGTGGTGCTTTTCAAGTTGCCGGTGGAGACCATCGGGAGCCGCTTTGGAGGCATCCCCAGCGGGCTGCCTCATTTTGCTATGCCCCGCTTTCGTGTGGACTTGATTCATGGTCTGCTGGGCCCGGCGGTTACGATCGCCATGCTGGGCGCCATTGAATCGTTGATGTCGGCGGTAGTTTCCGACGGCATGAGCAACGACCGGCACAATCCCAATGTCGAACTGATCGGTCAAGGTATGGCGAATATAGTGTCGCCCCTTTTTGGCGGGCTGCCGGCCACGGGTGCGATTGCGCGTACGGCGACCAATATTCGTGCCGGAGCGCAGTCTCCGGTTGCGGGCATGATCCACGCTTTGACCCTGCTCTGCATTTTGCTGTTCGCGGCACCGCTGGTGAGTTTTGTTCCAATGTCGGTGCTTGCCGGGATATTGATGGTGGTTTCGTACAACATGGGCGAGTGGAGGGAAATTCCGCAACTGCTCAAACTCACCAAAACCGACATCAGCGTTTGGCTGGTGACCTTTACGCTCACTGTATTCGCGGACCTTACCGTCGCGGTTGAGGCCGGGATGATTCTGGCGGCGCTGCTTTTTATCAGCCGCGTAGCCAGCACCACCACGGTTTCGCAGGTGACCGACGACTACGTGGAAGACGGGCGGGTCCACATCCTGCAAGACAAAGACATCCCGTACTACGCGACGATCTTCCGCATTCACGGCCCCTTACTGTTCGGTGCGACCGAGAAGGTTGCCGTGGTAACGGAGAAGATTCATGAGTCGCCGCCAGTGGTTATCCTCCGCCTACGCAACATGACCGCCCTGGATGCGACCGGGCTGTTCGCTCTGGAAGAAGTTGCCAAGGAACTGCACGCAACCGGCCGGACGCTGATTTTATGCGGCGCGAGAGAACAACCTGCGCAGTTGATCCACCAAGCGGAATTTGAGGATATCATCGGTCGCGAAAACATCTGCGAAAACGTGCAGGCGGCCCTGCGGCGGGCTGAAGACGTATTTGAGAAACTGGAAGCGAATGCTGCCCTCGGCAGGAAGTGATCGAGCAGCGTCGCTTCTCCCGGGACTTGGCGTTGGGACGCGGTACTCCGAAGTTGGCGCGCACCCGCCATTCTCAATTGGGTGTCGCGCAATTGCTCCCGGTTTGTCGGTCAACCGGAAGCTATCCAGAAACGGGCTTCTGGGAAGTCTGAGGCGACATGTAATTCGACTTACAAGGGACGTTGCGACACTAGCGGAGAAGATCAGTACCGGTGACAGGGCAGCGTTCTAACCAACTGAACTACGTCCCCACTCGCCAAATCAACAAGATGCGAAATCGCCAGTGTTTATGCGGCTTTGCACAAACTGCATATCGTGCATGGAGTTGCCTCTGTTGCCTAAAAGAGCGCGATTCCTGTCCGAACCGCCCCCAAACCGCCTACAAATTTCTGAGCGAACTGCCGCATTGCTCAGAGCGACCAGCGCTAATGGCCTGGAAGAAAACAAAGGAAAATGGACCTCGCAAAAACATCCTAACAGCTTCCCTTCCAGCGCGAAAGTGCGCGCCGGCTTTTTCGCGCCCCCTAAAATTCCCAGCTTTCGAGCCGAAATCTCTTCTACATCCTTAATTAGCGAATTCATTTCGTGGATAGTAGCTACTCGAACCAAGGATTGCTGGCTACGCAGTTGCGCAATTTCGAGATCGAGTTTCTGGATCTCTCGTCGTTTCTTTCGAAGCTCCCAGCCGAGGAAAAGTATCACGGCTCCTAGCATCACGATCCAGGGGCGCGCGTCGTTCCAATTGATCGCCCTGAGTGGTTCGACACTCTTGACAATCGACATTGTTGGCATCTCCAACACGGTGATAGCTAGGCTCACCCTCTCGTACTTGGTTCTGCTTGCATCCTTCAATAACATTTTTAATCCCCTGTTCCGCCCGGTAGGCTATTTTTGTCTTTCACTTGAGCGGCAGCGAGACAAAAACAGTTACCGGCGGACACGGGGAAAAACGCAGCGCAGCGAAGGGCGGCAGGGCGCGAGTGTCGGCGCGGTGAGTGCCAAAACGCTCTTGATTTTTGTCTTGGCGCGAAAGCGGCGCTTAGACCTCGTGACCGTCCGAGCCGTGGCCGAACGGCGCCCACCTGAGCGCAGCGGAGTGAAATCAAGTTAAGAGAAGAACTTGAATTCCATGTTTGGCACGAGGTTCGGCGCTAGCCCGAACGACCCGTCGGAGCCCATGGGCCGAAGGCCGTACACACCCGAAAAGAGGATCCAGTGGTGAAAGGGCGACAACTTACGGTAAGTTGCTGAAACTACGCGACACGGGTGGCTACGAAAAGCGGGTTCGGTAACGAATGGAAACAGTTCGTGGATCATGAATGGATCAAGAATTAGTTTGGCAGTAGGACAGCGGATTTCATAGTCGTGCGACAAACTGTATCGAGGTAACACCCGGCTTTCAACTCGATGATGGGGGCGTGCGAGGTAGTTGCCGCCCAGGCGCGGACATTCGTACAAGACATCGCCTTTTGTGGGTTGGGTTGGTGGAAAATCAGCCGAGTTTCTTAGGCTCCGCAGTCGCGGCCGTCGAAGGGATCACCAGCTTGCCCGACGATGCCGGTTTCGGCAATTGGAGAAAATGTTCTCCGGGCGGAGTAATGACGGTAGTTCCCTGCTTGCGGAGTATGCCGATTTCCGCGTCCGACAACCACGTGAAGACCAGCGTCTGAAACTTCGACTTCTGCGCTAGTTCCTTCGTGAGGAATTCCAGAAATAAATCCCGATGCTTCTTATCCGGATTCTGCTGAAGGGGTTCGTCCATGATCAGAAAACCGGGATACTTTCCATCGATCTGCTGCGCCGTTGCTGCCAGAGCAAGGCTGTAAGCCGCCACCAGGCGAGATTGATCGCTCGCAGAGCCTAAAGCTCGCAGCCGACGCCCGTTCATAAACGGAATATATTGCTCATCGAGCGTCACTTCTCTGGCATTGTTCTCTTTCACTGCGCTATGCCCGAGCGCCACCAGGTATTTCCGCAAAGCCCCAACGAACGCCTCGCGGATTCCGGTCTGGTCAACCGTGCTCTCGGCTGCTGCGACCGAACTCCGGGCGTCCGCAATCCAGCGATCAATCGACGATTGGAAATCCTCGATTTCCTTGGCCGCATCCGATACTCGGTCCAACTCGCGCTCCGCACCGCTTAACTCTGCCGCCGTCGCCGCAATCTGTTCTCTGACAGGACCAACGGCGCTCGTCACGGTTTTCAGAGCTCTTTCTGCGTCTCGCAGGTCGCTGTCCACTTGTGCAATCGTCGCTATCGCCCCCTTTACGTTCCCGGACAGTGCCTCCTGATTGTTTCGAATAAGTTCCCGATCGCTCTTTAGCGCCTCAATATGCGCACCGACCGATTCAGCTGACTGCGAAGTCAACCCGAAAACCTCCGGATTCAGGTCGCGATGGCAGGTCGGGCATTCGAGGTGATCCAGACGTCCAACTCCAGTAGTCTTCAGGCGCAACAGATCGCTTGCGGCGTGTATCCGGTGCTCAAGGCTCTCCAGCAACGTCCTCGTCTCGCTCAGCTGCGAATTGAACGTACTAAGGTCCTGATTCAGGACGTGCCGCTTCTTTTTCAGCTCAATCGCGTTTTGCGAGACTGCCACCGGCGCGTTCACATTGTTGACATCCAGCGGTTCCGTTGTGAGCGCCTTGCGAAGCACCTCAATCCTCTTGGCCAGGTCGACCTGCCGTGAATCCAGATCAACAGAGGCCTCTTTTTGTAACACATCCCGCAAGGTTCGCTTTGACCATCTTTTCACGATGTCGACAAGGGAGCCGTGGCTGGACCATTCCACGTGCCATCCGTGCCTCGACATCTCATCATTCAGTTGCACCTCGATCATCTTTGCGCTCTCCTTCAACTCGGCAGCTCGCTGATTCGCCGTCAGTCGGTCGATGCGCGCTTTCAGTCCCTGCATTGCCCCAAGGAGATACTCCACTGCGATTTCGCCAATCTCAAGCTGCCCGTACCGAGAAATCTGCAGGGCCTGGATGTTCGTCCATCCTTCGTCCTGATCTATATAGAAAAGCGGTGCCAGATTCTCCAGGTATATCTGCGCGCCGGTCGCACGGAAGGTCGGGACTTCGATGCGTGGCCACCCCAGCCAGTCGAAAAGGAAGCGTTGGAATCCTCCATGCTCATCCTGCATCGTGAGCCTTCGGGCCACCAATTTACTAACCCTTGGAGTCGCTTTCGGCTCAATCTCACGTACCACGATAAGGCGCGGGTCGCCGCCAGTTATTGCGCGAGTGATTTCTAGCTGCCTCCCCTTGTCATCCTCGACGGTCACGGTGCACTCTGAAGAAATGACTCGGCTCTTACGTCCCGCAAGCTCCAAATCCTCTCGGACGGCTTCCGGTAAGCGTATCGGGTCGTTATCCGCATTACCGAAGATAGGCTCAAGGCCCAGGCACCACGCCACCGATTTGACCGCGAGCGACTTTCCGTAAGCATTCTTCGCGGATATAACCTGCAGACCTCCGGCGAATTCCAGCGCGCCCGAGAAATCTCCGGCCTCGGCCTTGCCCCGGACCTCGATTTTCTTGAGGTGAATCACCAACCCTCCAGCATGCCGTTGGTCAGAGGGATTTCTTCCAGCTTCGAAATCAACTGCAACTCGCTATCAAATAGTTTCTTCTCTTGCACCGAAGCGGCGATCTTCGCGAGCTCGCCTGCCCTTTCCCCCGTCACTAAATGATTTTTTGCCCGAACGAATATTCCGCAGGCCGCCAAGAGATCAATCACATCCTCGTGCGCCGTGTCCGACAAAAATCCCCGGCGAATCCTCATGGAGTACGTCAGTTCCAGTGACCCTTGATCGGGTCCCTTACTCCACTCCCGGATTGCCGGAAGAAGCCACGGCCGAAAAGTCACGAATTGCAGCAACTTCAGTTTCGCTGCTGAAATTCTTCGATGACCGGCGATCCCGAACGGTTTTGCAAACCTCTCGAAAAGCAGAGCTATCACTGCGGTCCGGTATTCAACATCGTAAATAGCCGATGGCGCCAGCCGGGACGGCACCATAACCGGCGTTGCGGTGCTGCCTTCCAGCAAACCGGCGAGCTTCTCAATCGGTTGACCGAGCTTAGGCATTAGTTGCCGGCTTTTCTGCCGGTTTCTCCCATCCGACCGGGCACTCCCCAATCAACCGAGCAATCTCCCCGGAGCTTACGTCCTCAATCACCATGCCATACGACAGGGTATCGAAGTCGCCCTGGAGGATTCCCGACGCTATCTGTGTTGCAGTTCCCAGCTCCGTCCAAGGCTTCGACGATCCAACTATCAACATCGAGACTCTGGTCAGAATACGCTCGCGGCTTTTCTCCAATGTCCGGTGCATGGCGGGCAGGGTGTCCCCAAGTTCCCGCTCGAAGGCTAGTGCCGTACGCCAAGCGGCCTGCAACTGTCCTCGCAGCGCCTCAACGGCAGCTTCTTGCCCAGGAACGAGCACCTTGAGGTCCGCCATCTTCTTGTCAAACTTTTCGGTACTACCCAGAGCGATGCTTTGTGCTATCTTTTCAACTCTCTGCGCTACTATTCGCTGTCGTGCCCTGCCGATGGTGGCCTCATCCACCGCATACCGGTTGGCCAGCTCTTTAGGCCCGTCGATTTTCAGGCTAGCCGTCTTCTCGACATACCGGCACCTGCTGACTTCGGCATATTCCCTCTGGGCGTCGTTCAATGGACCTAGAATCCGGTGACTCTCGAACCAATTCGATATCAGATGTATGTGCTTGATCTTCTGACCCGACGGAAGGATCATCTTCATTTCAACGTTATCGGCCACCTTCAGCTTGCCTTCGTCGAAACCGACCTCATAAAGACTCTGCAGATCTCCCTTGAATTTCTTAACAATCGCCTCTTCTCGGTCCTTATTTTTCTTGAATTCGTCGTGCACTGCTCCGTAACAGCAATAGGCTCGCTCCCCACCGTGCGAGAAGGCATCGAGGCCAGCATCTCCATGGGGGCTTGCGGGCACGCTCTGAAAATCCACAATCACCGATTCCAGACGGGCGCTTAGCTCATCCTCGAAATCGTCCCCGCTCAACTGGGCCAGGGTGCGGGCGTATTCTGTTATCAGCGAATGACCCATTTCCATTGATCGGCGAAGGCGCGCCGCTCGAATGGTAACAGAGCCATTTCCGTTTAGGTATCTAAGCGAAACACCGCCGCCCGCAAGGCGGATCTATTTCGTGCCTTGCCAAGAATACCACGAGAGGCGAAGAAAACACGAATACTAAGTTGACGGACCAATTACCTCGAAGCTTTTCGAGTCGAAGCCATCGAGACTATCCCCCATGGCTATCCGCCAGCTCACGACTCAAGACCGACGGCCTATATCAACAGGATCTGCATCCAATCGGGTCATTAGATCGACAGGAGGATCACAACGAAGTGATCGCTGCTTTAAGAACGCGATACTGCGAGGACTTCCGTCCCGACCTGGCAGTTGCGGCAGGATAGTCAAACTAATATGCTTTGTTTCTCGGAATGGAAAAGACGGCACACATTGTAGGTGCAGGCTTGTCCCATTACGCGGGGCTCCCTCTCCAATCGGATTTCACTAAAGAAATCCTCGCTGCGAGGGACTTCCGTCCTGGGCCTAGCCGGGAGATGGTGAAGCTTCTCGACGATTTTGTGCACGACGTCTTTCATCTAAGAGAAGCAGCAGACCCCTCGCAGTGGCCAGACTTGGAAGATATTTTCACGTTCATCGACCTTTCCGCCAACACTGGGCACCACCTTGGACCGAAGTATGATCCAAAAGCGCTTCGACGCATACGTCGGGTCCTAATCGCCCGGACAATTCGGATGTTGCATCAACGCTTTGAAAAGGCACGGAAAAAGCAAGGACCACAATGGAAGAAACTGCTTCGGTTTATCCACAAATTGGATGTTACACAATCGCGGTTCATTAGTGTGAATTGGGACACGTCATTGGAATTAGTTTTAACCCAGCTGCATCCCAATATCCCCCTGTCATACGGTCCACGGATTCGTGCGGCCATTTTTGGTGACGACGGCAAGATTCAGATAGTTAAACAGAGCCATGCGGAGAGAATTGAGATCTCCAAGATGCATGGTTCAGTCAATTGGCTTTACTGCGACAGCTGCCGCGATGTTTTTTGGTTTCCCCCTAGAGAAACTTTGAGGGTTGCGGCCCAGATCGTTCGGAAGGAAGAGATTGGTTCGGGACCCCGTCATTCTTCGATGGGGCTGCAGTGCCGTAACTGCAACATGGTCGAACTCAGCACTCGGATGGCAACATTCAGTTTTCGTAAAGCACTAGATTTTCCTATGTTTAGGCAGTCCTGGATGACCGCAGAACAAAAGCTCAGGAGCTGTGGGCGCTGGGTCTTTATAGGATATTCGTTGCCCGCCGCGGACTACGAATTCAAGCATTTGCTTAAAAGGGTAGAACTGGCTCGCCCCAAGCGGCCGAGAATCATTGTCGTGAGCGGCGGCGATGATGACTCTACAGGGCGTACGCTTAGAAACTACAGCGGTCTTTTCGGTAGCTTTATCAGGGATGGCGAGACATTTTTTCGTGATGGTCTAACGGAGGACACGATTCGCCTGATTACAAATCCGGGCTGACGGCGTGCACGCCTTCACTCATCCAGCGACAATATGTAAGAAACGCTGCATTCACGCCTTGCGGTTCGTTCCGCGAGAAAGGCGTCAATCGTGGCTTGCGCCACGTAGGCTGCGCCCACGCCTGCCAGCGCGATGATCTTCTGCCACGAGAGATCGCCAAATAGTGTAACAACCGAAGAGCCGCCTGCGGCGCCGATGACTCCCTTGGCAATCGCCCCAAACAGCGATTCATCTATCGTCTGTAGTCTGTTCTTAAATGTCTGTACCGCCGGTCTAATTTCCTGAGTGACCAGCTTTTGTATCGCTCCGGCATAGTCCCCATCTATGCCGATACTAGCCTGCTTCCGCTGGATCACGCTGAGGTGTTCCAAGAATTCCTCGCGGGCCTTCTCGGATGCTTTTCGATACCGAATGATGTCAATAAGTTTGCGCTTCTTCAACTGGTCCCCGGAAATAAGTTCATCAAATATGGCAAAGCTTAGGTCCGTCAATTGAACCTTGGTCTTAGCGGGTTCCAACGCGTCTATTGCCCGCGCGTACTTTGCGCCGAGCAGGTCACCGTACGGCGTTGCGACATTGTGCCCAACGGAATACTCGCCAATGTCACGAAAGTGGCCACAGATAGACGAGGCCCACGGGCTCAGGAAACTGATGCAGGGCCAACCGAGTTCACGCCTGGGATGGACCGTCGTGGCGATCGCGACCGTGGCAATGTTCGCCGCAGGCGTCGCCATGTTTGTTGTGTAAACGGGCTGCCCTCGTTGCCTGCGAGCCTCGCGGTCGCCCGCAACACTCACCACTTGGTGAATGGTGCAATTGCGATATTTCAACAGAAATCATCAACCGGCTACCTGGCACTCGGCAGGTCGCCTCATTTTAGAAAGAGGCGGTGCTGCGGCAGGAATCGCGGCCGCCGGACGCTAGGCGAGAATGGTCGCTGGCGCGCCGTTGTAGTGACTAGTTCGAAAGTCTTCTATCAGATGAAGCTTCTGCGGGAGATCTGAGTCCAGAAGACAAATCTGGGCGTGCTGGGACTCTTCACGCCTAACAGGATGCATTACGAACGCAATCACTCCATCTTTGCAGTGCCGCTCGAATAACCCAGCCAGATCACGACGGATCGCGTCTGGGATCGTGTAACAGAATAACAGCACACCGCACTGGCCCATTTGTATCTCAAAGCGAACACATGCCTCACTTGTAGTCGAGAACACCTTGTAACCGATGCTACGCAATGCCGCATCCCGTCGCGGCAGTAGATCCTTCTCGAAGCTAAAAGATAAAACGGTATTGTCCTTCACGTTCTTCGATGCTTGTTTCTTCCCCAAAAAATCCTTCAATGGATAGATCGGTTCGCGAATGGGACTCGAGATTGCCATGATGTCTCTCTTTCTCTCCTGCCTGCGAGCGGAGCCAGCCTTGGTCGTGCTAATTCTCAGGGGGCCGCAGAGCTGCTTGCCTACGCAGGAATTCCAAGGCGCGTTGCGCGTCCCCCATCATTTGCCGTTCTTCCTGATGGTCGCTATCGTACTGCAAATCCCGCAAACGACCGTGAATTGACGTTTCAGTTGCATCCACGCGCTCAATGAGCTGCTTCCGGTCAAGCTCAACAATGGCAGCGGCGTATAACTGGTACCAAGGTTGAGATTTGCCTTCATTCATGCAAAGCCTGATTCTTCAATGAAGTGTTGATGGAATAGCTAAACTGAGGATAGTCGGGTGCTCAGATTACGTCCGATCACTATTGCTCAGAAGAGCTTAATCATGCAAGGACGACGGATAAGAAGTAAACTGCGGCTCGTAGCCCGCTGGATGTCGTGAATAAGTTATCTCCCTGAGACCGGGACGAAGAAGAAGCTGACACGCGGGCAGGGATTGCGCTATTTCCCTTCGTGTTGCATCTTCCTGCGGTATGCCCTGACTGCAAACCATTTTTCACTACACTTGAGCCGTATGGCCGCAAGCGCTTTCACGAGTCGAGCGTATGTCGGATACAGCATGCTATGCCGGGGATTTGACAATTGTTCGGTAGCAGCGACCTGCTTGGCATGGCACGCTTCATAGTCTGCAAGCAGCCGACTTTCCTCTTTGTCTCGCAGGAATTGTGTGTCTTGCGTCACTCGGCCACTCCCCATCCTGTCGCCCCCTTTTGAGCTTCGCTTCCCAAACGACGCTTTCCCGGCGCGGCTCCAACGTAGCAAAGGAACTCCACAACTGCTGAGCTTAGGCTATTTAATCCTGGGAATCTTGCTACTCCCGAACGCTGGCGAGAGACAATACTTGTTGAGGACTTTCTCGGTTGTTGCTAGTAGTTCGAGCCAGCGAGTTAAGTGCGGATCTGTAACAACATTGGCCGTGAGCGTGCGATAGTCGTCGATCAGGGTCGACATGGGGGGCCTCCGCTAACCTCATCAGACTAGACACCCATGGCTACAACGACTGTTCACAATTGCTCTAGGTGAGAAGAATGGAGCAAGTCTTGGACTGAATTGGGAATACTGGGGACGAGGGGAAATTCGAAGTAGCCAGTTACCCGCGAAGTGACAGTGGACTTAGGCCCGTAAGGAAACTCCCATCGAGCGTATATTCCGTAAAGTTATTGGTCGCAAAATCAGCGCGGCTGAGCGGCTCTACTTTCTACGGGTTTGGAGGCGCCTACCTACTGTGCTCCAATTTGGATGTGGCCACTCCCGACACTTTGACGATTGCGCCCGAGTGACGAGCTATCCGGAAAGCTATTCCGGGCCAGAAGTCGGCTTGGGGGAGATCTGGCCCCGAGGCTCGCCACTATGCTGACACCCAGCGACATCTCGTCGAAGCCCGTTTAAGGAAAAAACGTCCACTACGCCCTTAATAAGGCGATGCCTGGTCAGCACAAGAGGGGGTATAATGTGCTTGAACGTGGAGTTAGCGGAGGTACGCCCATCGCTTCGCCTCGCGAATCCAAAGGTTCAAAGAAAATCGCCGTCCCGGCGCCGATTCAACAGAAATCGCACCGCACGCGGAATTCTACGCGTCCACCGCCAGCCCCCAAGAACGGCCGCAAGTTCGACGCCCAGGCATTCCTCGCCACCATTGGAGAGGGCAGGAAGGCTATGCTCTTCCCAAAGAAGCAAACTGTCTTCGCGCAAGGGGATCCTGCGGACGCAGTGTTTTATCTGCAGACAGGCAAGATAAGACTCACCGTTGTCTCCAAGAATGGCAAGGAAGCCACGATCGGCATATTGAGTGAGGGGAGTTTCTTCGGTGAAGGTTCGCTTGCGGGTCAACCTCTTCGCATGGGCTCTGCAACCGCAATGACGGATTGCGCTGCTCTGAGAATCGAGAAAAAGGCCATGGTGGATGCGCTTCACCGCGAACACACCCTTTCCGATCTGTTCGTCGCATATTTGTTGACCCGGAACATTCGATACGAAGAGGATCTAGTTGACCAACTTTTTAATTCCAGCGAGAAAAGGCTGGCCCGTGTCCTTCTTATGCTCGCTCATTTTGGCAAGGAAGGGATTCCTGAATCCGTGATTCCGAAGATCAGTCAAGAAACACTCGCAGAGATGGTGGGCACCACTCGGTCTCGGGTTAGCTTTTTCATGAACCGCTTCAGGAAATTGGGATTTATTAACTACTCCGGGGGTTCAGAAGGCGGGTTAGAGGTTCACAGTTCACTTCTCAACATCGTTCTCCACGACTAGCGGGCTGTGTCATCTCGATTGCGGAACAGCGGCTAGACACTGATCCAGGGCGGGCGCCGCGCCCATAGAGTCCGATGAAGCAGGCGCAGCCCCTATCCGAGCGACTCCCAAACGCGTAACATTAGGCTGAAACTTTCACGTCCAGGTGTCACGGGAATTTTGCATGGTAACGGAACGGAAATGATGCTTCCCCCACAGACGCGAGATTTGGCCCAGCGCCTTCTCGCTTACCAAAACGCTGCGGGCAAAACTTCCGAGCCGACGGAACTCGCGGCCTTTCGCGTCTGCGAGACTTTGCGCCAGCCCCTAATTGCGCTCGCGGGAGTTGCCGGTTTTCGCTCGCTGCTTTCTCGTGCTCTGACGCTGGCCAGGGCGGAAGCTCCCAGTCTTAGCGCGGTGCATGTCGCGGCGGATGGATCCTTACAGGGTCTAGACGAGCTTCGGCCGCAAGTCGACGCGGACCAAGCTAGGGAGGCAGGAATAGTTCTCATTACCCAGTTACTCGGGCTGCTTGTCCGAGTTGTTGGCGAAGCTACGACCTTGCAGCTGGTGACATCTGAAATTCTTCCAGACTTTAAGTTCCTCTCGAAGAGCGGTGTACCCATCGGCTTTGAAGCTATCGTCAATGAAGTCGATGATCTCCAAGGCGTCAGTGCGCGTCTCGAAAGACTGGCGGAGCAATATCCGCCCGTCACAGAAGCGCTGATGACGATATCGGGAAACGTCCTAAACTCGGCGACCGTATTGGCGGTAGT
>Ga0208849_1000299_pt1 | contig 48521 bp, 43 predicted proteins | sample NGESurdeep072012_10_FD_184470 | JGI IMG/M metagenome (GOLD analysis project Ga0208849, IMG submission 184470) | Arctic peat soil microbial communities from Barrow, Alaska - NGEE Surface sample 53-3 deep-072012 (SPAdes) | ecosystem: Environmental > Terrestrial > Soil > Wetlands > Peat ... | reverse complement strand
TGGCCACTACGCTCACCACCATGCGCTGATCGGCGCTGCGGCCGGCTGTGTGGTTGGCCGGCACATGGCGAAGAAGAAGCGCGAGCAAGAACACGCGCAAGATCCGAAGCCAAACCAAGATCCGGATCAAGATTCGAACGACTGACGGTCCGGGTCCGCAAGCCGCGGCTTGCGCGGCTTCGTCAGGAACGCGCTACTCTGCCTTGATACCGGCAGCCTTTATGATCGGCCACCATTTTTCGACTTCGGACTTCTGGAAGGCGTAGAGCGCCTCGGGCGTCTGTTGGTCGCGCGGATAAATCTCCTGGGCAAGATCGGTGAGCCGCTTGCGCGTCTGCGGATCAGCGAGCGCGGCGACGGCCGCGGCGTTGAGTTTGGCGACAATGTCCTTCGGCGTGCCTTTCGGCGCCCACATCGCGTGCCAGAAATAGAAATAGTAGCCGGGCATGCCCGCTTCGTCGGTAGTCGGAATGTCGGGTGCAACGGCGAGGCGATTCTTCGACGTGACCGCGTAGGCTTTGAGCGCTCCCGACCGCACGTGCGGCAGCGAAACCGCAGGCGTGTCAAGCTGGATGTCGGTGATGCCGGCGAGGAGATCGTTCGTCGCAAGCCCGGCGCTGCGATACGCCACCATTTGCCAGTGCAGGCTGAGCAAGTTTTCCATCAACACACCGGCGACATGGCTCGGGCTGCCGACGCCGGACGTGCCCATGGTGGTTTTGTCGCCGTTGGCTTTGAGCCAGGCGACCAGTTCCTTCAGATTGTTGGCCGGCATGGTCTTACGCGCGTCGATCAAAAACGGCTGTGTGGCGACAAGCGCAACCGGCTGAAAATCGTTGAGCATATCGAACGGCAGCTTGTAGATCGCGCCGTTGGCGACGTTCGTTCCCCACATGCCCCAGAGAACCGTGTAGCCATCGGGCGCGGAACGCTCGGCGCGGGTGACACCGATGGTGCCGGCGGCGCCGGCGACGTTCTCGACGATGATCGGCTGCTTCAGCCGCGTGCTCATGGCCTGGGCCATGATACGGCCGAGCACGTCCGTCGAACCGCCAGGCGCCAGCGGGATGATCATGGTGATGGGGTGTGACGGATAATCGTCCGCGCTCGCCGGCGCCGGAGCCGCAAGACCAAGATTAAGACCGATCGCGATACCGGCAGCGACGGCTAATTTGCCGAGCATGAGCGCATCTCCCTAAGCGGCGAGTTTGGCGTCCCTCTTAGCAGAGCTGACGAGAGTCTGCGCAAATACCAAGCTGGAAATACCGAACAATGTTCGGATAACCGTATGTTGCGGCTCAGGGTGAATCATGGTTCAGTTGTTGAGCAACAAGTGATTCTTTCCTTCGCATCGAATGCCATATCGGCGCACCGAGAATGTCACCCGTCGGCTCGCTGCGCGGCATGCGGCGATCATTGCCGCGGCACGGCAAGCGGCGAGCGAGGGCGGCATGGCTGCGGTGCAGATTGCGCCGGTGGCGCAACGCGCCGGCATCGCGGCTGGCACTGTCTACCGCTATTTCCCCGCTAAGACCGATCTCGTCACCGCGCTAATTGCGGAAATCGCCGCCCGCGAGATCGCCGTCCTGCATCGCGCGGCTGTGGCGGCTCCCGGTCCGCTGTCGGCAATTGCCGCGGCGATCATGACGTTTGCGATGCGCGCGCTGCGGCATCGCCGTCTCGCCTTCGCGGTGATCGCTGAGCCGATCGATGCTGAGCTTGAAGCAGCGCGGCTGTCGTTTCGCCGAGCGCTGGCTGGCGAATTGGCGTCGCTGGTCGCTGCAGCGGTCGCGGACAAGCATCTGCCAGAGCAGGATGCGGCGGTCTCGGCAGCGGCGCTGCTCGGCCTTCTGGTAGAAGGGCTCGTCGGTCCGCTCGCACCGGACGCTACGGCGCGTGAGCGCGAACTTGTGCAGTCGCTGACGCTGCTAGGGCTGCGTGCGCTCGGTGTTACGGATGCGCGGGCGCGAGGCTTGGTGGTGCAGACCGCGACCCCGCCGGAGCAGTAAAGGAAAACTCAATGCGACATCAGCACCGGCGCCGTCATCGACTTTAGGATACTGTGGGTTACGCCGCCAAGCACGAACTCGCGCAGCCGCGAGTGACCATAGCCGCCCATGACGATGAAATCCGCGCTGAAATCGGCGGCGTGCGACAACAGCGCGTCGGCAACGTCGATGCTGCCTTCGCTGATGCGCTTTATATCGACCTTCAGCCCGTGGCGGGCGAGGTGCTGTCCCATGTCGGCGCCGGGAATTTCATCCCGCTTGCCGCGTTCGTTGCTGACAATCACCACTTCGACCAGCCCGGCACGCTCCAGGAGCGGCATGGCGTCGGCGATGGCGCGCGCGGCCGGGCGGCTGCCATCCCAGCACGCCATGACGCGGTCGAGCTTGAGCGGCGTCTTCTGAATGTACGGCACGATGATCACCGGCCGCCCGGCTTCGAACAGGACGCTTTCGGCGATCAATTCTTCCACGGCGCCTGTGTTCGGTTCAGGCTGGCCCACAATAGCAAGATCGAAACGGCGTGCGATTTGTCCAAAATGTTCGCCAGCCCCCGCAAAGCTCGCGGCCAGCATGGTCGGCTCGGCGGCTATACCGGCGCGATCCGCCGCTGCCGAAAAGCGGGCCATGGCGGACTTCGCTGCCTCGTCGCTGTCGTGCTGCTGAGTGTCGATTACCTCGGGCGGGATGTAGCCCGTGGCGGCGACCGGAACGATCGGATCGTAGGCGAACGCGATGCCGGTGACGTGCGCGCCGAATGCCGCCGCGACCGAGACGGCATAGTCCCCGGCAAAACTGCCGCCTTCAGCGACGCTGAGGTTGACGACAATATCCTTGATGGTCATTGCAGCGTCTCCCTTGTGCCGGCGGTCTTACGCCGCCCTTGTGACGAACTTTACAGCCATGCGAATTGACCCAGATCAAGCGGATGCAGGATAGCTCCGCTATTTCTTCTTGTTGCCGTCGGCGTCGAACTGGCTGAGATAGGCCCACAGATCCTTGATCTTTTGATCCTTGTCCGGACCGCTGATGCCGGCGAACATCATGTTGATGTTCGGGATCATGGCCGCCGGATTGGCGATGTATTGGGTGAACGTAGCCTCGTCCCAGACGACCGGCCCCTTGCTCGCGGGCGTGCCGGTTTTTCCGGCCGCGATCATGGCGGCGGAGTAGGGGAAGTCGGGCAGGCTGCCTGCTTTGCGGCCATCGAGACCGTTGAGCGGCGGTCCCAGCATGTTAACAGCGTCAGGGCCGACTTGGTGACAAGGCCGGCAGATATTGAAGGCTTTTTCGCCGTTGGCCGTGTCCTGCGCGAATGCGGTGCCGAGCGAGGCAACGAGGGCGGCGGCCGCTATGAGTAGATGTTTCATTCCAATTCCTCTTCCTTGGATATTCCGGCGTAAAGACGAACGCGTGACCGCGCGGCGCCTTGCCGCTGCTTGCCCCCCTGCGGTGTGATCGCGGCATTCAGCCGTTCAAGCCCGGGTGGGCGGAGCCTGTCAACGGCGAAGATGTCCCCGGGGCTTGCGCATCATGAATCGCGCTATAATGCGCAAGGCAGGAAATTGGAGATCGGCGACATGACAGTGGCGATGCCGCTAGCCGACGAGACCGTGCTCGGACGCCGTGCAGACATCGTAGCGGCGCTGCAGCGTATCGTTCCCGGCGAGGGGGTGATCGCGTCCGAAGACGCCATGCGGCCGTTCGAGAGCGACGGGCTCACAGCCTACCGCCAGCTTCCCATGGTCGTCGTGCTGCCGGAAACGATTGCGCAGGTCGCTGCCGTCCTCGGTTACTGCCACCGCGAGGGCGTGCGGGTCGTTCCGCGCGGGGCAGGGACCTCGCTGTCCGGCGGTGCATTGCCGCTCGGCGACGGCGTGCTGCTCGGCATGGCCAAGTTCAACCGGATCCGCGAGATCGACTTTGACAACCGTGTCGCCGTGGTTGAGTCGGGCGTGACCAATCTCGCGGTGACGCAGGCGGTCGAACACGCCGGCTTCTACTACGCGCCCGATCCATCCTCGCAGATCGCCTGCACCATCGGCGGCAACGTGGCGGAGAATTCAGGCGGCGTGCATTGCCTCAAATACGGCGTCACCACCAACAATGTGCTCGGCTGCGAACTGGTGCTGATGACCGGTGAAATTTTGCGGCTCGGTGGCAAGCATCTCGACGCCGCAGGCTACGATCTGCTGGGCATCGTCACCGGCTCCGAAGGCCTGCTCGGCGTCGTCACCGAAGTGACAGTGCGCATTTTGAAAAGGCCGCAGACAGCGCGCGCGGCGCTGATCGGTTTTCCCACGTCGGAGGATGGCGGCGCCTGCGTCGCCCGCATCATCGGCTCCGGGATCATTCCGGGCGGCATGGAGATGATGGACGGGCCTGCCATCAAGGCTGCCGAAGATTTCGTGCACGCTGGCTATCCTCTCGACGTCGAAGCTTTGCTGATCGTCGAACTGGACGGCCCGCCGGCGGAGGTCGATCATCTGCTCGACCGCGTGCAGCAGATCGCGCGCGACTGCCGCGCCTTGACCTGCCGTGTGTCGAACTCCGAGGAGGAGCGGCTGTTGTTCTGGGCCGGCCGCAAGGCGGCGTTCCCGGCCGTCGGTCGCATCTCGCCGGATTATTATTGCATGGATGGCACTATTCCGCGCGCCAGGCTGCCACTGGTGCTCAAGCGCATGCAGGAAATGTCGAAGAAATACGATCTGCGCGTCGCCAATGTGTTTCATGCCGGTGATGGCAACCTGCATCCGCTGATCCTCTACGACGCCAACAAACCGGGCGAGCTGGAGCGCGCCGAGCAATTCGGCGCCGATATTCTCCTGCTTTGCGTCGAGGTTGGCGGCGTGCTCACCGGCGAGCATGGCGTCGGTGTCGAAAAGCGCGATCTGATGCCGGCAATGTTCTCCGAAGCCGATCTTAATCAGCAGCAGCGGCTAAAATGCGCATTTGACGACAAAGGCCTGCTCAACCCGGGTAAGGTGTTTCCGACCTTGCATCGCTGTGCCGAACTTGGCCGGATGCATGTCCACGCCGGCCGCGTGGCATTTCCAGATTTGCCGCGGTTTTAAAAACATGCAATTCGGTCTTTTCTGTTCGGCGCAAGCCAATAACCGTGATCTTCCGGCGCAAACCGGCCAGGGCTTTCGCGACTATCTCGAATTCAACGTCGTGGCTGAGGCGCTCGGTTTTAAGTCGAGCTTTCTGGTCGAGCATCATTTTACCGGCTGGAACCAGGTCTCTTCGACCTTGATGCTGTTGATGGCGCTTGCCATGCGTACCAAGACGCTGCGGCTTGGTTCGGCCGTGATGGTGTTGCCGTGGCACAATCCTGTACTGCTCGCCGAGCAGGCGGCGACCCTCGACCTCGTTTCCGGCGGCCGTTTCGATTTCGGCATCGGCAAAGGCTACAGGCACAGCGAATTCCACGGTTTTCAGATTCCACCGGACGAGGCTGAGGCTCGTTTCGAGGAAGCGGTCGAACTGATGACGCGCGCGTTTTCGACGCGCGAGCGGTTTTCGCACCGCGGCCGCTTCTGGCATTTCGAGGACATCGTGGTCGAGCCGCCGCCCGCACAGAAACCGCATCCGCCGTTCTGGGTGGCTGCCGCGAGCGCATCGTCGATCCGCCGCGCGGCGACGCGCGGCTTTAATCTGATCCTCGATCAGTACGCCTCACCGCAGCAGATCGCCGAGCGTATCGCGCTTTATCGGGACGAGCGCCGTCGTAACGGGCTCGCGTTCGATCAGGCGCGGATTGCCGTGGCGCGGCAGCTCTATGTCGCCCGGGACGCGGCCGACAAACAGGCGGCGCTGGTGCGTCAGGCGGCTTATACCAGGCGGACGGTTGATGTGTCGCGCGCCCCAGGCCGTGCCGGCGGTTCGCATGTGCTGGCCTACTCGGACAAGTCCGGCGGCACCGAGGAGTACGCGCTTTACGGTACACCCGATGAAATTGCCGCCAGCCTCGAAGCGATGCGGAATGCCGGTGCCGACTACGTTCTGCTCACAGTTTCGGGCGGTGTCGAGCAACTCGAGCGCTTCGCGCGCGACATCATGCCGGCCTTTGCGAACGCTGCCTCTGCGGCTGACGCCGCCGAGTAGGACGCGCTGCCGCAGCACGGTTCGCCGCTAGGCGAATGGCACGGGCGCGCGGGAGCGTGTATGTTGAACCAATTAGAAACGCCACGTGAAAAAAGGGGATGCCCAATGGCCAAATTCATTATTCAACCGCACGGCCGGCTGCAGGAGTGGATCGCCGATGCGAATGGCTATTTTCGCGATGCCGGCCTTGATTATGAGTTTGTGCGCGGCCCATCCGCCGATACGCGCAAGCGCGTGGATGCCGCCGGAAAGGTGACCGATCTGCTGTCCGGGGCGTTCGAGTCCTACGAAAAGGGCGGTGGCAACAAGGGCGAGGGTGTGAAGTCCGATATTTCGTGCGCCTGCCATTGGGCGGTGAGCCGAGCGTCGGCGCAGCATGTCGGCACGATGTGGGGCAAATCCTACGTCGTAACTCCCGGTGGCATCATGGTGCCGCCGGAATCGCCAATCACGGCGCCCGAGCAACTCGCCGGGCAGGAGATTGCGGTTGGCTATCATTCGGGAAGTCACTTCACCACGGTGCAATCGCTTGAGCCCATCTTACCGAAGGATCAAATCAAGCTTCGCTTCGGCGGCTCGGTCTGGGCGCGGGTCGATATCGCGGTTGGGCGCGATCTGCCTGCCGTCAGCGCCTGGGGACTGACGTTTCAGTTCCTTGAACAATTGGGCTTCCGCAAAGTCGTCGATACGTCGTTCATGATCGCCTTCATGTTTCCGGCGGGTGTCGTTGCCAGCGACGTCGAGAAGTACATGAGCGGGTTGCAACGGGCGCAAACTGAATTGGATATCGCGCCGGAGAAGTATCGGCACTTTTATCGAAACGAAATTCCCGAGCGGTATAAGGCGATGGTCGATGTGCGGCGCTTCTCGCCGGGCGAGCGCATCGTGTTTCAGCCTTACACGGCGGAGATGTACGCGCGGACGCAGACGTGGATCGAGGAACGCGGCCTGTTCGAGGGACCGCAGCCGACGGCCGATTACGCCGCGTCCGTAGCGGCATAGCGCCGGGTCGGCCGCGCGGCGAAGCAGGGTGCCAGGATGCCCGCTGATCACCTCAAGCCGCGCGAAGCCACCGAGGTCGAGCAGACAATTCAGTGGGCGCTCGCCGGCGGCAAGACGCTTGAAGTGGTGGGACGCGGCAGCAAGCGGGCGATCGGGCGCGCGGCGCAATGGGATGCAACGCTCGATCTGTCTGGACTATCCGGCGTAACGCTGTACGAAGCGGAGGAATTGGTGCTTTCGGCCAAGGCCGGCACACCGCTCGCCGAAATCGAAGCGCTCGTCGCCGCGAACCGGCAGGAACTCGCCTTTGAGCCAATGGATTACAGCGACGTGCTTGGCGTCGCGCCCGGCGCCGGCACGATCGGCGGGGCGATTGCCGCCAACCTTTCCGGTCCCCGGCGCATCAAGGCGGGTGCCGCGCGCGATCATTTCCTCGGCTTCACGGCGGTTTCGGGACGGGGCGAAACCTTCAAGTCCGGCGGCCGCGTCGTCAAGAACGTGACGGGTTACGATCTCTGCAAGCTGCTGGCCGGCTCCTGGGGCACGCTCGCGGCGATGACCGACGTGACTGTCAAAACGCTGCCGCGGGCCGAGACCGAACAAACCCTTCTCGTTCTCGGGCTAGACGACACCACGGCCGGCAAGGTGATGGTGGCCGCCATGGGTTCGTTTGCCGATGTTTCCGCGGCAGCTCATCTGCCTGCCGCCGCGGCGTCGCGGATCGCCGAGGCGGCGAGCGCCGGCGGTGCTGTCACCGCTTTCCGGCTCGAAGGCGTCGCGCCATCGGTAGCGCAACGCAACGGCGTGCTGCAGACGCTGCTTGCGCCGTTCGGCGGCCTCGGCGCGCTCAACGAGGCGGCGTCGCGATCGTTGTGGCGGGCCGTCCGCGATCTTATGCCGTTCGCCGCCAGCGGTCCCGCGGGCGAGCGCGATCTGTGGCGGCTTTCGACCGCACCGACGCGCGGCGTTGAACTCGGCCGGGTTCTGACTGAACAGGCGGATGCCGAACTTTTCTACGACTGGGCTGGGGGGCTCGTCTGGGCGGCATTGCCGCCGGCCGCAGATGCGCATGCGGGGCTGGTTCGGGCCGCAGTCGGCGCGGTGGGTGGTGGCCATGCGACGCTTATTCGCGCGCCGGCGGCGGTTCGCGCTGCCGCCGAGGTCTTCACGCCAGAGGAGCCTGCGCTTGCCGCATTGACCAAGCGCGTGCGTGAGAGTTTCGATCCAAACCGTGTACTTAATCCCGGCCGTATGTGGGCCGGCGTGTAGAGGGCGGGCAGAGGCAGGGCGATGCAGACCTCGTTCACGCTGGCGCAACTCGCCGATCCGGACACCGCCGAGTCGGAAAAGATTCTGCGCGCCTGCGTGCATTGCGGCTTTTGCACCGCGACGTGTCCGACCTACGTGCTCGGCGGCAACGAGCTCGATTCGCCACGCGGGCGCATCTACCTGATCAAGGACATGCTGGAGCACGACCGGCCGGCGACAGCTGAGGTCGTCCGGCATATCGATCGCTGCCTGTCTTGCCTGTCGTGCATGACGACCTGTCCGTCGGGCGTCCATTACATGCATCTGGTCGATCATGCCCGCGGCCATATCGAGCGGACCTATCGCCGTCCGTTGGGCGAGCGGCTGCTGCGGGAAATGCTGGGCTCGCTTATGCCGTATCCGCGGCGCTTCCGCCTTGCGCTTGCAGCCGCTTTGTTGGCTAAGCCGTTCGCACCGCTGATGGCCGCCTTCGGCTTCAACCGCCTCGCCGCCATGCTCGGGCTCGCTCCCGCCGCGCTGCCGCGCCGCCCGCTGGCGCCGCAAACCTTCATGGCTGGTGGGAGGGCGAAGAAGGGCCGCGTCATTCTGCTTGCCGGCTGTGTCAACGATCTTCTGATGCCTGAGATCAACGCCGCCACGATCCGCGTGCTGACGCGCCATGGCATTGAGGTGATTCTACCTGAAGGGGCGGGCTGCTGTGGCGCTCTCGTTCATCACATGGGGCGTGAGCGCGAATCGCTTGCGCAGGCGCGCGCCAATGTCGACGCCTGGGATGCGATTGAGGGCGTGGACGCTATCGTGATCAATGCCTCGGGCTGCGGCACGACGGTCAAGGACTACGGCTTCATGCTGCGCAGCGATCCGGCCTACGCCGCACGTGCGGCTCGTGTCTCCGGGCTCGCCAAGGACATCTGCGAATACCTCGCATTGTTGCCGCTAGAACCGGCCCCGGAGGCGGAAAGCCTGGTCGTCGCCTACCACGCGGCGTGTTCGCTGCAGCATGGACAGCGAGTCACGCGGCAGCCGAAGGAGTTGCTCGGCCGTTTGGGCTTCACTGTGAAGGACGTTCCTGAGGGTCATCTGTGCTGCGGCTCGGCCGGTACCTACAATATTTTGCAGCCCGACATTGCGAAGAGGTTGCGCGCGCGCAAAGTCGGGACTATCGAAAGATTACGGCCTGATGTGATCGCGGCAGGTAACATTGGCTGCATTACACAGATCGGCGCGGGTACGGCACTGCCCATCGTTCACACTGTTGAGTTGATCGACTGGGCCACCGGGGGGCCGTGCCCGCAGCAAGTTCGGGAGCGCCCGACGCATTTGACGGCGCGTCCCGCCGCAGCAGTAGGCTGAGCAAGTTTTGCTTGGCCGCGTAGCGTAAGCCGTTCCGGCGCAATGCGGTCCCCGGCTGGGGCCGCCCGGATTCTCCACTCGCAGTCATGAACGGGAGGACAATTATGGCGAAGAAGGTGAAGAAGAGAGCGACGAAGAAAAAGGCCGTCAAGAAAAAGGCCGCGCCCGCGCGCAAGAAGAAAACAATGAAAGCGGCGCCCAAGAAGGCGCCCAAGAAGGTGGCGAAGAAGATGAAGGCGAAGAAGAAAGCGGCACCGAAGCGAAGCGCCCCGGTCAAAAAGGCGCCCGCACCGATGCCCGCCGCAGCGCCCGCAGCTGAGCCCGCTCCGTCCTGGCCGCCTCCGATGGGGTCCGGTATGGGCGGCGGTACCAACTGACAGCGCGCCGCGGAACAATTCGCTCGGTTTCCTGTTGGTCGTGAAACGTCGCGGCAGAAGCGCCGCGGCGTTTGCCTTCTTTGGGCGCAGTGAGCAATTGACCTCATTGCATCGCTGTCCGCTGCCCAATAGCATAGTGAATATGCATCAACGGCCGGCGACCCAGTGCCGGTCCGAAGCCGGCACAGTCCGGCCGCGTTGCTTGCAATTGTCCTTTCCGGGAGGTGCGTCATGCCGAGCTACAACATCCTGCTGATGGGCGCGTCTTATGGCTCGCTGCTGGCGTCGAAGCTCCTGTTCGGCGGCCATTCCATTCATCTGGTTTGCCTGCCGGCGGAAGCCGACCTGATCAACGCTGAAGGCTTCTCAGTCCGGCTGCCGATACGCGGTCGCAAAGACCCGGTGGTGCTGGAATCGCGCAAGTTGCCCGGCAAGGTGACGGCCGGTCCTGCAACGGGCGTCGATCCCAAGCAATATGATCTTGTCGGCCTGTGCATGCAGGAGCCGCAATACCGCTCGCCGGGTGTGCGCGAACTGCTCGACGCGGTCGCCAAATCGCGCGTGCCCTGCATGTCGATCATGAACATGCCGCCACTGCCCTACATTAAGCGCATCCCCGGGCTCGACTACAGGGCGCTGGAGCCCGCCTACACCGACCCGCGCGTCTGGGACAGCTTCGACCCGAAGACCATTACGCTCAACAGCCCCGATCCGCAGGCGATCCGCCCGCCGGACGGCAAGGCCAACGAACTCCTGGTCACGTTGCCGACCAATTTCAAATGCGCTCGGTTCGACGACGACAAAGCGACTCAGATTCTACGCAACCTGCAGGCCGATGTTGAAGCCGCCCGTTTCGATACGCCTGAGGGCAAAATCGAGCTTCCGGTCAAGCTGAAGGTCTACGATTCGATATTTGTGCCGCTGGCAAAGTGGTCGATGCTGTTGGCTGGCAATTACCGCTGCGTCACCAAGGATGGCATGCGCACCGCGCAGGAGGCCGTTCACAGCGATATTGAGACCGCGCGTTCGGTCTACAATTTCGTGTTTGATCTGTGCGTCAAGCTTGGCGCCAAGCCGGAAGATCTCGTGCCGTTCGAGAAATATGCCGCCGCCGCGCAATCGCTGACGCGGCCGGCTTCCGCCGCACGGGCCTTGCAGAACGGCGCGTCGTATATCGAGCGCGCCGACAAGCTGGTGCAGCTCATCGCCAGACAGAAAGGCATGAGCAATGCGGCGATTGATGCGCAGGTCGCCTTGGTCGACTCCCGCCTCGAGGCGAATCGCCGGAAAGCGGCGGCCTAGCTAGCCGGCCTTACTTGACCTCGACGTCCTGCCAGAAGCCGAATCGGTCGGCGACTTGGCGCATTTTCGGCTGCGGTGCTTCGTAGGACCAGGCGGCACGCGGGTGGCGTTCGTCGGCAACAACTACATCGTAGAACTGGACACCGTGCGGACACGCGCGGTCATCGTCGGTTTTTGCTGTTTTCTCAAGCAAGTCCATGCGCACCGCTTCACGCGGAAAATATTGATAGCCTTGGCATTCCACGAGATCGTTGCTCTGGGCAACTATTTGACCATCGACGCTGGCTTGCATGATTCGATCTCCGGCATTGGTCAGGGTGTGGATAAGTCAAACTGGCGGTAGCGGAATGGGTTCGCAAGTGTATCCCGCGCGCCACACCTCTGAAGAAAGCATTACAGCGGCCGGCTAACTAAGTGAAATCGCATAAAAAAACGGCAGTTGCGCGAGTTTTCATCTTGGCCATTCGCGAATAGTTTTTGAAAGTCCATCCCATCAGTCGCGCTTCGGGGGCGCGGCAACATGGTCTGAGCCGGGTTTTGCGGGACAAGCGCTCGGTGCAGACAGGGGATAGGGGCTAAGCTCATGAAACGGATTGCCTACTCGTTGCTTGTAACTGCCAGTCTCGCCGCGCCGGCGTTCGCCGCCGACATGCCCGTGAAGGCGCCGCCTGCGCCGGCGGTTCCCGCGTCGGCTTGGGATTGGGTCGTCACCGCCGCCGTGATGAGCGATTACAATTTCCGCGGCATCTCGCAATCGGACCACAAGCCGTCGACGCAGGGCGGCTTCGAAGTCCGCTACAACTTCAATCCCAATTGGCAGGCCTATGCGGGCGTCTCGGGTGAGAGCATCGACTTCCCGAACAACGCCGCCGCCGAGATCGACCTGTATGGCGGCATTCGCCCCACCTTCGACAAGCTCGCGCTCGATTTCGGCTTCTGGGAGTACTACTACCCGGGCGGCAACTGTTACAACACGGCCGCCTTTTGCACGAGCCACTGGGGCGGCGTTCTCGCCACTCCGCCAACACAGCTAGCCCCATTGGGCGGAAACGTCACCAAGGCCAACGACAGCTTCTGGGAAGTCTACGGCAAGGGAACCTATACCTTTAACGACCAGTGGGCCGCGAGCCTCCAAGAATGGTACTCGCCGAACGTGGTCAATCTCGGCGCTTGGGGCTGGTACTCGGTCGGCAACCTGACCTTTACTGCGCCGTCCACTTGGTTCCAGAACGGTCTCGGCATGTACGTGTCCGGCGACCTGGGCTACTGGGATCTCGGCACCAGCGATGCCTTCTATGGCATGACCAAATACACCAGCTACGCCAACTGGGACGCGGGCGTGGGCTTCACCTGGAAAGTGCTTACGCTCGACCTGCGCTACTACGACACCAACTTGAGCAGGTCGGAATGTAATGCGTTCACCAGTGCACAGAACGCCTCCTTCTCGCCGGGCAACATCACAGCGCAAAATCCAAACGGCCTCGGCACTAACTGGTGTAGCGCGACGTTCATCGCCAAACTCTCGGCCTCGATCGACTTTAATTCGAACCTCAAGTAACTCTCGGCCGAAGTTGCGATCGGTTACGGGCGGAAGCGGCAGCGCTTCCGCCCGTCTTATTTTGCGGTGCACGCTCGCAATGGTGCGGCGCGATAAGCTGCCTTTTACGGCGAGACGCGGTCGATAGCACGCCGCTATGAGGCGATAGAACATATCGATTTGCCGACGATTTTGGTGGGCAGCGCCAAATGGCGCTTTATTCACCACCATCAGAGGAGCATTCTCGCGGCACGTCCGGACAACGGACGGCGAAAAAATATGACGCGGTTCCGCGCCGGGAGGGACTGTCCATGTTCACGCAAATTCTCGATCCGACTGGAAATCTGTTTGTGACTTGGCTGGTCGCGCTGATTCCAGTCGTTTTGCTGCTCATTCTGCTGGCCGGCTTTCGGCTGTCGGCGTGGCTCGCCGTGCTGATCGGCTCGATCGTGACCTATCTGCTGGCCGTGTGGGTTTGGAAGATGCCGGTCCACGACGGCACACTCGCCTATCTTTACGGTTCGGCGACCGGCGTCTGGAACGTCGACTGGATCACGTTCTGGGGTGTCATGCTGTTCAACACGCTGGTTGCGACCGGTGCGTTCGAAAAATTGCGGCGCTGGCTGGTGCAGCAGGGCACCCGCGACGTGCGCGTGCAGACCATCCTGTTCGCCTGGGCATTCGGGGCGTTGCTCGAAGGGCTGGTCGGCTTCGGCTACCCGTGGGCCTTCGTCGCGCCAATCCTGATCGCGATGGGCATCCCCGATCTCGATGCCATCCGGGTCGCGGCTATCGCCAATAATGCGCCGGTGTCGTACGGCGCACTCGGCGCGCCGATCATCGCGCTGGCGACCGTCACTGCCGGCGTGTTTGGCATGAATTACGTCCAGCTGCTGCCGATTTATTCGGCCTCGGTCGGCAAGATCGTTGCGATTCTCGCACTCCTCCCGCCGTGGATCCTGCTCTACCTCGTCTCCGGCCGCAAAGGCATGTGGTCGGCTTGGCCGCTCGCGATTGTCGGCTCGCTCGGCTACATCGCCGGGCAATTGCCGACCGCCGTCTATCTGGGACCGTATCTGCCGGACGTGATCGGCTCGATCGTGTGCTTCGTCGCGCTGCTGATCCTGCTCAAGATGTGGCGGCCATCGCAGGTACTCGCCTATGGCGGCGGCCCGGCAACGGGCGACACGCGCGTGGAAGCGCACGGGCTGAGCGGCAGCGAGATCTTTACGGCTTGGCTGCCGATCGCGGTCCTGGTTATTGTCGTCGTGGCCTGGACCGGGCCGTGGTCGCATCTGCCGTCCTACGTGGTGCTGCACTACGCCGTGTCCGCCGTTTCGGCGATCAAGACCGGTCCGACGGCAACTAATATCGTCGCGGTCTTCAACTGGACGCCATTTGTCGCCGGCACGGCGATCCTGGTGTCGTGGATCATCACCGCGCTGCTGCTGCGGGTCAGCGGCAGCCAGGTCCGCGAAATCTTCGCCAAGACCTGGTCGCAGATGTGGGGCGCATGCCTCGTTGGCGTGTTCATCTTCGGACTGGCCTACGTGTTCAACTACTCGGGCATGGCCGGCTCGCTCGCCAGCGCATTCTCCAAGATCGGACCGGCCTTCATTGTCGTGGCGCCGATCCTCGGCTTCATCGGCGTCGCGCTCTCCGGCAGCAACACCTCGACCAACGCCATGTTCGGCGCGTTCCAGGCGCTGGTCGGCAAGCTGCTTGGCTTTCCGCTGCTGCTGTTACCGACGCTGAACTCGGTGGGCGCCGAAATCGGCAAGCCGATCGCGCCGCAGACCGCGAGCGTCGGTGTGTCGACCACCAAATTCGTGCGCAACGAAGGAGAGGTCATCCGCCATAATTTCGGCTGGTGTCTGGTCCTTCTTGGCTACCTCGTGATCATTGGTGTGGCCTGCTACCTGTTCTTCCCGAACATCGCGGTGCTGGCCGGGCATTAGAGAGCGTGATCGCGAAAAAGATCACGCGCCGCCAGGACGTCGGAGTGGGATGAGGACGCGGGGAAAAGTCATCTTGCTTTGGTGGTGTTCGCGGGCTTAGCCCGCATTGCGGGTGACGAACCCGCGAGGAGCGAACAGCGGCGCACTGGATTTTCTGCGCCCTATTCGCTATTTCGTTACCCACACCCGCTCTTTCCATTCTGCTCCGAAATCTCGCTTGGAGACGACGATGCTGTTGCTGCGCCGGCGTTTGTGCTTCGTGTTGGCTGTTCTCGTCGGCATGTGCGTGCCTGCTTTTGCGACTGAGACGGCATTTCCGTTCGGTAGTTCGCTTGTACTCGATGCCGCGCCGCTGCCCGGAACCAAGCGGGTTCCGATGATCGAGATCGACGAGAACGGCGACGCCTCATTCTATCTGTGGTGCGCCAGCGCGCGCGGCTCGGCGAATGTCGGACAGGATACGATCAGCCTGACGCCGACGACCGCGCTGCCGTCGCAATGTACGCCCGACCAGATCAGCCGCGACGCCGATCTCCTGGCGCAGCTGTCGCAGATGACCGGCTGGCACCGCCAAGGCGACGAGGTCGATCTGACAGGGACCGCGACACTTCGCTTCCGTCTGATGACAAATTGACGGTCGACGTGCGTGGCAAAGGGGCCGTTCGACGCCGGCTTTCCGTCCGCTTTGCCGCGAGCGGGAGCGAGTGGGCGAGGGCCGGGAGTCCGGTGAGCGCGGGGTGTAGCATTGGCTTGCCAGCGGAATCGCGCGAAGCTAATGGATAGGTGCGATATATTGGGGCCGGCGCGGCGTCGAAATCTGCGAAATTTGCAGCCGCCAACGCAGTTGAGTTGATGGACGGAACATCCCTCTCTGAGATCGTGCTTGAGCGCCGTCCGGGCAGGCGCAAGGCGTTGCCGCGGCCGGCCACCACGCAAAATCTCCGTGTCAACTGGTCTTATGCGATCGGCGTGGTGGTTATTCACGTTCTGGCGCTGCTGGCTTTCATCCCTTGGCTTTTCAGCTGGACTGGCGTCGCCATGGTGTTCGTCGGCAATTACCTGTTTTGCTCGCTCGGTATCGGCGCCGGCTATCACCGCTGTTTGACGCATCGTTCATTCCGCTGTCCAAAATGGTTCGAGCATCTATTGGCCATTCTGGGCGTCTGCACCTTGCAGGATTCGCCGGCGCGATGGGTCGCCGTCCATCGTGTGCATCACCGGCATCCTGACGAAGAGGCCGACCCGCATTCGCCGCTGGCGAGCTTCTTCTGGGGGCACATGGGCTGGCTGTTCATCGTCAATAGCCAGTTCCAGAACGTGCCGGCCTACGAAAAATACGTGCGTGATCTCCTTCGCGATCCGTTCCACAAGGCGCTGGTGCGCAACGAAATGTGGTCCTTCGTCTATGCGGCGCACGCGCTCGTTATTTTGCTGTTCGGATTTCTGGCCGGCTGGCTGTGGACCGGCGCAGTTTGGGGCGGGGTGCAATTCGGTCTGAGCATGCTGGTGTGGGGCGTGTTCGTGCGCACGGTTTATTCCTGGCATGTGACCTGGGGTACCAATTCGGCCTCCCATGTCTGGGGCTATCGTAATTACGAGACCGGCGAGAACAGCCGCAACAATTGGCTCATCGGGCTCACGTCGGGCGGCGATGGTTGGCACAACAACCACCATGCCGATCCGCGCTGCGCCGCGCATGGCTTTCACCGTTGGTGGGAACTCGACACAACGTACCTGACGATCCTGATGTGGGAGCGAATCGGCCTCGTCTGGGGCGTGCGGCGGCGCGGCAAAAGCGCAATCGCCGCGGCAGAGTAGTCGCCGACCGGTTCGTCGCGCTCAACCATCCACGATCGAAGCCATAGAAAAAGGGCGCGGCCTGTGCCGCGCCCTCGATTTTCCCGCAAGTCGTCGGCGGCTTACATCATGCCGCCCATGCCGCCCATACCGCCGCCCGGCATCGCCGGCATGGCGGGGGCATCCTTCGGCAGTTCGGCGACCATGGCTTCGGTCGTGACCAGAAGGCCCGCAACCGAGGCCGCGTCCTGCAGCGCGGCGCGCACCACCTTGGCCGGGTCGACGATGCCCTTATCAAGCATGTCGACATACTCCTCGCTCTGCGCGTCGAAGCCAAACGTCTCGGACTTGTTCTCCATGATCTTGTTGACCACGATCGAGCCTTCGACGCCGGAGTTCTCGGCGATCTGGCGCAAAGGCGCTTCCAGCGCCTTGAGCACGATGTTGATGCCGGCCTGCACGTCGGCATTGCTGTTTGTGAGCTTGCCGACCGACTTTTTCGCGCGCAGCAGCGCGACGCCGCCGCCCGGCACGATGCCTTCCTCAACGGCGGCGCGGGTTGCGTTAAGCGCGTCCTCGACGCGGTCCTTTTTCTCCTTGACCTCGATCTCGGTCGCGCCGCCGACGCGGATCACCGCGACGCCGCCGGCGAGCTTGGCCAGCCGCTCCTGCAGCTTCTCGCGGTCGTAGTCCGAGGTGGTCTCCTCGATCTGCGCCTTGATCTGGCCGACCCGGGCTTCGATGTCCTTCTTCTTGCCGGCGCCGTCGACGATGGTGGTCTTCTCCTTCTCGATCACCACCTTCTTTGCGCGGCCAAGCATTGCAGTGGTCACGTTCTCAAGCTTGATGCCGAGGTCTTCGGCGATGAGCTGACCGCCGGTCAGGATGGCGATGTCTTCCAGCATCGCCTTGCGGCGATCGCCGAAGCCCGGCGCCTTGACGGCCGCGACCTTCAGCCCGCCGCGCAGCTTGTTGACGACGAGGGTGGCGAGCGCCTCGCCCTCGATGTCCTCTGCGATGATGAGCAGCGGCTTGCCCGATTGCACCACCGCCTCAAGCACCGGCAGCATCGCCTGCAGCTGCGACAGCTTCTTCTCGTGCAACAGCACGTAGACATCTTCCAACTCCGCGATCATCTTCTCGGCGTTGGTGATGAAATAGGGCGACAGATAGCCGCGGTCGAACTGCATGCCCTCGACGATCTCGACGTCGGTCTCAAGCGCCTTCGCCTCTTCGACGGTGATGACGCCCTCGTTGCCGACCTTCTGCATCGCGGAGGCGATCATCTTGCCGATGGCGCTGTCGCCATTCGACGAAATGGTGCCGACCTGCGCCACCTCGGCGGAAGAGCCGACTTTCTTGGCGCGCTTTTTGATGTCCTCGACCACGGCGCTGACCGCAAGATCGATGCCGCGCTTGAGGTCCATCGGGTTCATGCCGGCAGCGACGGATTTCACGCCTTCCTTGACGATGGCCGCCGCGAGTACGGTTGCGGTCGTGGTGCCGTCGCCGGCCTGGTCGTTGGTCTTCTGCGCCACCTCGCGCACCATCTGCGCGCCCATGTTCTCGAACTTGTCTTCGAGTTCGATCTCCTTGGCGACGGTGACACCGTCCTTGGTGATGCGCGGCGCGCCGAAGCTCTTGTCGATGACGACGTTGCGGCCCTTGGGGCCGAGCGTTACCTTCACCGCATTGGCGAGCACTTCGACGCCATGCAGCATGCGGTCGCGCGCGTCTGTGGAAAATCTTACGTCCTTAGCAGCCATGATTTGTTTGCTCCTGGTTTGTTAGCTCGTCATCACCGGACTTGCAGTAAGCCATGCAGGCGCGTCGGCCCCATGGAACACCGGGTACAAGTCCGGCCATGATGACGTGTGAGTTCAGGCGATCACGCCCATGATGTCGGACTCCTTCATGATGAGGAGTTCGTCGCCATCGAGTTTGACTTCGGTGCCCGACCACTTGCCAAACAGCACGCGGTCACCGGACTTCAGATCCATCACGATGAGCTTGCCGTTCTCGTCGCGGCCGCCCGGGCCGACGGCGACAATCTCGCCCTCCTGCGGCTTCTCTTTGACAGTGTCCGGAATGATGATGCCGCCCTTGGTCTTGCTCTCGGCATCGATGCGCTTGACGACCACCCGGTCATGTAGCGGGCGGAATTTCAATTTAGCCATGATCACCCTCTTGGCCGCCTTAGGCGCGCGGCCGTTGCGTGGACGAAACTTTTTCAGATTGTTTTTCAGAGACTTAGCACTCTTTATAAAGGAGTGCCAAAGGCCCGCTGCGGAAATAAGGGCTTGGCCCGGTGCTGTCAAGGCGGCAGTGGCGGATGGCTAACAAACTGGAAAGGACCGGCGCGTAAAACGCCGGTATAGGCATCCTCTTGCTCTTCGGGGCCGGTTTCGGTCACTCTGGTGGCCAAATCCGGCGGCAAAACGGGACAGCGACGGGGTTGCCAAAGAACCGGGTATGGCGGTGGGCGAAAAGCGGCTGCCGTCGCGATGAAGCGTTCGAGGAGAATTTCGATGAGCGGGTGGCTGCGCAAGGATCGTTGGCTCGCGGCTGCTGCCGCGTCGTGCGCTTTGGCGCTGGGGAGTTGCGCCAGCAACCAGCCGGCCGGCCCAGCGCCCGCCGTGGAGGCACCGGCCGGTCCCGAAGTGCCGTCAACGATCCGCGCCGAGGAAGTCGTCGGCCGCTGGGGCTATGGTTCGTTCCATCGGCCGGAGGATCTGGTGCGCACCGAGGCGGCAGCGCGCGCCGCCTGTGGCGAACCAGTCGTCATCAATCGCGGGCCGAGCGGCGGTGTGATGATGTACCTCGCCGACAACGCGCAATTGCAAGAACTGGAACTCAAGGGCAGTCAAAGCGGTCAGAATTATATTGGCCCACCCGGACCGGCGGGCGGCAAGGACGATCGTCAGATCGTGTCATTCGACGGCCGCGCCATGGTGCTCAAGTGGTTGGATCCCGAAGTGGCCAGCCGCTACGGCACCAGCGTCTACGTCCGCTGCGCGCCTGAAGGCGCCCCGCACACCGCGCGTCGAGCGCCGGCCAAGCCCAAGCCGAAACCCAAGCCGGCACCGGCGCCGCAATAAACAGCTGCTCGGTTGTTTGTTAGGCGACGTTGTTCAGATTCAGATCGCGGCGGTTTTCTCTGACCGCTTTCAACGGCAGCTGCCCGCCTGACAACGCCGGCCATTGATGAAGCCCGCGCCTGGAGGCCTTCCCGATTACGTTGAATCGGGAAGCGCTCTAGTTTTACAGATTTGGTCGCGTTTTCTTCGGAAAACCGGTGGCCACATTTCCGAAAAAAGCCCTAGTCGGCAAACATCGCGTCGATGTCGTCCTGCGAGGCATGGCCGTGATCGCCGTCGAGCCGCGGACCATGCAGCGCCGCAGCGGCGACGGAGGCTGTCTTGATCTCTTCCAGCACGCGCGCGATGTGATCCTCAACAAATTTCATCGCCGTAAGCACCTTGGCGACACGCTGGCCGATCAGATCCTGAAAATTGCAAGCCTCAAAAATCTGGATGACAAGATCTTGGATGTCCTGCGCCAGCCCCTGCTCAAGCTTACCGTTGAGCGCGGCTGACAGGTTGTTGGCGGCGATATCGATTTCTTCGGCGGCGGCGAGGATTTTCTGCGTCGCCTGCTCGGTGCCACTGACCACCGCGAGCAATTCGATGTCGATGCGCGACAGCGGCGTCTCTGCGGGAGGACCGCTTCGTTTGCCGACTTCGGCGGCGGCTGCGGCGGCCCCGTCACCCCTGATCGCGCCGGCGATCAGATTGAGATCGGTCGCGAGCTGCGTGACGCGGCCATCGGCGCGCTCGCCGTTTGCCTCTGCGCGCAGCGGTGCCGCCACCGACAGCGCAGCGCGTAGCGCACGCAGTTCCCGCATGATTTCGCGATAGGGCATTCCGGACGGCGTGTTTTCGGCCGCCTGTTCGAGGCATGCGGTTGCGGTTTGTTCGATGCGGAAAATCTTGCGCGGCTCAGGCATCCCTGCACCAGTCTCTGTTTATTCCTCACCGCCCATTTCCCAACCTATCAATAGCATTAGGGGACTTAATACCGCGTTCATGCCGGCGCGGCGCATTTTAGCAGCCGCTTACCACGTTCGGTTAACCATAGGGTGAGCGCGTTGACGCAAAATAAACCCTGTCTTGATGAACAATGTGCAAAGACGCAGGCTGCCGCGTGGCACGGAAAAAAATTTACCAAACAGTCGAGGTTTGAGCCTGTACTGAGCGCGCGCGGAGAACACGCTGCGCGGCGTAAACAGTACAGAGTTCAACATGCGGCGTATCTGCATTTCGGCGCTCGTTCTGGGCGCGCTTTCGGCTCCGGCTGTTGCCGAGCCACTTCCAATCACCCCCGACGCCTATAGGGCAGCTCCCGCTGCTGTGCCTCCAGATGCGCCCGCGGCGACGATACAAGCTGCGGCGCCGCTGCGCGTTGCCGACGCGCAAGCCAACCTCGGCGGCGGCTTTATTCAATACCTGTTTGGCGGTTCGCAGGGTGGTGCAGCGCCTCAGAACTATCCGCAGGCGCCGGCAGTCACGCCAGTTCCGCAGCCGCAGACTGCGGCGCTCGGCAACGATCCCGACGCGGCGGTTGCCGATGCCGACGAGGGCAGTCACGCGCCGGTCGACCCAAAATTCGACCGCCAGGTCGTCGCCTATACCGGCAAGGAACCGGCCGGCACGATCATTGTCGATACGCCGCACAAATTTCTCTATCTGGTCGAGGACGACGGCAAGGCGATGCGCTATGGCATCGGCGTCGGCCGACCCGGCTTCACCTGGGCGGGCGTCAAGACGATCACCGCCAAGCACGAGTGGCCCGATTGGCGGCCGCCGGGCGCGATGCTCAAACGCCAGCCGGAACTGCCGCGCTTTATGGCTGGCGGTCCGCAAAATCCGCTCGGCGCCCGCGCCATGTATCTCGGCTCGACCGATTATCGGATTCACGGCTCCAACGAGCCGTGGACGATCGGCCACAACGTCTCGTCGGGCTGCATCCGGCTGCGCAACGCCGACGTCATCGACCTCTACAATCGTGTGAAAGTCGGCACCAAAGTCGTGGTGATGTGACGTGTCATCGTCCGCGAAGGTGGACGATCCGGTAAACTCGAACAGTGGGTACTGGATGCCTCGACTTCGCGGGCATGACAGTTTCAGGTCAATTCCACGCTACGCTCAGCCAGCAATCGCGGAAACGCGTCGTCGAGAAAATACGCGTATTCGCGCTCGCGCAAATCGGTAAGCGGATCGAGCCGTGCGAGCTCGGCGTCGACGCGGCCCGGATGACACATGACAAGGCCGCCGTCGGGCAGGCCGTCGAGAAATTCGGGAAAGAGTTTGGTGTAATCGGCGCCAGGGCGAAAGCCGTAAGTGCCGGCGAAGGCCGCATTGGTCCGTCGGCCCGCTTGCGCCGCGAGCTTCCTGAAACGCCTGCTCAAAGCGTCGAGGATCAGCCCTTTCGGTTCTAGACTATGCCGCACCGCGCGGCCGCACTGGCGCAACCAGGCGTGCGGCGCCGCTTTGTTCGCGACGCGGATAAGTGCCTCGCCGATCTGCGGGAACACGTGGATGTGCTGATGGCCATCGATGTAGTCGGGCGCACGGCCGAACGCAGCGCGGAATGCCGCGATCTGCGCGGCGATCTCGGCCTCCAACAACGCCGGCGTTAACATGCGCGCGAGGCCGCGGCCGGCCATCGCCGCCAGCGGCAGGAACGCGCCGTCGCGCAGCGGTGCGAAGCTGGGAGTCAGCGGGCGAAATGGCGCGGTCAATGTCAGGTGCAGACCGATCGCCGCACGATCGGCCGCGGCGGCACGTAGCGCGTCCGCTTCGGCGCCGGAAAAGCTCGGGGTCACGACCATCGCCGACGTGGCGTTGATGCGCCGGCGGCCGATAAGATCGCGGATCGCCGCACTGACCGCGGGCGAAATGCCATAATCGTCGGCGCACAGGATAATGTGCCGGCCCGCGGAAACGGTCATTCGGCGGCTTCCCCGACCTTGCCTGGCGGGTAGGGCGACGTCGTTGCGGAGGGCGCCGCGCCGGCGCGCGCCTCTTCATCGCGCTTTAAAGCGTGCTCGGCGACGAAATAAACCGGCCGCGCTTTGATCTCAGAAAGAATCTTGCCGATATACTCGCCGAGCACACCGAGCATGATCAGCTGCACGCTGCCGAGCACCATCATGCCGACGAAGAGCGATGGGTAGCCCGGCACGTCGACGCCGTATACGAGCGTCTGATAGAGGATTTGCGCGCCATAGAGCAGCGCGATCGTGGCCAACAGCAGTCCGAGCATAGTGGCAACGCGCAGCGGCGCCACTGAGAACGATGTCAGTCCGTTAAGCGACAGCCCGATAAGCGAGCGGACGTTCCAGGTGCTGCGGCCATCGGTGCGCGGCGCCGGCTCATAGTCGATACGCATCTGGCGGAAGCCTATCCAGCTCGCCAGCCCCTTGAAGAAGCGATTGCGCTCTGGCATCTGCCGCAGCGCGCTTGCCGCGCGTGGCGACAGCAGGCGGAAATCGCCGGCGTCTTCAGGAATTTTTGTGCGCAGGCCCCAATTGAGCAACAGATAAAAGCTCTTCACGGCGAAGCGCCGCGTCATCGATTCATTCGAGCGATGAGCTTTGGCGGTGTAGACGACATCGCAGCCGCCATCGAGCCAGTGCCCCACCAACGTCTCGATCAGAGCGGGCGGATGCTGTCCGTCGCCGTCGATGAACACCACGGCGCCGAGACTGGCATGGTCGAGGCCGGCGAGCAGCGCCGCCTCCTTGCCGAAATTGCGCGACAGCGACACCACCTGGACGTCGACGCCTGAGGCCGGCAGCGCGCGGGCGGCGGCGAGCGTACCGTCGCTGCTGCCGTCGTCGACGTAGACCACCTCGCAGGCGAGCGCGCGCGTCTGTTTCAGATTGCGTGCGACGTCGGTCAGGCGTGTGTGAAGGCGTTCAAGGCCTGCACCCTCGTTATAGAGCGGCACAACGATGGAGAGTCCGGCGCGCGCGCCGGCGCCTACCGGGACCGCCGCCGGATTTCGGGGCTCGTTCGTCTCGTCCATCGGCTCTTCCCTTGCCGCGCCGGTTTTTTATAGTGCAGTCGCCCGTTTGTGTCGCGCAAGGGGAGGACGGAAGCAAGGAAATGGTAAAATCGCCTGATAACATGCCGGGACTGGGCTGGCGGACGGCAAGCGGCATGTTACGCGGGGTGCGATGAGCTTGGCCATGCGGCTCAACGCGCTTCACTTGCGGTTTCTTCACGGCTGGCGCAAAGGCGCGATCAGCCGCAAGGCGGTGTCTTTCGCGCTGATCGGCGTCGTCAATGCTTTCGTCGATTACGGCGTATTCTTTCTGGCGCGGGCGGTGTTTGCGCAGTGGCCAGCGGCGCTGGCGCTGTTCGCCGCGATTTCCGGTGCGTGCCGTTGTGCCGGCGCGGATACCGTTTCTTTTATCGTTGCCAACCTGACATCGTGGGCCGTCGCCGTGACCGGCTCGTACATCCTCAACGCTTCGATCACCTTCGCGGCGGAGTCTGGACGGAAGCTGCGCTGGCGCGCTTACGCCGCGTTCGCGGCTTCCGGAATCGCCGGGTGGCTCGCCAACACGGCGGCGCTGGTGTTCGCCGCGCAAGTTCTGCTGCTGCCGATCGCGCTTGCCAAAGCCATTGCCATTCTGGCGAGCTTCGCCGTCAACTTTACGCTGTCGCACTACGTCGTGTTTCGCGTGCGCCATCGACCAGCGCTCGACGGGCGCCAAGACGCCTGATCGGCGCCGCATCCGCGCGCGGCTAACTCAATGGTGGACGGCGTGCCCAGAGGTGTCGGCCGTGCCGCTCAACGCGCGCTCCCGGCTCTTCCGGGCAATATCGAGCGTCTGATAATCGCCCCAGGCCAAAACTATGCCGAAAGCGAGAAAAGCGACGATGACGGCAGCGAGAATCAGAATGTCTGGTGTGGACATGGCCCGGCTCCATTTTGTGCGCATTGTGCACGCGGTGGGGCGGGCCGACTTTGATTTGGATCAATTGGCGCCGGGCCGTCGCCTGGAGACGTTTTACAGGAATCCCGCGCCGCCTTCGGCTGCGAATTTTGCCGGATTGCCTTCCCAGACAATGCGGGCATGCTCGAGTACGTAGACGCGGTCGGCATGCGGCAGCGCAAAGGTGACGTTCTGCTCGGCCAGCAGAACGGTGATCGGCGTGGTCTGACGCAGCCGTTCGAGCGCCTTGGAAATCTGCTCGAGGATGACCGGCGCCAATCCCAAGGTCGGCTCGTCGAGCATGAGCAGCTTCGGCTTCATCATCAGAGCACGCGCGATGGTGAGCATTTGCTGCTCGCCGCCCGACAAAGTGCCTGCCGCTTGCCGCTGCCGATCGCGCAGAATGGGAAACAGCTCGAACAGCCACTCGATCTGGGCTCCGCTCTCTTCGGTCGGCAGATGCTGACCGCCGAGGTCGAGATTTTCGCGCACCGTCATGTCAACGAACAGTTCACGGCCTTCGGGGCATTGCACGATGCCGCCGCGCGCGATCGCCGCCGCGGACTGGCCGCGCAGCGTCGCGCCTTGGCGGCGCACCTCGCCTGCATAAGGCAGGAAACCCGAGATGGTGTTGAACAGCGTGGTCTTGCCGGCACCGTTAAGGCCGACGACGGCGACGAACTCGCGTTCGTGCACGTGGATCGAAACCTGTTCGAGCGCCTGCGCCTTGCCGTAATGGACGCTGACCTTGTCGACCTCCAGAAACGGAGTCGCCGTATCGCGGAACGAGGATTCCGGGCGCGCCGCGGTCTCGATGGCGCCGCCCAGGTAGACCCGCCGCACGGTTTCGTTGCGCATCACCTCGTCGGCCGAGCCCTCGGCGATGCGCTCGCCGACATACATGGCGATGACGCGGTCGACGAGGCGCGATACGCTCTTGACGTTGTGGTCGACCAGCAGCACGGCGCGGCCGTCGTCGCGCAATTCGCAGATCAGATCGGAAAAGGCCGCGGTCTCCTTGGCGGTCAGTCCGGCGAACGGCTCGTCGATCAGGAGCACCTGGGGGTCGCGCGCGATCGCCTTGGCGATTTCGATCTTGCGCAGGTCGGCGAATGGCAGTGTGCCGGGGCGCCGATCGAGTACGGCGGTCAGGCCGACGCGAGCGGCAATGGCGCGGGCGCGCGCGTCGGTCTGCGGGTCGGCGAACAGGCGCGTGAGCTTGTCGGGCAGCAGCGCCAGCTTGATGTTTTCCAAGACCGTCTGGCGATGCAGCGGGCGGGAATGCTGAAACACGATGCCGGCGCCCATGCGCGCGATGCGGTGCGATGGCCAGCCGCAGACTTCGACGCCGCTGATGCGCACCGATCCGCCGTCGGGGCGTTCGATACCCATGATCAGCTTCATCACCGTCGACTTGCCGGAGCCGTTGGGGCCGATCAGTCCTAAAATCTTGCCGGCAGCGACCGATAGCGACATTTCCCTGACGGCGACGAGACCGCCGAACCGCTTGGTGAGGCCGGTGACTTCGAGGTGGGCGAGCTCGGTCGCGCTCACGCGTCTTCTCTCGTGCGGGTGAGCAGACCAAAAAAGCCATTCGGGTATACCAGCACCACGATCAGCGCCATGCCGAACACGATGAAGTTCGACAGATCGCCGAGCGGCCGCAGCGCCTCGCTCATGGCGATGAGAAAGATAGCGCCCAGCACCGCGCCCAGAATGGTGCGGCGGCCGCCGAGCACTGCGGAGATAATGATCTGCACGCCGACGGTGATGTCGATGAAGGTGCCGACCGAGGCCGAGCCGAGATAGAACACCATCAGGGTTCCGGCGAGGCCCGAGAAAAATGCGCTTATGACAAACGCGGTGAGCTTGTGCTTGGTAACGTTGAAGCCGAGCGCGCCGGCCTGGACCGCATCCTGGCCGCTGGCCTGCAGGATGAGGCCGACCGGCGAGCGCGACAGCGAAAACAAAATCGCGCCGCTGATCGCCATGAACCACAGTGCAATCAGATAATTGGTGGCGTCGCTGATCGAGATCACATCAGGCACGGTGAGGCCGATTTCACCGCCAGTGAGGTGCGCGTCGACGACGATGAAATTCTGCAGGATCAGCACGGCAACCAGCGTGGTCAGTCCGAAATATGGTCCGCGTAGGCGCAGCGCCGGCAGCGCCAGCACGAGCCCGCCGGTGATCGCAGCCGCCGTGCCCGCTGCGATGCAGAGCCAGATCGGCGGTTGATACAGATTGTCGAGGATGCCCGCCGTATAGGCGCCGACGCCGATCAGAAAGGTCGGCCCGAAATTGACCTCGCCGGCGAAGCCGAACAACAGGTCCCAGGCCATCGCGAACACACCGAAGTAATACGCGATCGTGAGCAGGCCGAGAATGTAGCCGCTCGCCCACAGCGGCAGGAACGAGGCGAGCACGATCGCGCCGAGACCGATCAGGAGAAGGCGCGCCGTGGGGATCTGCATTTAGCGCCGTCCCAACAGCCCGCGTGGGCGCACATACATGACGGCGACGAGCAGAAGCAGCGCCGGGATAGTGCGATAGGCCGGCGAGATCAGGTAGGCGGTAATCGTCTCCAGATACCCCACCACATAGGCAGCGATCAGCGCGCCCGGAACGCTGCCCAAGCCGCCGAGCACGACGATGGAAAATGCGCTCGCCGTCAGCGGACCCGCGCTGTAAGACGAGATGCCGAGAAACATGCCAAGCAGCACGCCGGCGACGCCGACCAGAACACCATAGATGGCCCACACCGCGATGTAGACCTGCGACAGCTCGACGCCAAGCAGTGTAATGCCGCGCGGATTCATCGAAGCGGCAAGCACCGCCTTGCCGGCGCGGGTGCGGTTGACCAGGAGCCACAAGATCGCGATCGCCAATCCGCACACAATGGCGGTGAAAATCTCGTTGGCGGGCGTGCGCACGCCGACGATTTTGATGACACCCTGCACGATCGGCGCCACGGTCTTGGCATTGTCGGTGTAGAAATAGGCGATCAGCTGCTGGATCATAATGCCCCACAGCAACGTTGCGGTGAGGATGAATATCTCCTTTTCTTCCTCGCGGATCTTACGCGTGTGCTGTAGCGGGCTAACCACGACGAAATAGGTGAGCATCGACAGGCTGAAGCCAACCGCGACGCCAATGGCCGCCCCCGTGTAGGGACCGACATGCAGACTGTCGCCGGCCGCCCAGGCCGCAACCACCGCCGCCACCATCAGCGAGCCGTGCGAGAGGTTGAGCACGCCCGAGACGCCGAAGATTAGCGCGAAGCCGGTGGCGCCGAGCGCGTAGAGCGAGCTGATTGCGAAGCCGTCGATCAGGATCTGCCAGAACACCGTCATTGCATCACGCCACGTTCATCGGCGCCCAGCAAAAACTCCCCGCGCGCGACTGCGGGCGGGGAGTGCGAGGGGCGTCGATCCTGCGCTTGTCAATTGGCTGCGCCGACCTTGATGAAGGACGGGAATTTCACTTTGCCGTTCGCGACCTTGGCCGGCCACAGGTTGACCTGTTTGCCGTTCTGCCACTGCAGCATCAGGCCGCTGATGGTTTCGGGGCCGATCTTGAGCGCGTGCGGATTCGGCGTGTCCTTGCCCTTGAACTGGACGCGGCCGATGGTGCCGACAAAGTCGGTCTGTTCCATCGCCGTGACCAGTTTGTCGGGATCGACCGAGCCGGCGCGCTTGATTGCGTCGGCGATGTAATAGACCTCGTCATACGCGGTGTACCCGCAATAGGACGGGGTATGGCCGAAGCGCTTGCTGAACGCCTGGACGAACGGCAGCGTCTTGGGGGTGACCGCGACGTCGGGGGCGGAGAAGCCCTGGAACAGCACGCCTTCGGTGGCCCCGTTGGTATCGTTCCAGAAGCTCGAATTGGTGGCCTGCGAGGATACGCCGAACATCGGGATCGGCACTTCCTGTTGCTTCCACTGCACAGTCGGCTGGACGCCGACGTGTGAAATACCAGTCATGATCACGTCCGGCTTTTCGCCTTCGATTTTGTTGAAGATCGGGGTGAAGTCGGTGGTGTCGGGCGAGAAGCGGATGTGGTCGACGACCTTGATGCCGATTTGCGGCAAACATTTCAGGTATTCGGCATCGAGCGGCGTGGTCCAGGCGGCGTCCTCGCTCATCACCACGGCGGTCTTCATGTGCAACTGGCCGACCAGAAGATCCTTGGCGGCAGCGCAAGTGGCGTCGGCGATGCTGGTCGATGTCGCATAGCCGTGGAACATGTATTTGAGATGATCGTAATCCTTGGCGATATTTTGCGTGATCACGTCGGACGCTGCACCGGGCGTCACTGTCACCATCTTCAGGCGTCCGGCCCAAGGCTCAAGCGCCAGCACGACCTCGCTGATGTAGCTCGTGATCACCGCGTTGACGTGGTCCTGGGTGGCGGCGCGCTGGAAGGCGCGTACCGACTCGGCGGCGGACGAATGATTGTCGTAGGAGACGATTTCGATCTTGCGGCCGTTGACGCCGCCGGCGGCATTGATTTCATCGGCGGCAAGCTGTGCGGCCTGCGGGATCGACGAGCCGGCCACTGCAGTCGCCTCGGCGATGACGCCGATCTTGATCGGCGTATTGGACTGGGCATAAGCGGGCGCCGTAAGCGTCAGCGCAAACAACGCGGTTCCTGCAGCAAGCGCAGCTAAAAGCGGCGCAGACGCACCGCGATTTTCTGGTTTCTTCATATACTATCCTCCCTTGACGATCGCGGCAGTCTGTAACGGCGGCCGCTGCTTGGAGGCCAGTCTAACGGATCGTCTTTGGACGGCAAGCCCGGTGCGTTCCTGCGCCACAGCGACGCACGTGCCGCATGCAGATATTTTGAGCAGGACAGTGGGCGGTAGCCTCACTCGTGCTGAACCTGCACAGTCACATGCGACAGGGAGCGGAAGCGTTTCAGCTGCGATCGGTAATGATCCGCTCCGCGCCGGCTCTGGGTCGCTACAGATAAGATCGCGCCGAGATGGCCTGGGCCAAGACGCCACAGGTGGAAGTCGGTCAAGCGGTCTCCATCCGCCTCGATGACGGCGCGCATGCGCTCTGCCATGGCGCGGTCGGGCGTCATGTCGAGCAAGATCGCGCCGGTGTCGCGGATCAGCGTGTAGGCCCAGGCGGCGATGACGATGGCGCCGATCAGGCCTACGGCGGGGTCCATCCAGGTCCAGCCGAACAGCCAGCCGAACGACAGGCCGGCAATGACCAGAAGCGACACCGCCGCGTCCGCCAGAACGTGGACGATTGCGGCGCGCATGTTGTTGTCGCGATGGGCGGAGGCATGTGCATGTTCGTGCTCTGCGAATGCGACGTCGTGGCGCTCGCCGCTGAGAACGACGCATGCGGTGAAGGCGTGCGGTTCCGGGATTTCGTCGAGCGACTCCAGATAGCCGGCGCGCGACACCATGACGAAGATTCGGCGCACACCGCCGGGACGCAGCGTTTCGACAACGACTTCGCTCGCCGCGAGATCACCGCTCGCACACGACAGCCGGAAGCGGGGCGGTCCGTCTGCTTCGACAATCTCAAGTCGCGCGGCGCCCGCGCTGGTCGCCAGCGCGTGCACCTGGTCGTGAGCATCATGATCGTGGCCGCCGTGGCCGTGGTCGTGCGTGTGCCCTGCATGGCCTTGACCGTGATGGTGGTTCCCGCCGCTGAGCAGGAGAACACTGGCCACGTTGACGATCAATCCAAGCACGGCGATGGGAATCGCTTCGTTGTAGTGGATCGGAACGGGCCAGATGAAGCGGGTCAACGCCTCGTAGCCGATCAAGAGCGAAATCATGGCGAGGACGACGGCGCTGGTGAACCCTGCGAGGTCGCCGAGCTTGCCGGTGCCGAACGAGAAGCGTGCGTCCTCGGCGTGCCGGCGCGCATAATTGTAGGCGACCGCGGCGAGTAGCAGTGCGCTGGCATGTGTCGACATGTGCAAACCGTCGGCGACGAGCGCGATCGAGCCGAACAAAAGTCCGCCGGCGATCTCCGCCACCATCATGATGCTGCACAGCGCAATCACCATCCAGGTGCGGCGCTCATTCCTGTCATGGCCTTCGCCGAGAAAGACGTGGGAATAGCCATTGTCCGGCGCATCGGTCATGGTCCGTCCCTCTTCGCCCGCCTCGCGTGTCACTTCAGGTATGCCTGGAACGCCTCGATCAACTCCTCGGCGCCACGCGTGCGCTCGGCATCCTTGACCGGATCGACCACGTGGAGCCGGATATGATCCTCGATCACTTCGGTCATTAGGCTGTTCATGGCGCCGCGCGCCGCGACGATCAGGTGCAGTACGGTGGCGCAACCTTTCTCCTCTTCGAGCGCGCGCTCGACCGCCTCGATCTGCCCGCGGATGCGGCGGATGCGGTTAAGGAGCTTGACCTTTTCGCGCTGGGTGTGAGACATGGTCCTCAACCATAATAGGGTAGGGGGTATGATATATCGGCGCACCATTCCGGTGTCCAGGATCGGTCATGACGCTGTAGCTAAAGGCTCGGCGGCCGATCGGGCGTATGTCTTCCTCGCTCCCCGGGGCGGACTTCGACGCGAAGCCGTGTCACGCTATTGTTGCGATAGGAATGGCAGCAAACGTATTCGGCCGTGCGATGGGCGGGGGGTCGGAGCGATGCGGGGCTTGTTGCTGACATGGCTGGCGCTGATCGCGCTTGGCGGGAGCGCCAAAGCGGCGGACGTCGCGGCGTCGATGCCGACCAAAGCGCCGCCGCAAACGGCGCCCGTCGCATACGATTGGACCGGATTTTACGCCGGCGTTCACTATGGCTACGCCGCGGGTTCCTCGCATTGGTCGGCCACCCAGAGCGGGACGGCGTCGCCGCTGTCCGGCTCGCTCGATATGCTCAATGCCTACGATCCGTTCACCGCGACCGGCGGTTATCTGCACGGATTTCAGGCGGGCTATAACTACGGACTACCATCGCACGTCGTCGTCGGTGCCGAGGCTGACATCTCATTTCCAAGCTTGCTCGGCGGCACTTCGACATTCTCCTCGCCATCGAGCGGCACGGCCGCCTACCAGGATCTGGTCGAATTCTCCGGCACGCTGCGCGCGCGCATCGGCTACTCCGCTGGCAACTGGCTATTCTACGCCACTGGCGGCTTTGCCTACAGTTACGATCAGCTTACCCGCACCCAGTTGTCCGGCATGCCGGCAGGCGGCACGGCGCTGCCCGGCAGTTTCGACAATCACTTCGCGGTGCCGCGCTTCGGCGCGGCGGTCGGCGGCGGCGTGGAACTCGCGCTGTCGCCGAAATGGATGGCGCGGCTGGAATTTCTCTATACCGACTATGGATCGCATAGCGTCGTTTTTCCCGATGCGGCCGAGGGCTTCACGTCGAACCTCAACGTCGCGATGCTGCGCGCCGGCCTTGACTACAAGCTCGGCCAGACTGGCGTCGAGGCCGATCTGCTCAGCAAAGGCCCTGCGCCGCTCGATCTCGGCTGGTTCGCCGTTCATGGCGAAACCACTTTCATCGAGCAATATGTGCCGCCGTTCCACGCACCGTATCGAGGCGCCAACAGCCTCATTCCCAATCAGGGCCGGGAGGGCGGGGACGCCTCGCTCAGCGCCGGCTTTAGGCTATGGCAGGGCGCCGAATTGTGGATCGACCCGGAAATCGATCAGGGCTTTGGGGTGAGCAACACCGAGGGCGTTGCCGGCTACGTCAACGGCGCGGCCGCAAAGGTCGGCGCTGCGGTTCCTTACGCGCGCCTGCCGCGCTATTTCATGCGGCAGACCATCGACCTCGGCGGCAAGAGCCAGAAGGTCGATGGCGCGGCCAATCAGTTTGCCGGTTCGCAGACGGAGAACAGGCTAGTGTTCACCGTCGGCAAGTACGCCGCCACCGATATCTTCGACAAGAACAAATATGCCACCGATCCCCGGAACGATTTCCTGAACTGGGCGCTCGTTGATACCGGCACATTCGACTATGCGGCCGACGCATGGGGCTACAGCTATGGCGCCGCGGCCGAATGGTATCAGGGCGACTGGACGGTGCGTGGCGGGCTGTTCGATCTCTCCATCGTTCCCAACAGCGCCGAACTCGACCCGAATTTCGAGCAATTCCAATGGCTGGGTGAAATCGAGCGCCGGTATCAGTTGTTTGGCCATGCCGGCAAGATTGCCGTCACCGGGTTTTTGAGCCGTGGCCGCATGGGTACCTTCGCGGATGCAATCGCGTTGGCGCAGATGAGTGGCGGTATCCCCGCCACGGCGGACGTCCGCCGCTATCGGAGCCGTCCGGGCCTTTCGGCCAACCTCGAACAGGAGATCACATCCGACCTCGGGGTTTTCGCCCGTGTGGGCTGGGCGGACGGCAATGTCGAGCCCTATGAGTACGCCGACATCGACCGCACGGTGGCGGCCGGCTTGCAGCTGAAGGGAACGCAATGGGGCAGGCCTGACGACACGGTCGGCGTCGCCGGCGTCGTCGACGAAATCTCCGGCGAACACCAGGCCTATTTGAATGCCGGTGGCCTGGGCATTTTGGTGGGCGACGGCATGCTGCCGCATCCCGGCGCTGAGAAGATTATCGAGGCGTATTACAGTTACGCGCTGTCCCCCGCGACGCACATCACGGCCGATTATCAGTTCATCGATAATCCCGCCTACAACTCCGATCGCGGTCCGGCCAGCGTGTTCGGCGGGCGCTTTCATTGGCAGTTCTGAAACGAAGCGGCTGCGCTGGCCTGCAACGCCGCTCAACTGCCCGGCAGGTGATTTCATGGTCGTGGCGGGCATCAACGTGGTATGCTGCACGCACGATGTTCGATTTGCGGCATTTGAGACGATTGCGGCGGTCGGGCCGCGTACTCGCTGTTTGCCTGGCCTATGCGCTCGCCGTCCAGGCGGTAGTGGCCAGCGTCGGCGCGGGCATGTCGGCGTTTGCGGCGTCCGAACCGGGCGGGCTTGTCATTTGCGGCCAGGTGTCGGCCCCCGGACCCGGTCCTGCCGGTAATCGCCCCCGGCCAAATCCCGCTCCGTCATGTCCGTTCTGCTTTGTCGCTGCGCAAAGCGCGGGACACGCCGCGCTAATGGGGGCAGCCCCGGCGGTTCCGACCTACGCAGGTCTGGCGATTGCCGCGGTGCCCGACCCAATTGGGCGGGGTGCTTTTGTCCCAAGATTCCGCCGCGTCGCCGGCGATCCACGCGCACCCCCGGCTTTCTCCGCATAACGCTCGCACTTGCTCCGTTTCGGCGGAGCCATCACTCATGCGTTTTCGGAGAATACTATGCGCACCCTATCGCAACTCGTCTTCATGGCGGCTCTGATCGGCGCCGCCTCGGCCGCCTTCGCTCAAGGAGGCGACAATGCCAAAATTAACGTCGAACAAAAGATTACGGTACAAGAACCCTGGGCCCGCGCGACGCCGGCCGGCGCCATGAGCGGTGCCGCCTACATGACGCTCGCCAACAAGACCAGCACGGCGGACCGTCTCACCGGCGCGTCCTCGGACGTTGCCGTTAAAGTGCAAATCCACGAAATGAAGGTCGTCAATGGCGTCATGCAGATGCGCGAGGTCACCGGGGGTCTTGCAATACCCGCCGGCGGATCGGTGACGCTCAAGCCCGGTAGCTATCACGTGATGTTGACGGGGCTGAAGAAGCCGCTGGTCGCCGGCCAGAGTATTCCGCTGACGCTGACCTTCGCCAAGGCCGGGAATATTTCGGTCACGGTGCCAGTCCAGGCCATGGGCGCGACTGGCGGGAACGGCGGCATGAGCGGAATGGGCGGTGCGCAGCAGGACAAGGGCGGCGGCATGGGCAAAATGGAGATGAAGTGATGCAGGCGCGCCAGTGGGTTATCACGGTGATGGCCGGCGTTGCCGGGTTTGCCGTGGCGGCGGTGGCTATCGCTTTCGCGGTAACCGCGCGCCAGCCTGGGCATTCCGGCATCGCATCCATCGGCGGTCCATTCACGCTCGTCGACGATGCCGGCGCGCAGGTCACCGACAAGACGCTCGCGGGTAAGCCTTACGCGATCTATTTCGGCTACACGTACTGCCCCGAAGTGTGCCCAACAACACTGTTCGACCTGTCGCGCTGGATCAAAAAACTCGGTCCGGACGCCGACAAGCTCAACTATGTGTTCGTGACCGTCGATCCGGAGCGCGATACGGCGAAGCTGATGCACGCTTACCTGTCATCCTTCGACAAGCACATCCGCGGCTTCACCGGTACGCCGGCGCAGATTGCCAAAATCGCCAGTGAGTACCGCGTCTATTACAAGAAAATACCGACGAGCGACGGCAGCTACGTGATGGATCATTCCTCCATGATCTATCTGATGGATGCGCGCGAAAATTTCGACGCCATCATCCCCTATCAGGAGAACGACGCGTCGGCGGTCGCCAAGCTGAAAAGTCTGGCGTCGCAGGCGCCGACATCCTGACGCAAACCGGCAACGCGGCCCCGTGCCGAATTGCCGGCCCGCTACTTCGGGTCGATCTCGATTGGCGCGGCAAGTTTCAGGTGTTTGTTTGAGGGCAGCAGCGCGTCGACCGCGACGGTCCAGTTGCCGGCCGTGGTCAGCGCAATGCCCTTGATGTGCCAAGTGCCGTCGGCGTCCACGACGGCAGCGCGTGTCACCGGCTTGCTGCCTGGCGCCGGCGCGGTCAGCGTGAGCGTGAGCTGCCGGGCCACGAGCGTATCGAGGTCGTCATTGAGTAGATGAATGCTGGCGTTCGCGGTGCCGATGTGGCCCGGCTCGATGGTCACATCCGCCATGCCGTCTTCGCCGTGAATGTGTTGGAACGCGGCATCGGGCGGGATCGACCCTTCGGCCGCGTGGTGGTCGGCGTGGCTCCCCGGCGGCAGCGTTCCCAACACCGCGACGATGGCGATGACGGCAGCGCCAAGCGCCGCCTCAATCGTGGCATTGCGGCAAAGTGCGCGCCGCGCGCTCTGCTCCGCGGCGGCGTCGGTGTCGACCGCCAGTCTTGGCGTCAGCCGCAGGCGATTGACCGCAGCGACGCCGACCATCGCGAAGAACAGCGCGATCTTGATGAGCAGGAGACGGCCGTAATCGGTCCCTGTCAGGGCGTCGAGGCTGCCGGCGAGATACCAAGTGTTGACGATGCCGCTAAGCAGCAGTGTCGCCACGCTGACGACGCCGAGCGTCGAGAAGCGGAGTGTCGCTGTCTGCGCTACCACGAGCGTCGCCGCGTCCCGGCCGGTTGCGGCCAATAACAATGCCAGCGGCGCCAGCGCTCCGACCCAAGCCGCGGCGGCGACGAGATGCAGGACGTCGGCGATTGGATGAACGATGCCTTCTGCACCTTCGGCGCCAATGGCATGACCGGCGAAGGCTAATGATCCAACGAGCGCTGCCGCGAGAACCACCGCCGCCGCCTTGAGCCACGGCGACGCTGAACCATTCGCCGAGAAGAGCGGAACGAATGTGCTGGCGAGCACGCAGACAAGCACCGAGCGCGCGAGCCAGTCGTTGCCGAAATCGGTCTGGGTCAACACGGTCCACAGCACGTCATTCGCGTAGATCTGTGCCAACGCTTGTCCGCTCATCGAAGCCGCCGTCAGGACGAACCAGGAAGCGCCCGAGAGTAGGCAGAGTGCGAGGCTGATCCATCCGATCCAGGCGAACCGTCGCCGCAGGGTCGTAACGAGGAGATCGCCCGACGACTCGCGGAACGCGGGCTCGGCAATGCAGACGGCAAAGAAGGCGACCCCTGCCGCCATGATCGTCGCGGCATAATGGACGGCGCGCGCGTAGATAAGCAGGTTGAGCAAGTTATTGGCCGCGCACGGAGAACGTGAAATTGCCTTCGGTCTTGTGCGTGTCCACAGAAACGGCGTGCCAGCGCACGTGATAAGCGCCCGGGCCGTCGGCCTTGATCCCGATCTTCATGGTGTTGCCGCTGATCTGTGGCTTGCCTGCAGTTACACTGACGCCGCTCGGCCCGCTAACGTCGACGCCGCTGAAGGCCGCTTCCAGCTTTTGGGTGAACCAGATCGTGACGTCGGGCGGCGCGGTTGGCACCGTTGCGCCGACCGGCGGGCTGGCATGATCGAGATGGGCGTGGGCGTCGGCGACGGCGGGTGCCAGCATGACGACGGCTGCCGTGATGACCGCGATAAGCAATCGCATGTGAAATACCTCCGATGTGAGTTTCTGTGTCAGGTCGACGCACCGCGCCGGAGCACGCTCCTTAGAACTGGTATTTCGCCGCGAGCACGTAAGTGCGGCCTGGGAACGGATGAAACAGGAAATATTGTTCGTTGAAGATGTTGTCGATGCCGGCATCGAACGAGAAGTTCTTGGTCGCGTTGTAGTGCAGCTTGGTGTCCACGACGAAATAGTTATCGAAGGCGCCATAGACATGCGGCACGATGTCGGTGTTGTCGAGCGTCGAATACTGCTTCCCGCTGTAGCGAGCAGCGACCGTCCACGCCCAACTGTCGTCCGCCCAGTGGTAGGTGTAGCCGAATTTGGCGCGCCAATCCGGCACGTACGGCACGCGTTTGCCGACCACGGTGTCGGGCAGCCCGGTCAGTGGATTGGTACCGGCCCAGTTCGGGTCGGACAGAATGCGGGAGTCGACGTAGGTGACGCTGCCGAACAATTGTAGTCCTCTGATTCCGACATTGTTCTTGTCGGCGTAGACCTCGGCGCCGCGCATTGTAATCGCAGCGACGTTGCTGATTGTGGTGGTCGGAGTTTGGACGCTAGTCGTCGGAGTGGTCACGAGGTTGGTCTGCGAGATGATGGCGTTGTTGGTGCGCTCATCGAACACGGTGAAGCGCGCGCGACCGTCGGTCCATTTGCGCTCGATGCTGAGTTCACCGTTGAGATCCTCCTCCGGCGTCAGGAACGGATTGGCGAATGTGGCTACGCCATTCACCGTGACGTTCTGATAGAGCTCGGTGACGGTCGGATAGCGATAGGCTTCGCCGAAATTGGCGGTGACGGTCCAGTCCTTGTTCGGCTCGAAGGCCAGCGATGCCTTGGGCGAAAAATTGGTCGCGCTGAGGCCCGGCTGATTGACCGCGGTGGTCGATGTGATGACCCCGGCACCAGTCGCCACAGTGTTGATGTTGAAGCCGTCCAGTGCCTGCCAGGTTTCCAGCCGGCCGCCCACCGTCAATTTCCACATCGGGGCGAAGCGCCAGGCATCCTGCGCCCACAGCGCGCCGGTGCGCGTCTCGCCGATGCCGTCCGAATAGGTCTGGCTGGTGACGCTTGAGGCCTCGTTCCAGACCGACGAGCCGTAGACCGGATTCGTGAAATAATAACGGTCGCCGTGAATGCCGAAACTGATCTCCTGCGGACCGCCGTAACCATTCGGCCGCCAGATGCCCTTGCCGTCGACGTTCTGCCAGTTGGTGCCGTCGTTACGGGTGATTTTGCCGTTCTGCGAATAGCCGTACCCGGTCGCCGTCACCGTATACGGGTTGAGCATGATGTCCTGGAGGTAATTATAGCTCGACGCCGAAAGGTCGAAATCGAAAGTGCTTTTGGTGTCGCTCTTGAGCGACACCGCATTGCTTATGTGCGTCTGGTTCCAGTTATATTCGTTGCTGGCGAAGCTCGAGACGCCGCCAAGTGTCGGCAGGCCGGTCGCCGTCGACGTAAGGTAGCTCTGCGGATTCGACGTCTGCACGTTGTTCCAGATGCCGAGTGAGTAAGTGGCCTGGACCGTGGGGAGAACATCATAGGCCGCCTTGAAGTTGGCCGACGTCTGCTGCGTGTGGATAAGCGCGCCGGTGCCGACCACGTCGGCGACGACGCCCTGCTTGTTGAGCGCAGCGATTGTCCCGCGCGTACCCGCCGGCGGCGCTGAAACCGTGGTGTAGGTTAAAGGCTGCTGGTAGCCATCGAGGAAATTCGCCGCGACGAACCATGACAAGCGGCCGCTGCGGTTGCCGACGAACATGCTGGTGACGGTGTCGGCGTAGGTGTTCTTGGTATCGTATTGGTGCCAGGGCTGCACCGAGACCGTCTGCTTGATGTCGGCCTCGAATTTGTCCGGCATTTTGGTGGTGACGAGCAGCACGCCGCCCATCGAATTGCCCGGATACATCGCCGCATAAGGGCCGTTGATAAAGTCGATCCGGGCGATGGCTTCCGGCACGATCAGGTTCCAGTGCGGCGAGGCTCCTGAATTGTTGTTGCCGATCAGTGCCGAGACTAGAAGGTCGTCCTCGTAGATCAGGGTGCGGGCGCTGGAATTAAGCCCCCAGGTTCGCGTCGCCAGCACTGCCTGGTTGTCGCCGTCGTTGCGCTTGCGCACGAACAGGCTGGGAAAATATTTGATGGCGTCCTCGGGATCTTTGAGGTTGACGGTTTCCTCAATTTGTTTGGCCGTCGTCGAGACGGTGTCGTTCGGCAATTGAAAGCGCTGCACGACTGGCGGTGTTGCAAACGGATTTGATGCCGTGCCGCCTTGCCCGGTCTGGGTTGTCGTGGCCGCCGAAGGGGTAGCCGCCGGCGCGGCCGTCGCCGCGCGCGCTGCCGCAGCTGGCCGGTGTGCCTGGCGACGTCGGACGGGTGGCGGCTTTTTTCCGGTCACCTGGATTTGCGGAAGCGGCACCGCCGCGGACGGATTGGCGGGTTGGGCGTGAAGCGATACGCAGACTCCGACGCTCGCCGCCAAGGCGACGGCGCCGACCAGCGATCGGGCAGACATGGCGCAATACTCCAGTTTCAGTGGCATGCAATGACGCCGCGCGTAGCGAGCGCGGCAACGTCACGCCGACTGTGGAGGAGCTCGCGATTGATGCGATTTGGTCTGAGGATCTGAACGAAAATCGATGACGATCGGTAGCGCCAGCAACTCGCCCGCCGATTGCTCGATCGAAACCGAGACGGTCGGCGGGGGCGGCACGGCACCCAGTTGGATGAGGCAGCCGACGCAACACGATTTTCCAAGGTCGCCGTGATCGTCGCCCGGCGCCGGGTTGCCAAACTGCGCCCGCTCACAAATGACGCTGGCTAAAGGATCAGCAGCGCTAGCCGCGATGCGGACCGCGTTGAAGCTTGCGAGCAGGCCCGACAGCGCAATCGCGTAAGCGACCGCGACGGCAATAAGGCGCCGCAGAGATGGCCAACTGTCGAAACGCTTTCGCACGAACCCAAGCCCCGTGGGAGCACACTGTGTGAACGGGAACATCGTAAGTGCAAAGAAATTCCCTTGTCACCGCCAAAGCCGCTCTGGCCGCAGCAGATTGCGTGAAGTGTGACCAAAATGTCTCAGTGCGAACGCTGCGCCGCCGTTATTGCTCAGTGTCCGGGGCAGCGGCCTTGAAGGCGGCAGCGATACGGTCGGCCATCGCGGTCTCGGGCAAAAACCGGCCGACACTAGCGCGGAATTGGTCGCGCCAGGCCGGATAGAATTGATAGAGCATGGCGATGTCCTGTTGCGCGCGCGCGCGATCGTCGGCCCTGTCAGCAATAAGCGCATCGAGCATCAGGCCAGGCGGAAAGAACGGATTGGCGATCTGCCGAGATTCGGCGGCGGCGGTCGTCAAGTCGTCTTTAAGATAGTACCCGAGCGCCTTCACCAAATGGTAGCCGATCCAATTGTTCGGCGACCGGATGGCGTTCTTGTCGAGGAGTGCCAAGCCCGCATCAGTATCGCCTGTGAGGATCAGCGTCGTGGCGTGGCCGAAGGCGACGGCGCCATCGTCGGGATTGAGCCGATATGACTTGTCACTGACAATCTTCGCTCGCGCGACGTCGCCCTTTGCCAGTAAGACCGCACTGAGCGCATATTGTGCAAATGCGCTTTCGGGCTTGCTGTCGACGGCGTGTGCGGCCATCGCGTAGGCGTTGTCGAGCATGATGGGGTCGGCCGGCCGCGCGGCAATGCCGAAGCGGTAGTTACGGAGATAAATGAAGGCGAGATCGGCGAACACAGTGACAGACTGAGAGTCTTCCTCACTGGCGTGCACCAGACAATCGTGCGCCTGCTGGTATTGCGACGGATCGAAGCTGCGCAAATAGACGTTGGCGTCGAGGACGCAGCGATAAGTGTCCCTCATAGGGTCGGCGGCAGCGCGCTTGACGCGCTCGCGCGCCTGGATGACGCCGAAGAGATCGAGCAACGAGCGCGCCACGTCGGGCGCAATCGGGCCGTTCGATCGACGCGGATGGGGTGTGACCGGGCGATCGTATTGCTTTGACCAGGCGAGCGCACTGTTCGCGGTATCGATCAATTGCACGATCAGCGTCGCCTGGGTGTCGCCGTAGCGCACCGTCGACGCTAGACGGTAGGTCGACCGGGGGCGCCGCAATTCTGACGTGGCGATTTTGCCGCTTGCGGCGGTGTCGGGCTCGCCGGTCACGACAGTGACGTCGTCATAACGCGCTAGCGCATCGATCAATCGCTCGCGAATTATTTTCGCGGAAAACAGTCCCTCGACCGGCTGGCCGACGGTGGTCACCGGCTGGACGTAGATTATCGGAGCGCCTTCCCCTTCAGGGGCCTGCTCCGCCGCAGCCTTGGATGCCGGCCAGAGATTGTACCACAGGCCGTGATTGGGACCGCCGAAGAGCGGGCGGTCAATGTCGAACAAAACTTCCAGGCTCGACAGCACCGCAATGGCCGCGAAGACAATGCCCCAAATTCGAGCGCGTAGGGGCACGTGCTTCATCCACACCGGCATGCCGCGGACGCGTTGGCTGTCCTGCGTTGCCAGCGGTTTCTCCGAACGCGCCAGTTCGATCGCCGCAGATGCAGCCGTCGTGTTCTCAATTGTGGCGCTGTCGACCGGACTTTCGCGTTCGGTCTGTGGCGCTGGAAGCACGCTCGCGTCGTGGCGGCGGAAGCACGGTACGTAGCTGCCGCGCGGCAGATCGATCACCAGCGGATCGTCGCGGCCGGCATCGACGTAATAGCGTTCAAGAGCTTGACGCAGCCGTCCGGCCTCGACCCGTACGATTGGATCGTTCTGCGGATCGAACTCGCTGCCGCGTCCGAGGGCCTGCGTCGCGATGGTGTAAGCCTTGAGGCAGGCGGGCTTCCCGTCGAGTACCGTGCTGACGACGAAACTGAGAAAACGCGTCAGGCGCAACGAGTCGCGAAACTTACTGCTGGCGAGGATGCGTTGAAGTTGTCTGTGGATATCGTCGGCGGTGAAGGGATCCGGCGGTGGTCGCTCGGCGCCGGGCTTGGCAGGAGAGCGTCTATAAAGCGGCGATCCGCTCATGTTCGGCTGCAACAACCCTTCGCTACGCGTGCGATTTTCCGCGATGTTGTGGGCATAGGCCAGCCAAAGCTGCCATACAAATTCAGGGGGCATTGTACAATATCGCACACAAAGCGCAATTTGAGTGTGTGGCTAACTAAACTCCGGGGAGCATCCTGGCGAGTTCGGCGTGGACGGTCACATAACCGTAGCGATCGTAGCTGATATAGCCCAATCGCCTGAATTTGTTCACGAAATGGCTGACGCGTGAGCGCGTCGTCCCGATCATGCTGGCCAGATCGGTCTGGCTAAGACGCGCTGTAATAGGTTGCGACGCGGTACCAATCGGATCGCCGGCAAGTCGCAGCAAGGCGCGCGCCAGCCGCCGCTCACTGTCATCGGTTAATTGGTCGACCAGCCGAAGCTGATCGCGCAGCCCTTGCGCACCAGATAGATCGAGAAGAACTCGGCGAAATCGGGTTCTTCGCGGATTAGCCGGCGCAGTGCCGCGCTGCCGGTGCGCACCAGCGTACACTCGGTCAGCGCGGTCACCGTGGCGATGCGCTGATGATGCTCGATGAGACAACGTGTGCTGAAGAACTCGGCCGGGCCGCGCATCGAAATCACGGCCTCCTTGCCGTTCGACGCGCTGACCGACACTTTGATCCAGCCAGTCTCGATATAATGCAGCGCGTCGCTCGGGTCGCCTTGCGCGCAAACGACGCTTCCCGGCGCGAATTGCAATCGCGATTGGCCGGGTCCTCCTCCACTGAGAAAGCGCTGCGCTTCCGGCTTGCCGCCGGATCGTCGCTCAAGCGCCATGCAATGCCCCATCGGGCCGACGCGGCCTGCCATCTGTCGTCAACGGATCGATGACGTCGTACTATCGTAGTAGGGCATTCAGCTGATTGCAGCTTTAAGTATATATTCCATCCGGCAATTGCAGCGAATCGCAGCGAAACGAGGTTATCGGAAGGCCAATTGTTCCATTTTGGCCAGGTGCGGCGAGACGTCGCTGCCTGCCACAGTAAGAACGGCGTCGCCGGCCGCGGGAACCCCCTTGCTCAACGGCCAAAGCGTGCGGCCTGCTGGAGCGCCACACCGGCCAGACCCACGAGTTTTGCCCCATCATGACGGTCACACACGAGAGCACAGCGACGCGGCAGCCCAATGATCTGGAATCGTTCTGGCTGCCGTTCACGCCCAACCGCGCGTTTAAGCGCGCGCCGAGGCTCGTCGTCCGCGCCAAGGACATGCACTACTACACCGACGACGGCCGTGCGGTGCTCGACGGCACCGCCGGGCTATGGTGCAGCAATGCCGGCCACAGCCGCGATCCGATCGTCGCCGCGATCCAGCGCCAGGCCGAACAACTCGACTACGCGCCAACGTTCCAATTCGCCCATCCGCAGGCGTTCGAACTGGCGAGCCGCATCGCGGCGCTGGCGCCTGCCGGGCTCGACCGGGTGTTTTTCTGCAATTCCGGGTCCGAGGCGGTCGATACCGCGCTCAAAATCGCTCTCGCCTATCATCATGTCCGCGGCGACGGCGCGCGCACCCGGCTGATAGGCCGCGAGCGCGGCTACCACGGAGTCGGCTTCGGCGGCATCTCAGTCGGCGGCATTGTCAACAACCGAAAATTCTTCGGTACGCTGCTTAGCGGTGTCGATCATCTGCCCGCGACCTACAGCCGCGAGCACCAGGCTTTCACCAAGGGCGAGCCGCAATGGGGCGCGCACCTCGCCGACGATCTGGAGCGCATCGTCGCGCTGCATGACGCTGCGACGATCGCGGCCGTCATCGTCGAGCCGATGGCCGGCTCGACCGGCGTACTGCCACCGCCGAAGGGTTACCTGGAGCGGTTGCGCGCAATCTGCGACCCGCACGGCATTTTGTTGATCTTCGACGAAGTGATCACCGGCTTTGGCCGGCTCGGCTACGCGTTTGCCGCAGAGCGCTACGGTGTGACACCCGATCTCATCGCGTTTGCCAAGGGCGTCACCTCGGGCAGCGTGCCGATGGGCGGCGTGATCGCGCGGCAGGGCGTCTACGACGCCTTCATGCGCGGTCCGGAGCAGGCCATCGAACTGTTTCACGGCTACACCTACTCGGCGCATCCGCTCGCGTGCGCGGCGGGACTGGCCGCGCTCGATCTCTACCGCGACGAAGGTCTGTTTGAGCGCGCACGCAAGCTCGAGCCGCTGTTTGCCGACGCCGCGATGGCGCTCAAGGAACTGCCTGGCGTGCTCGATATTCGCACAGTGGGTTTGACGGCCGGGATTGATCTCGCCCCGCGCCCCGGCGCGCCGGGTGCGCGCGCCGCCGAGGCGATGAACCGGGCCTTCCACGACGAGGGCCTGATGATCCGCATTACCGGCGACACGATCGCACTGTGTCCGCCGCTGATCGTGCGCGAGGCCCAGATCGGCGAGATGTTCGTCAAACTTGCCAAGGTAATCCGGGCGACGGCGTAGAGCATGTTACTGCGGCATCAGGATCGCCCAGCCGACATGTTCAAGCGTCTTGCCGATGCGGCGCGTCGGCAGTGTGAACGGCGTGCCCACTTTCGCGTTCGGCGCCAACGTCGCGAACGGGCCGGGTAATTTTTGTAAGTCGCCGACATCCCAGACCAAGAGCGCACCCTTGGCGCGCATCTGGGCGAGATCGACCCAGGGCGCGCGCCGCGGCAGTCCGTCAATGAGGACGTGCGGCTGATCCGGCGAATAATGCGCGAGATTACCCGCGAGCCACATCGAGCCGACCACGTACCGCAGGGGTTTGCCGCCGGTCGCCGCGTGGAACCGCGGCGTCAATGTCGCTGCCAGCGCATCCCCGGGAAAGAACTCGGCGCGATAGCGATGATCGAGGAGCGGCAGCACAGTATAATCGACGATGAAGGCGAGCGCGAGGACGGCGAATACGGTGCTCCAGGCGGCTACAACGCGCGTCAGGCGCGCGGCGTCGAGCTGCTGCGGTAGGAACATAACAATCCACAGCCCGCAAAACAGCCAGAGCGGATAGCCCCACAAGGAAACGGCGCCGCGGCCGGTTGCGGCAATCAGCGCCAGCATGGCGACAGCCGGCCCGAATGCGATCAGCGTGACGATGCGACGGTCGAATGTGTCGGCGCCAAACGCCGCCGGCAGCGTGGGGGGCGAGCCTTTCTTTGTCGGCCTCGGCCAGATGAACATGGCGGCGATCAACAGCGCCGGCAGTAGGAAGAAGAACTGCCCGATGGCAAAGAACGCCGGGTGCCAGATGTAATCCCACCACTGGCTGGCCGGCGCCGCGCGGGCGTCCACATAGGCAAAGGGCGCAAAGTCGTTCTGGAACAGCCAGAGGACATGCGGGCTCGCGATGACGAGCGCGAGCCCGACGCCCAGCCACGGGCCGCGCGTTCGCAGGGCCGGCCGGGCATCGCGGTCGAGTAGCAGAAACAGTAGATAGGGCGCAGCTAGAACGACGACGAAATATTTTGCCCACAGCGCACCGCCGAACGCAAACCCGAGCAGCAGCCAGTGTCTGAGTTTCCCGCGTTTAAGCGCGGCATGAAACGCGAAGCCGGCCAGCGCCCAGAACGGCAACTGCATGACGTCGTGATTGAATTTCGCGGCCGTGTACTGAAGGTAATGCAGGCCATCGATGATCAGAACCGCGACGAGCGCGCGCGCCGGCCCGACCAGTGGCCGCGCGGTCGCGTATACCAGTGCAAATGCGGCGATCACCACGACTTCGGCGAGCGCGTAATACGCGGCATCCACGCCAAATACTCGGTACATGATTTCGACCAGCCACCACGGCAGCGGCGGCAGCTTGTCCGAGCCAAGCACCCATTCCCGGCCGTAGGTCAGCGCCTCGATCAGATCGAGCGGCAGATTGGCATAGAGCACCGTCGGCAGCGCGGTCCAGACGGCGAAGTGAATCGCCAAAAAGGCGCCAAACGCCGCGTCAGGCCGGCGCGCCATCCATGCGATCATGGCCCGCCGTGGCGCCACATCGGGGAGCGCCGAAGGCGCGGCTCGTGCATCGGGAATTTGGCTCATGGAAATCGGAGGCGGGACGATTTCACCGTCATTCACCGCCGCCCGCCGGCAACCTTATAGAAGCACGCCACCGCTTTGGCTACGATGGCGGTGCGCAACGCCGCGCTATCAAGCGTTGTGGCGCGTATGGACACCGGGCGGGCGACGCTAGAGAGTATACGGTCGGCGAATCGGGCGGCGCTGATCGCGCGCGGTGAGGCATAACGAGGTTCGGCATGGTGCGCATCAGCGCGATTTTCATCGCCGCCTGCATGGTGCTCATCGCCATTTCGCTTGGCATCGCGGTTTATTTGCGTTTCGGTTTTACCGGCGCGGAATCCGCCCTGGTGGCGCTCGGCATCCTGACGGCGCTGGCGGTTTACAACGCCGTCTCCGCACGGCTGCGCGATCGCGCCGAAGCGAGCGCGCAGATATCGACGTTGTCGCGAAGTTCCGGCGATCTCGCGCGCCAACTGGCCGAATTCGGTCTGCGTCTCAATACCATGGACACCAAGGTCGAGCACGCTCTGAATCGCTCGTTGCAGGCAGCGCAGCCGCTCGCCACCGAGATCGAGGAACTCTCCACGCTGGTGCAACAGCTTGCCGATTCGGTCGCCGCCCATCAATCGGCCATCAGCCGCATTGGAGCGCAATTCGAAGCAGTGGCTGCCGCACGCCAAGCCGGTTCCGCCGTACGTGTTGCCGATGTGGCAATTGTGCCGCCTTTTCTTCCCCCCGCGGTGCCGGCAACCGTCGCCGCTGCTACGCCATCTGCGGCCGCCGTTTTGGAACCGGCCGCAACGCTTGTCTCGACGTCTGCCTTAGCGCCAGCCGCTGTCGTCGCCGAACCACCCGCGGCGGTCCCGCCGTCAGCGGTCGCCGCGCCAACGCCCGCTGCCCCGGTCGAATCGACGGTGCCGGCCTTTATCGGGCTCGATCGCGCCGGCATCATAGGCGCGATCGGGTCAGCCATCGACAGCGGGAAAATCGACCTCTTCCTCCAGCCGATCGTCATGCTGCCGCAGCGCAAAGTGCGTTTCTACGAGGCGATGTCGCGGCTCAAGGCCGACAACGGCGACGTGGTCGCGGCCGCCGATTTTCTCAAATACGCCGAGGCCGGCTCACTGATGCCGAAGCTCGACCATCTCACGGTGACGCGCTGTGTGCAGGTGGTGCGGCGTCTGCTGCTGAAAAACCGCGAGATCGGTCTGTTCTGCAACGTGTCGGGCCTGACGCTGACGCATGCGAGCTTCTCGACCTTCCTCGATCTCGTCGAGGCCAACCGCGCCATTGCCCCATCGCTGGTGTTCGAGTTCTCGCAGAGCGCCGTGCGCGCCATGGGGCCGATCGAGCATGAGAGTCTCGCGGCGCTCGCCGAGCGCGGTTTTCGTTTCTCCATGGATAACCTCACCGACCTTCGCGTCGAGCCGCGTGAACTCACCGATCGCGGCTTCCGCTTCATCAAGGCGTCGGCTGGACTGTTGCTCAACCGCGTCGGCGCGACATCGAGCGACATTCACCCTGCCGATTTCTCCGATCTGCTGGGGCGCTACGGCATCGACCTGATTGCCGAGCGCATCGAGAGTGAAAACGTCGTTGTCGATCTGCTCGACTACGACGTGCGCTTCGGTCAGGGCTTTTTGTTTGCACCGCCGCGCCCGGTTCGCGCCGAGGCGCTGCAGACGACGAACGGTGAGGCACCGAAGGATCAGGCTAAGGATCATGTCAAATCCGGCCTCGGCGAGTCAGGCATAAGGGGTCTCGGGCCAGCGCCCACCGCGCCGCAAATCACTCCCGCTGCCGCCTCGCGCGGTTCGCTGGCGCAACTCATTCGTGCCGGCGCCGGACGCGGTTGAATTTGAGCGCCACCGCCATTGCGAGGAGCGAAGCGTTGAAGCAATAATCTAGGCTGCTCAATCATCTGTCCTGGATCGCTTCGGCCACGCGTGTCCGCAATGGCGTCATCACCGCAATCACCGGCATCGCAGCACAGTGTGCCGCTCGTCGAACATTTGGCGCCGCTGGCGCAGAACTACGACGTGCTGCTCTGCGATGTCTGGGGCGTGGTGCATAACGGGATCGCGGCTTTTCCTGATGCCTGCGAGGCGCTGGCGCGGTTTCGCCGTATGGGCGGCGCGGCGATCCTGGTTACCAACGCGCCGCGGCCTGGCGCCTCGGTGGTGCGTATCCTCGATCGGCTGGGCGTGCCGCATGAGGCTTACGATGCGATCGTAAGCTCCGGCGATGTCACCCGCCGCATCGTCGAGAGCCGGTTGACCGAGAGTGTGTATCACATCGGGCCGGAACGCGATTTGCCGATCTTCACCGGGCTGAACGTCCAGTTCGCGCCGCTCGAGACCGCCGACTACGTGGTGTGCACCGGCCTGTTCGACGACACGAACGAAACGCCGGACAGCTATCGCGACAGCCTGGCGCGCATGCGGGGGCGCGGCCTGTTCATGGTCTGCGCCAATCCGGACGTCGTGGTCGAGCGCGGCGACACGCTGGTCTATTGCGCGGGCGCGCTCGCCGACGCCTACGCGGCCGCGGGCGGCGAGGTGCTCTATTGCGGCAAGCCGCATGCGCCGATCTACGAGACGGCGCTCGG
>Ga0208849_1000298_pt1 | contig 48529 bp, 45 predicted proteins | sample NGESurdeep072012_10_FD_184470 | JGI IMG/M metagenome (GOLD analysis project Ga0208849, IMG submission 184470) | Arctic peat soil microbial communities from Barrow, Alaska - NGEE Surface sample 53-3 deep-072012 (SPAdes) | ecosystem: Environmental > Terrestrial > Soil > Wetlands > Peat ... | reverse complement strand
GGGTCGGATGGACGTTGGCGCGCGCTCCGGTGAGCAGGATGCCGTCGACCACTTCAAGCAGCGCGTCCGCATTGGTGATCTCCGGGGTGCCCGCGAACATCAGCGGCAGAGCGCCCGCGACTTCCGCGACCGCGCGCAGATTGCGCTCGCCGACACGCTGTGCGGTGAAGCGGCCCTCGACGCGGAGCGCGCCACCAATCACACCGACGACGGGTCGCTTTGTGGTCACTGCGCCGGCCCAATTTCGCTCATGCGGCCGTTATACCAGAGCCGGCGGGCAGGAGAGCCTCTGTAGGCGCGATGCAGCATTGAGAGGGCTGCCAAATCCCGGTCTCAATGCGTCGCAGCGCGCCGGCGCAGAAACGGCACCACGAACAAGGCCGCTACCGGGACGTGCAGGAGGATGCCGGCGACGACAATCAAGCCGATCTGGGTGCCCGACAGCATGCCGTGCTGTGCTTCCAGCGCCAGCACGAAAATCGTGAACGGCAGGAACAGGACGATCGACGTGATCAGGCCGGGATTGTAGATCCGCATCCGAAGCGTGCTGACGATGTGTGTCAGGGCGTTGATCAGCGTCAGCCCGACCCAGCCTAGACCGACCCAGCGCAGCGCCTCGGGATAAAGGACGGCGAGGCCGACCGGCAGCCAGACAAAGCCGATATTGATAAGCGCAACGCCGCCGGTATCGACGGGCCAGTTGTCGTTACCGCTCTTGAACACGTGCGCATTGGCGAACTGGCGGAAGCCGCCCGGCCACAAATGCTCCTCGATCTGGTGCAGCATGTAAATGACGAGCAGACCGAACCACAAGGCGCGCTCGCTCAATGGGTCGGAGCGAAACAGCGCGATCCAAGCGACAATTCCGAGCGCGCTCAGATAGGGCAGCGCTTTCTGCCAACTGGCGGCGATGCAGGCCAAGAGTGACATTGCTACTCTGCCGCCTGGACCCTTGGTTTTCGATCGCCGCGCAAACCTTCGAGGATGGCAAGCGCCAGCGACATCGAGAACGCGCGAGTCTTGGCATCGAAGGCCGCAGCACTGTGCGGCAGCATGTAGCCGTGGTCGATCCCCGGGAAGACGTGCAGATCGACGTTCTGGTGCCTCACCGCCGCGGCGCGATAGGCGTCGCGCACCTCGGGCGGCGCGGCGAAGTCCTTGTCGCCCCACATGATGCAGATCGGCGCGGTGAGCCCGTCGAGCTCCCGGATAAAGTCGAGAAGCTGGGTGCCGTGGCAGGAGACGCCAGCTTCGAAGCCGAGCCGCTTCGGGCCGAGAATGGCGTATGGCCCGCCGTAGCAAAAACCCATCGCGGCGGCGCGGCCGTTATGTTGTGGCAGCGTGCGCACGTATTTGAGCGTGTCGGCCATGTCGGCCTCGCCCGCTTTGATGTTTTCCAGCCGCGGCTGGCCGCGCGGTCTGGTGCGCGGATCCTCGTGCGGGAGCGGTCCCGGTACCGTGCGCCAGAACAGGTCCGACGCTGCGGCGATATAGCCTGCGGCGGCAAATTCGTCGGCGATCCCGCGCAAATCCTCGTCGACGCCCACAATGGCATTGGCCAGCACGATGGCCGGGGTCGGGCTGGGTGAGGCCGGCAGCGCGAGGTAGCAATCAAATGCGCCGCCGGACGACGAGGGAATCTTAACGGTGTGCGCTTGCATTGCGGACCTCCGAAAGCCGCGTAGGCCGCCTTGATACTAACGAGTCTGCCTGCCCTGGCCAAGTCGAACGTAACACTTGCCCAAGTCAAACGTAACACTTGGCCAAGTCGAACGTAACGCGCTCGTGCTGGCGCCGATCATATTCGTCCTAACAACAGTTTTGCGTTACAGCAGATGCGCTTGACTGGACTCACCGCACGGGAATCGAGCACAATCACAGGTGTAATCCAACGGAGACCCCCATGAAAACTCTCGCTGCTGTACTTGTTTGCGGGCTGCTCATCTCTTGCAATAGTGCCTTTGCGGGAGACATCGATCTGTCGACCTGGACCTGCAAGAAATTCCAGTCGGCGGACAAGGATGACATCGGCGTCATCCTGGCTTGGCTCGACGGTTATTACCGGGGCGAGGATGACCCGCCAATCATCAATACCGACCGGTTCGTCGAAAACGCCAAGAAGCTCGGCGCGTACTGCGCGGCTCACCCGGACCAAGGACTGATCACCGCGACGGATACGGTATTCAAGAAAAAATAAATTCGTACCTCGCGTGGGGTTTTGAGCGGTCGGGGGCTCCGCTCAATTCTCACACGTCCAGCGCGTCCTCGTTGGCAAATTCGGCGCGCTCCTGGATGAAGGCGAAACGCTCCTCGGGTTTGGTGCCCATCAGGCGCTCGACCGATTTTTCCGTGGCCTTCTGATCGTCGGGCAGCAGCGTCACGCGTAACAGTGTGCGCTTGCGCGGGTCCATGGTGGTTTCCTTCAGTTGCGCGGCCATCATCTCGCCGAGCCCCTTGAAGCGGCTCACTTCCACCTTCGCGTTGGCGTGAAACTCCTTCTTCAAAATCTCGTCGCGGTGCTTGTCGTTGCGGGCATAGAAAATCTTGCCGCCGTGCGACAGGCGAAACAGCGGCGGTACCGCGAGATAAAGATGGCCGTTGTCGATCAAGTTCGGCATCTGCCGGTAGAAGAAGGTGATAAGCAGCGACGCGATGTGGGCGCCGTCGACATCGGCGTCGGTCATGATGATGATCCGACCGTAACGCAAATCCTCGTCGCGATAGTGTGCGCCGGTGCTGCAGCCCAGCGCCTGCGCCAAGTCGGCGAGCTGCTGGTTTTGTGCGAGCTTGTCCTTGCCGGCCGAGGCGACGTTGAGGATTTTTCCGCGTAACGGCAACACGGCTTGTGAAGCGCGATCGCGCGCCTGCTTGGCCGAGCCGCCAGCGGAGTCGCCCTCGACGATAAACAGCTCGGCGCCCGCAGCGGCGCCGTTGGTGCAGTCAGCAAGCTTACCGGGCAGCCGCAGCTTGCGCACGGCGCTCTTACGCGCGACGTCCTTTTCCTGCTTGCGGCGGATACGCTCATCGGCGCGCTCGACCACGAACTCGAACAGCTTACTCGCAGCGCCCGGGTTGCCGGCAAGCCAATGGTCGAACGGGTCCTTGATCGCCTGCTCGACGATCTTCTGCGCCTCGGCGGTGGCGAGGCGATCTTTGGTCTGACCCTGAAACTCCGGCTCGCGGATGAACACGGAGAGCATCGCGCCCGCGCCGGTCATGACGTCGTCGGAGGTGATCGCGGCGCCGCGCTTGCCCTGGTTCATGCGCTCGGCATGATCCTTGAGCCCGCGCAATAGCGCCGAGCGCAGGCCGGATTCGTGGGTGCCGCCGTCCGGCGTTGGAATGGTATTGCAGTAGGAATTGAGGAAACCGTCGGCATCGGCGGTCCACGCCACGGCCCATTGCACCGCGCCGTGCACGCCGATCTTGCCGGCGCTGCCGGAGAAGATGTCGGGATGGACGAGCGTCGCCGACGAGAGTGTCTCCGACAAATAATCCTTCAAGCCGTCCGCGAAATGGAACGTCGCCTTTTCGGGCACGTCCTCGATGCCGCGCAGCAGCTCCTTGGCGCACGACCAGCGGATTTCGACGCCGCCGAACAGGTACGCTTTCGAGCGTGTCATCTTGAACACGCGTTCGGGCTTGAAGTGCGCCTTTTCGCCAAAAATCTGCGGGTCGGGCAGGAAGCGCACCTTGGTGCCGCGGCGGTTCGGCGCCTTGCCGGCGTCCTGTAATTTCGTCTTCGGCTTGCCGCGCTCGAAAATCATCCGATAGAGCTTCTGGCCGCGCGCGACTTCTACCTCCAGGCGCTCGGACAAGGCGTTCGCGACCGACACGCCGACGCCGTGCAAGCCGCCCGAAGTCCCATAGACCTCGGAGTCGAATTTGCCGCCCGCGTGCAGCGTGCACATGATGACTTCGAGCGCGGATTTTTTCGGAAATTTGGGATGCGGGTCGACCGGGATGCCGCGGCCGTTGTCGGTGACGGTGATGAAACCGTCGGCCTCCATCTCGACATCGATCCAGTCGGCGTGGCCGGCCAGCGCCTCGTCCATGGCATTGTCGATGACTTCGGCAAACAGGTGATGGAGCGCCTTCTCGTCGGTGCCGCCGATATACATACCTGGCCGGCGCCGGACCGGCTCGAGCCCTTCCAGAACCTCGATGTGTTTTGCCGTATAGTTGGACTCGGCGGACGAGCCGCGGGCGGCCGCCGGCCCCGACCGCCGAGCACCGCCGCGCCGCGCCTGACCCGAGCCGCCGAACAGATCAGGGGAGTCTTGTGCCGAGGATTTTTTTGCTGTTTTTGCCAAGGTTTACCCCAAAATCCTACGCCGGTGTCGGAACCGATGTGGCGCTTCGACTGCCCCCGCGCAACGGCGCCGAATCAGGCTCCGACTATAGGCTGCACTATGCCATTTAGGGGGCGGCTCCAGCGGCGCATTTGACGCTCAAGGGCACCCGCACTATATCGCCGCCATGCCAAGGAAATTGCCGAGCATCTTCAGGCACCGCCGCCGTCGCAACCGCGATACGGCACGCGCGCGCCTCGGCGTTTAGCAAGTCCTCGTGCCGCCGGTTCCGCGGCACCGATTCCTGATAGCTGCCGCGGATTCCGCCTCATCGTCCAAACGGCAAAGGTTGAATCATGTCCGCGCAAAATACCAAGGCCAAGATCGGCATCCTCGGTGCGTCCGGCTACACCGGCGCGGAGTTGGTCCGGCTGCTCATTCGCCATCCGCGCGCCGAGATCGCGCTGCTGACGGCTGATCGGCGCGCCGGCAAGCCGATGGCCGAGGTGTTTCCGCAGTTCGCGCCTTACGTATTGCCGACGCTGACCGCCATTGAGGGCGCCGATTGGCAGGCGTTGGCGCTCGATCTCGCTTTCTGTGCTTTGCCGCATGGCACGACGCAAAAAGTCATTGCCGACCTCATGGCGCGTGCGCCGGCGACAAAAGTTGTTGATCTGTCGGCCGATTTTCGGCTCGCCGATCCAACCTCCTATGCGCGCTGGTATGGCCACGAGCATTTTGCCCCGGCGCTGCAGAAAGAGGCCGTCTATGGCCTCACCGAAGTCTATCGACAAAAGATCAAAGCGGCGCGGCTTGTCGCCAATCCGGGCTGCTATACGACCTGCGCGCAGCTTGCGCTCATTCCGCTGCTCAAGGCCAAGGCCATCGATCCGGACGAGATTGTGGTCGACGCCAAATCGGGCATGACCGGCGCGGGCAGGGCAGCGAAAGAAGAGATGCTGTTTTCCGAGGTATCGGAGGGTTTCCACGCTTATGGCGTCGGGCACCATCGCCACATGTCCGAGCTTGATCAGGAGTTTTCGCTCGCCGCTGGCCGCGAGGTGATTGTCAGCTTCACGCCACATCTGGTGCCGATGAATCGCGGCATCCTGTCGACCATCTACGTACGCGGCCTCGACAAGGCATCGCCCGAAGATATCCATGCGCTGCTTGCGAAGGCTTACGCCAGTGAGCCGTTCGTGCACGTGCTGCCGTTCCGTACCATGCCGCAGACCCGACACGTGCGCGGCTCCAACATGACGTTCATTGGCGTCGCCGCCGACCGCATCGACGGCCGCGCCATCATCTGCTCGGCGCTCGACAACCTGACCAAGGGCGCCTCCGGCCAGGCCGTGCAGAACATGAATGTCATGCTCGGCTTCCCGGAGACGATGGGGATCGATCAGGTCGCGCTGTTTCCGTGACCACGGCGGCACCGCCTCAAAGCTGTTCGCGGCATCTCCAATCCGCTGTGCGAAAAGTTCCAACCGGTTTCCGGGCCGTTCTCATCCGAATGGAGGACGCGTGGGGCGCGTCTGACTGGCTTGCTGATCACCCTGGGCGCGATGATTTATTTCCCCGATCTGTGTGCGGTAATCGCGGAATACAATCAAATCTGATCGCCCTAATCTCGCACCCTCACATAGCTTCCCGGCGCGTCCTCGATCGGCGTCAGCGCGCCGCCGCCGGGTTCGCGCGCCGGTACTTCGGTCGCGTCCTGGTCCTTCAGCCACGCGAGCCAATCCGGCCACCATGAGCCCGGATGCTCGGTGGCCTTGGCGAGCCACTTGTCGAGATCGGCGCTGCGCGGCCGCGGTCCGGTCCAGTATTGGTATTTGTTGCGGTCGGGCGGGTTGACAACGCCGGCAATATGGCCGGAGCCCGCCAGCACAAAGCGCACCGGGCCGCCGAAATACTTGCTTCCGAGCAGCACCGATTTCGGCGGCGCGATATGATCTTCGCGTGTCGCCAGATTGTAGATCGGCACCTTGACGGACTTGAGGTCGATCGCCGTATTGTTGATTGTCATCTTGCCTCGCGCCAGCCTGTTTTCCAGATAACAGGAGCGCACATAGAAGGCATGGTTGGCGGCGGGCATGCGCGTCGCATCGGAATTCCAGTACAGCAAATCGAACGGGAACGGCGCCTTGCCCTTGAGATAATTGTTGACGACGTAGGGCCAGATCAGATCGTTCGAACGCATCAGATTGAATACGGTCGCCATCTTGCGGCCTTCGAGATAACCACGCTCGGCCATGCGCTGTTCCAGCGCCTCGACCTGCGCCTCATCGACAAACACTTTGAGATCGCCCGCGTAGGTAAAATCAACCTGCGCGGCGAACAGCGTCGCCGACATGATCCGCTGGTCGCGCCACGCCGCCATCGCGGCGAGTGTCACCGAGAGCAAAGTGCCGCCGACGCAATAGCCGATGGTGTGGACGCGATCTTCGCCGGTGACCTTTTGGATAACGTCGAGCGCGGCGATCGGACCCTCGCGGACATAATCTTCAAATGTCTTCTGCGCCAAGTGAGCATCGGGATTGACCCAGGAGATGCAGAAAATCGTCACGCCCCGGTCGACGCACCACTTGATGAAGGACTTTTCCGGCGTCAGATCGAGCACATAAAACTTGTTGATCCAGGGCGGCACGATCAGCAGCGGCCGCTTGAGCACCGTCGGGGTCGACGGTGCGTACTGGACGAGCTGCATCAGGTCATTCTGGAAAATGACCTTGCCGGGCGTCGTCGCCAGGTTGCGGCCGACCTCGAACATCGAGGAATCGGATTGGCGAATGCGCAAATGACCGCCGCCGGCTTCGATATCCTCCGCCAGCATCTTCATGCCGCGCACCAGGTTGTCGGCATTGCTGGACAGCGTTTCGCGCAGCAGTTCGGGATTGGTCAGAATAAAGTTCGACGGCGACAGTGCATTGGAAATCTGCCGCACATAGAACTCGGCCTTTTGCCTGGTGTGCGCGTCGAGGCCGGAAGCGTCGCTGACGAGCTGGTTCGCCCACTGCGTCGTGAGCAGATAACCCTGCTTGAGAAAGTCGTAGAATTGGTTCGAGCTCCATTCCGGATCGGCAAAGCGCTTATCGGTGGAGGCGGGGGCGGCGACCGGGCTGGCCGCTTCGCCGGCCAGGCGTTTGGCGCCAGCGGCCCAGAGATCGAGATAGGCCTTGCCAAGCCGGGTCTGCAGCTCGATGGCACGCTGCGGGTCGGCGAGCCAATATTCGGCGACGTGGCCGAGGGTTTTGACCACCTCGGCGACCTCATCGGCCATTTCGCGGTCGTCTTCGCCCTGTTCGCGGGGCTTGAGATAGGCGGCCATCGCCCGCCCGCCATTTTCGATCAAGCGCGCCAGATTGCGCGAAAACGCCTCGACATCGATGGTGCCGATCTTCACCTGCTGTTGCGATGGAGGCTGCACCGGCGTTCCTCAGCGGCCGAAGGGAAAAATCCAGTCCGGCAGTTCCCTCAGAAATGGCTTTTCGAACTCACGCGCACAAGCCTTAGCAGATCATCTGGTGTTTTGGACCGGACGCCGTCAGTCCATCTTTGATACCGGCAGACTATGCGCATTGCGGCGTCCTTGTTTGGACATATTACCTCGGTACGGAAACCTAGGGTGCTCGTTCAACTGGTCCTCGTAAGTATTGGATTGGTAAACAATTTAGCGGCACAAGAGCGTGCGAGGGGCCACCCAAAGCAGAAGATGCGGCTGGTAGGGGCCGGCCAGGCTGGGCCGGGCTGGGGAACAAGTCTGCATGGCGTCGGCTTGCAGGGCGGGAACGCGAATAAGCGTGGCGGTGGCGGCTGCGGCCGTTGCGGCGCTGCTGCTGTCGGCCTGTTCGTCATCGTCTGGACCATATCCGACGCTGTTCGCCGAACCGCCGCCCCGGGGCGACGCGCCGCTCACGCCCGATGAGGTCAAGCAGGCGACCGATACGCTTCTGACCGATCGTGAGCACTTGTGCGCGGCGGCGATCGCCAACGAGCAGCCCGGGGCGCCGCCGCCGGATTGCGCGACGCAAACCGGCACAGCGGGCAAACCTGCCGGTGGCACCGGCGCCAAGCCGTGATACAAACGTTGAATCATCCCACTTTCGAACCCTGCCCGAGACTGCCATGGAAGATTTTTATCGCATTCGCCGCCTGCCGCCCTACGTCTTTGAGGTCGTCAACCGGGCCAAGGCGGCCGCGCGCAATGGCGGCGCCGATATTATCGACCTTGGCATGGGCAATCCCGATTTGCCCACGCCGGCTCATGTCATCGAGAAGATGAAGGAGACGATCGGCAGGCCGCGCACCGACCGTTATTCCGCCTCGAAGGGGATTCCGGGACTGCGCCGCGCCCAGGCTGCTTATTACGCACGTCGCTTCGGCGTGAAGCTCAATCCGGAGACCCAGGTCGTCACGACGCTCGGCTCCAAGGAAGGTTTCGCCAACGTCGCGCAGGCGATCATCGCGCCGGGTGACGTTATTATCGTCCCCAATCCGACCTATCCGATCCACGCTTTCGGCTTTCTCATGGCTGGCGGTACGACCCGCGCCGTGCCGGTGGAAGCCAACAGCACGTTCTTTTCTGCGCTCGAGCGCGCGGTGTTGCATTCGATCCCGAAGCCGATCGCGGTCGTGGTCTGCTACCCGTCGAATCCGACAGCCTGCATCGCCGATCTCGACTTTTATCGTGACCTTATCGCGTTTGCGAAGAAACACGGTATCCTGGTGCTGTCCGATCTGGCCTATGCCGAGGTCTATTTCGACGGCCATCCGCCGCCTTCGGTGCTTCAGGTCCCGGGCGCCATGGATGTCGCGGTCGAGTTCACCTCGATGTCCAAAACCTATTCGATGCCGGGTTGGCGGATCGGCTTTGCCGTCGGCAACGAGCGCATCATCGCCGCACTGGCGCGAGTGAAATCCTATCTCGATTACGGCGCTTTCACGCCGCTTCAGGTCGCGGCGACGGCTGCACTCAACGGCCCGGACGATTGTATTCACGAGATGCGCGCCACCTACCGGCGCCGGCGCGATGCGCTCGTCGAATCGTTCGGGCGAGCCGGTTGGCAGGTGCCGCCGCCGCTGGCGTCGATGTTCGCCTGGGCGCCCATCCCGGAGCCGTTCCGGCCGCTCGGCAGTGTCGAATTCTCCACGCTCCTGGTCGAGAAGGCGAGCGTCGCGGTGGCGCCCGGAGCTGGCTTCGGCGAATACGGCGAGGGCCACGTGCGGATCGCGCTGGTCGAGAACGAGCAGCGCATCCGCCAGGCGGCCCGCAACATCCGCCGCTTTCTTGAAACCGGGCCGGAAATGCTGCACAACGTCGTCCCGCTCGCGACGCGACGCTAGTCGCGGCGATCGCTCCCTTTATTTGGCGACATTTTATGTCTGAACCGCTGAAAGTCGGTCTTGCGGGGCTCGGGACCGTCGGCGCCTCCGTGGTTCAATTGCTGGAACGCGGCCGCGACAAGATTATTGCGCGCTGCGGCCGGCCCGTGGAGATCGTCGCCGTCAGCGCCCGCTCGCGCGGCAAGAAGCGCGGCCTCGATCTCAGAAAATTCCACTGGGTCGCCGATCCGGTTGAACTCGCGCGTGATCCGTCGATCGACGTTCTGGTCGAGGTGATCGGCGGCGCCGGCGATCCCGCCAAGGCGGCGGTCGAGGCTGCACTTGCGTCCGGCAAGTCCGTGGTGACCGCGAACAAGGCGCTGCTTGCCCGGCACGGCCAGAAGCTCGCGGCGCTGGCGGAACGGCACGCGGTCGCGCTCAATTTCGAAGCCTCGGTCGGCGGCGGTATTCCGATCATCAAGACGCTGCGCGAGGGGCTTAACGGCAACGGCTTTTCCCGCGTCTACGGCATCCTCAACGGCACCTGCAACTACATCTTGTCGCGTATGGAGCAGGACCGCCTCGCCTTTGAAGACTGCCTGCGCGAGGCGCAGCGGTTGGGCTATGCCGAAGCCGATCCCTCGTTCGACATCGAGGGTCACGATACCGCGCAAAAGCTCTCGATCCTGGCAGGCCTCGCCTTCGGCACGAGGCTCGATCCGGCCGCGATCTTTGTCGAAGGTATTTCCTCGATTTCGCTCGCCGATCTCGATGCCGCGGACGAACTCGGCTACCGTGTCAAGCTGTTGGGTGTCGCGGTGAAAACCGAGGCCGGCATCGAGCAGCGCGTCCACCCGACCATGGTGCCGAAAGATTCGGCCATCGCTCAGGTCATGGGCGTGACCAATGCGGTCACAGTCGATGCCGAAGGGCTGGCGCCGATCACGCTGGTCGGCCCCGGCGCCGGCGGCTTGGCGACCGCTTCGTCGGTGGTGTCCGACCTCGCCGACATTGCGCGCGGCGTGCGTAGTGCGCCGTTCGGCCGTCCGGCCGCGCGCATGACCGCAACCCGCAAGGCGCCGATGCAGCACCACGAGGGCGGCTACTACATCCGGCTGTTGGCGCGCGACCGCCCCGGCACCGCGGCGACCATTGCGCGCCGGCTTGCCCAACAGGGCATTTCGCTGGAATCGATCGTGCAGCGCCACAGCAGTAGCGGGCACGGCCCGTCGGCGTCCGGACGTTCGGGCGCGGCAGTTCCGGTCATCATGATTACGTATGCGACCAGTGAGGACGCGGTACGCAGGGCGCTTTCCGCCGTGCGGCGCGACCGTGTAATCTCCGGGCAACCGCAGGTCATCCGCATTGAGAAGAATTAAGCCGCGCCGGCATTGCGCGGCCTGCTCGGAGAAAAAACGATGGCGTCGAGCACTGAGCCGCAAACGTCGATGATTGAGCGCATTTTCTCGATCGAACTCGCCCGGGTGACCGAGCGGGCAGCGGTCGCGGCGGCGCGTTTGCGCGGGCGCGGCGCCGAGAAAAAATCCGATCAGGCTGCGGTCGACGCGATGCGGCGCGAACTCGGCAAGCTGCTGATCGACGGCACGGTCGTGATCGGCGAGGGCGAGATGGACGAAGCGCCGATGCTGTTCATCGGCGAGAAGGTGGGTAGCAAGGGCGGCCCGAAGGTCGACATCGCAGTCGATCCGCTTGAAGGCACCACGCTCTGCGCCAAGAACATGCCCGGCGCTATCGCCACGCTCGCCATGGCCGACGAGGGCGCGCTGCTGCACGCCCCCGACATCTACATGGACAAGATCGCTATCGGCCCGGGCTACCCGAACGGCGTCGTCGACCTCGACGCACCGGCCGACGAAAACGTCCGCAATCTGGCCAAGGCGAAGGGCGTCCCGATCGAGGCGATCACCGCGATGATCCTCGACCGGCCGCGCCACGCCGACATCATTGCGGCGGTGCGCAAAGCCGGCGCCGCGGTCAGCCTGATCACCGACGGGGACGTTGCCGGCGTCATTCACACAGCGCAGCCGGACAAGACCGGCATCGACATTTATATCGGTATCGGCGGCGCGCCCGAGGGCGTGCTCGCGGCCGCGGCGCTCCGCTGCACCGGCGGGCAGATGCAGGCGCGGCTGATCATCGACACCGACGAGAAGCGCGAACGCACAACCCGCATGGGCATCAAGGATCATCGCAAGAAATATCAGATCGCCGACATGGTGCGGGGCGATTGTCTGTTCGCCGCGACCGGGGTTACCGATGGCCCGATGCTGGCCGGCGTCAAGTTCGGTCATAAGGTGATCGAGACCGAGACCGTGGTGATGCGCTCGGTCAGCGGCACGGTACGCTGGATCCGAGCCGAACATCGGCTGCTGGACAAGTTTTAGGCGCGTCTCTCGCCAACGGACCCGCGCGAGATCGCGCGGTCCGCCGACAAGCTCCGCGGGCGATCCAGTCATCGCGACGGCCTTTGCATTTGTACCTAAGCGTTCGCATTTACTGAATGCTTCGCCTGCGCGGAGCATGACAGGGCTACTATCTTTTCCATGCCAGAGAATCGCCTGTTCCTCGGCGTTGAAAGCTCCGCGACCGGCCGCGCTTGGCGCGACCGGCTCGATGAGCGTGCCGCCGCGCGGGCACTGGCGATCACGCAGCGTCACGACCTGCCCGAACTGCTGGCGCGCATCCTTGCCGGCCGCAATGTCGAGATCGACGCGGTCGATGCCTTTCTCGATCCGGCGATCAGACGGGCAATGCCCGATCCTGACGTGCTCGCCGGCATGAAGGAAGCCGCGGCGCGACTTGCCGATGCCGTCATGCGCGGTGAGACAACCGCGATCTTCGGCGATTACGACGTCGACGGTGCTACCTCCGCGGCGCTGTTGGCGCGGTATCTGCGCCATTGCGGCATCGAGCCGCTGATCCATATTCCCGACCGGTTGTTTGAAGGCTACGGCCCGAATGTCGAGGCGGTGCGCGCGCTGGCCGAGCGCGGCGCGACCCTCCTTGTCACCGTCGATTGCGGCACCACCAGCATCGAGCCGCTGGCCCAAGCGCGCGCCAGCGGCATGGACGTCGTCGTCATCGACCATCATCAGGCCGACGAAAACCTGCCGCCGGCGGTGGCGGTCGTCAATCCGAACCGGCGCGACGATCTCTCCGGGCTCGGTCATCTGGCGGCCGTCGGCCTCGTATTCATGACGGTGGTCGCGGTGAACCGCGAACTGCGCCGCCGCGGCTTCTGGAACGGCGAGCGCCGCGAGCCGGATCTGCTCTCCTTCCTCGACGATGTCGCGCTCGGCACTGTCGCCGATGTGGTGCCGCTCACGGGCTTGAACCGCGCCTTCGTCGCCAAGGGTCTCTTGGTGCTGCGCCGGCGCGAGCGGGCAGGGCACACCAGCCTGATGGATATCGCGCGGCTCGCGGGCCCGCCCGAGGCGTGGCATCTTGGTTTTCTGCTTGGCCCCCGCATCAATGCCGGCGGCCGCATCGGCCGCGCCGATCTCGGCGTGCGGCTGCTCATGGAAGACGATCCGACGGAGGCGGCAAAGATTGCCGCCGAACTCGACCGGCTCAATCGCGAGCGGCAGGCGATCGAACTCGACACGCTGGCGCAGGCCGAGGCGGAAGCGCTCGCCGCGCTTGGCCTTGAGGAAAAAGGCGCGGTCGTCGTCACCGCCGCCGAGGGCTGGCATCCCGGCATCGTCGGCCTCGTTGCGGCGCGGCTGAAGGAAAAATTCGGCCGGCCGGCCTTTGCCATCGCGCTCGAGCCCGGCGGCATCGGCACTGGCTCCGGCCGCTCCATTACCGGCGTCGATATCGGCCGCGCGGTGCGGCGCGCGGTCGCCGGCGGTCTGCTGCTCAAGGGCGGCGGCCACGCCATGGCGGCCGGCGTCACGCTGCGCAAAGGCGCGCTCGCCGAATGGCGCGCGTATCTGGAATCTACGCTCGCCGCCGATGTTGAAGCCGCCCGCCGCACGAGCGGCCTTCTGATCGACGGCGCAGTCAGCGCCGCCGCCGCCAACGCCGACCTCGTGGCGATGATCGCCCGCGCCGGTCCGTTCGGCGCCGGCAATCCCGAGCCCGTCATCGCGCTGCCGGCCCACACGGTGACGTACGCCGAAGAAGTCGGCCAGGCGCATGTGCGCGTGCGGCTCAAGTCCGGCGATGGCTCCGCCGTGAACGCCATCGCGTTTCGCGCGGCCGGACAAAAGCTCGGGCAAGCTCTCCTCCACAACCGCGGCCGCCAAGTTCATGCCGCCGGGACATTTTCGCTCGATCGCTGGCAGGGCGAGGAGCGCGTGCAGTTCAAGATCACCGACATCGCGGCGACCGAGTCCTTCACCGGCCACTGAGCGATCTTTCATTAATTGTCGGCCGCTACTCCGCTACTGGCACCACTGCTCGTGCGCCGCCTTGGTAACAGCATCCGGGCCGTCGAAGTCGCCCAGCGGTCCGATCTCCTTCTTGCCGGCCGCGTCGTATAGCCAGTACCAGTCGTAACTGCCGCCGAACACGTAATAACGATGCTGCTGGACGGCGAGCGCATCGCGATACTGGCCGGAGCAGAAATTCAGCACCAGCAAATCGTTGGCCGGCTGCACGAATCGCTGCTCGCGCGCGCGTGTGTCGTAGACATGCAGCGCGCCGGATGTGGTCCAGCCTGGCGTCAGAAAATAAAGTCGCGCGCCGTCGGCGGAGAACTGTTTGCTGCGAAAGTCGCAAAGCTGCGCCTCGCCGTCGCCGTTGCGGCCCTCCAGCAGCAGCCGGTCGCCGCTGCCGTCGCTGTTGACGCGGCGCAGCTCGTCGGGCTTCGGCGCGACGGTGCAGAACTGGCCGAGATCGTAGCCGGGCAGGCCGCGCCCGCGGCCTTTGCGCGTGTACACCACATAGCTGCCGTCCGGCGCGAGCACCGGATCGCTATCCTGTTCGGAGCCCGTGAGCCTGGTTTTGACGCCGCCGTGTTCGATGAAGATGTTGCCGGCATCGGCAAATACCCGCGGCCCGGCAGTGGAGGCTGCAGTCGGGGCCGGGAGTTTCGGTGCCACCGGCGGGGCAACTGGCGGGGCAACTGGCGGGGCAGCGGGCGACGCCGGCTGCGCCGCAGCTGCACCCGCAAAGGCGAATGCGGCGGCAAACACGATGGCGAAAGGCAAAGGGCGAAGCCGCATTGGGCGAGGACCCGAGGGTTGAAACGCGGCGGCCGCTGCGGCGCCGCAGGCCACGATACCATCTTGGCAGCGACCCGCGCACGCGGCTAATGAAATGGCTTCCCGCGTCCGCACAGGAGACTTCATGTCCAAGCTACAACTGTCCGTCGCCGTCGGCGATTACGACCGCACCCGCGCGCTGATCGACGGCGCCGTGCAGATCGACGGCGTCGATCCGGTGTTCATGACGCTGGTGCCGGAAGAAATCTTCTTCCGCGCCTTCCGCGCCGCCGAGTTCGACATCTGTGAAGTCTCGCTGTCGAGCTATTCGGTCAAGACCGCGGCGGGTAATTCGCCCTACATCGCGGTGCCGGCGTTCGTCTCGCGCGCCTTCCGCCACACCTCGATCTATGTGCGCACCGACCGTATCAAGAAGCCGGCGGATCTGAAAGGCCGCAAGGTCGGCGTGCCGGAATATCAGCTTACCGCCAACGTGTGGGCGCGCGCTTTTCTCGAAGACGATTACGGCGTCAAGCGTTCCGACATCCACTGGATCCGCGGCGGCATCGAGCACGCCGGCCGGCCGGAAAAGATCACCGTGCAGCTGCCGCCCGGCGTGCGGCTCGACAACGCGCCCGAGGGCAAGACCATCTCGGCGCTGCTCGAGGAGGGCGAGATCGACGGCTTCATCGCGCCGCGCCCGCCGACGCTCGTGGAAAAAGGCCACCCGCATGTCGGCTGGCTGTTTCCCGACCCCACCGCCGTCGCCAAGGACTATTTCAAGCGCACCGGGATTTTCCCGATCATGCATGCGGTCGGCATCCGCCGTGAGCTTGCCGAAAAACATCCGTGGCTGCCGGGCGCGGTTCTCAAGGCGTTCGAGGCCTCGAAGCAGGCCGGTCTCGAAAAACTCTCCGACACCTCGGCCACCAAGGTGACCTTGCCGTTCGTCGAGGAGCGGCTCGCCGAGGCGCGCGCGCTGATGGGCCACGATTTCTGGTCCTACGGCGTCGAGCCGAACCGCAAGGTGTTGGACTATTTCCTCGCCCAGCATCATGCCGAAGGCCTCTCGTCGCGCCGCCTCTCGGTCGACGAACTGTTTCATCCCGCCACCTACGAGACGTTCAAGTTGTAAGCCCCGTCATTGCAAGGAGCGATGGCGACGAAGCAATCCAATAAGGCGTCGCCGCCATCCCAAGCCGCTCTGGATTGCTTCGCTTACGCTCGCAATGACGACATCGTCATTGCGAGGAGCGAAGCGACGAAGCAATCCAGTAGGGCGTCGCAGCCATCCCAGGCCGCTCTGGATTGCTTCGCTTGCGCTCGCAATGACGAGCTCCTTTGTTCTCGCGCTGCGCTTTTTGTTTGCGCCCCGAGGTTTGCCAAAGCTTTGCACGAACGGGCCTCCCCAAAGGGAGGCGGAGCGCCGAAAGGCGCGTACTTAGAGACCGCTCCGCGCAATCCGGGCGTTGCCGCTGGGCGGGGTCGCGGCGCGCGCTCCTTTGGGGAGACGCGCTCGCCTTCCGGCGCTCTACCGCGGTTCTCGCCAGAGACCTTTCGGCCTAAGGCTCAGTCCGGTCCCGCGCTTCATGGTCGCGGATAACCGATCCGCGCCCCGGGCAGCCAGCTCCTGGCAGACCGGCGTCGTGGCCGGCCGGGCGAGTTTCCGAACCGCCCGAACGCAGTTTGCGAAACCGCGTCCAGGCACCGCGCTCGCTCCACCTTCAGGATCGCATCCGGAATGTGCCCTTCGATGAGCGAGCGTGGCATTTGTACCGAAGTGGCGACAATTGTCAAGTTTCGTCTCTTTACAGGGGACTAATGGTTGATTTTAAGTGCCTTGGTTCAATGGCGTGGGCGAGCCGATTTCGGCGAAATCAAGCTTCGCCGTCCGCGGGCACCGCACTCGCTCCCGCTTCCTGGAATTCCTTCGCGAATATCACCTGTATGGAGACAAAACGAAGCGTCAGCCCTGTGGCGTGGCGCCGCGGCAACTGGCGCGTGTGGTTATCGTGAGATAATCTTTCAATTGGGGAATCACCCGCAAGCAGGTCTGCATCGGGCTCGCCGATGTAAACAGCGTTCCGTCGGGTCGGTAAGGCGCGTGCAAATCCGAAAATGTCGATAAAGAAGCAGGATTTTTACGAGGGTGCCGCGCTGCACCTGTTGGCGCGAACCAACCAAGTCAAGAGCATCCTGTACGACGCGCCGTTTTATCTAATCAACAACGAGGTGTCCGTTCTGCTGAAGTATTGCACGCGAGTACGAAGCCCGTGGGGCTTTACCTTTACCGAGGATGAGCAGGCTGCGCTCAATCGAACGTCGAAGCAGCGGAGCTTGATTATCGGGTTAATCTGCGGGTCGGATGGAGTGGCGGCCATCGGGTATGAATCGTTTCTAACGGTTGCAAGCTCCAGACAATCAGCCATCCACATCGCGTGCTATCGCGGGCATTGGGAGCACTATGAGGTTAACGGGCCGGACGGAACGTTAGATCGACGGGTGTCCCCTTCAAATTGGCAGAGAATCCTGCAGAACGGGGAAAGCCGCGATGAGGCACACTGATCAAGTTTTGGCTCTACTGCGCAAGCAGATCGGCAACGAAGAGGAAGTGCGTGATATTAGCCGTACCGCCAATGAGGTCACCGGAAAATGGGTAAATCCATTGAGTGGGGGCAAAGAGGCAATCAACGGCCTCATCTATGGGTTGGTCCAGAGTGGCAAAACTGGCGTGCTGACTGTAACTGGAGCGATGGGCGCTGACGAAGGCTATCGCACGATCATAATTCTGACTTCGGATAATGATCCGCTCTATGAACAAACGCTTGCGCGTGTCCAGGAGGCCTACCCGGGAGTAGACATACTCGGAAAAAACGACTTCAAAGATTCACGTGCCTTTCTAGAGCGAATAAAAGGAGGCACATGCGCCATCGTCACTACAAAGAATGGAAGCCGACTAAAGACGCTTGTAGAGAATTTCACGCTCGGGAAGGTGCGAGGTTTCGCCTGCTTAATAATCGACGACGAGGCGGATCAAGCGAGCCCAAATACGCGCGAAGCGAAGGCCGACGGAACGGTAAGTCCAATCAACGAGAGAATTACAGAGATTCGTAGTTTCTTCGACAAGAACACGTACTTGCAGGTAACTGCAACTCCACAGGGGCTGTTTCTTCAAAAGCCCGGACACAGCTTCAGACCCAAGTTCACTGTTCTTATACCACCTCCATGACTGCTTGAATCGAAAGGTTAGCGCGACCTGAGCGGCGGAAGCGCGAGCATTGTTTTCGGGCCAAGAGGTATGATTCGCTGTCGCCATCTGATTCGGGGGAAACAGATGGTCAAATGCAGCAAAGCCGGGGTTCGGCGGTTAAGAACTGCGCTGCGTTGGAAACTGCCGGCGGCGCAGCGCGAGCGCATCCAGATGGTGCTGCTGCGCGAGAGCGGGATGCGGCAGCCGGCGATTGCCGCGGCGATGGGGGTGTCGCTGAGCACGGTGAACCGTGCGCACATGGCCTATGACCAAGGCGGCGTCACCGCGCTCAAGCCCAAGCCGAATGGCGGACGCAAGCACGAGAACATGACCTTGGCCGCGGAAAGGGTCTTGCTGGCGCGCTTTGCCAAGGCGGCCGGCGCCGGCGAGATGTTGAACATCCATGATCTGAAGACGGCCTACGAGAAGGCGATCGGCCACTCAACCAGCGACAGCACGGTCTATAATCTCTTGCACCGGCACGGCTGGCGCAAGCTGATGCCGCGCCCGTTTCATCCCAAGCGCGACCTCGCGGCACAGAATGCTTTTAAAAAAACGGCTTTCCTGATGCTGTGAGGAAAGCCCGGCGGGCTGCGGCCCGGCGCGGCCGTCGTTTGCGCATCATGTTCGCTGATGAAGCGCGCTTCGGCCGCATCAATCGGCCACGGCCGTGCTGGGCTCCGATCGGAACGCGGCCCGAGGTCGCAGCCCAGCTCATTCGCGAATACATCTATTTGTACGGCGCGGTCTCGCCCAAGGACGGCTGCTGCGTCTATCTGATCATGCCGACGTCAAACACCGCGTGCTTCCAGGCCTTCCTCCAAGTGCTGGCACGAAAGTTCGCCCGGCAGGACATCCTGCTGGTTCTCGACGGCGCTCCCAACCATCGCTGCGGCGATCTGGCGGTTCCCGCCAACATCACGCTTTTGTACCTTCCGCCCTATTCACCGGAACTCAATCCGAAGGAAAATCTCTGGGATGAAATCCGCGAGAAAATCTTCAAAAACTACGCGCTAAAATCCATCGGCGCCGTGCGTACCAAACTCAAGCAGGCCATCCTCTATGTCGAGCGCAATCCCAAACTCGTCCAATCCATCACCTCGTTCCCCTACATCGTCAACTCACTCTGATGTAGAATTGGTATCAGCTCAGCTTCGCCACTGCGCCTTAAACGCTTTGCGCTTCTCCGGATCGTACATGCTCGGATAGTCGTATTCGAGCTTCTTCGACGGCTCTACGTGCAACGTGGCGAAGACCGGTCCTTGTTGTTCGAGCACATGGCCGATTTGTTGCTCGAAATTTTTCAAATCTGAAAAATCGTAGCACGCCGCGTAGCCGGAGCTGCGTGCGATGCCGGCAAAGTCCACTTTCGGGTTCGGAATTGGCTGGCTGCCATTGGCCTCGTACGTATCGTTCTGCGCTACGAGGTGGATCAGATTCTTCGGCGCCACCGCGGCGATTGTGACGAGGCTGCCGAGATTCATCAAAAGGCTGCCGTCGCCTTGGAGCACGACGACGCGCTTGTCCGGCCGGGCGAGAGCCAGCCCGAGCCCGTGGGAGGAGTCGAGCCCCATCGCGCCGATCGACAGATAGTTAAGCGGGCGCGGAGCAATTTCGACCCAATCGACTGCCGAGCTGTAGGTCGCCACCACCGCTTCCTTGCCGATGTGGTGCGCCAGAATGCGAAAGCACTCGTCCCGTTTCATCATGACGCAAGCGGCCTCCGTCCGATCAAAAGCGTTACCGGTTCCGATGCGCGATACGCCTGTTCGATCGCCGGCTGGATTTTGCCGACATCGGAATCGAGGCTGATGAGGTGATGAGCGATGCCCATGTCATCGCAGATCGGCTCGATAATGCGGACGCCATAGCGTGGCGATTCGCGAGGCGCCAAGTCCGGCTCGTGGCCGAGCAGGCCGACCATCATGCAGATCGGCTGCTTATACTCGACCGCGATACCACGGATCGCGTTGAGCGAGTCAAGGAAGCCAGTGTATTGGATCAGGATCAGTGCGCGCTTGTCGGCATATGACAAGCCGGAGGCGATGCCGATGCATTCGTCCTCCTTGCAGACGCGAATGAGGCGCAAATCCTTGTCGCGCGCAATCGGTGACAGCAGCCCCGAGCTGGTGACGATATCGGGCACCGCCAGCACGTATTCGATGCCGCTCGCCTTGATGGCGGCGATGATGCCCGCGCCATGAAGCTCGCGCACGCCGGTTCCGCCAGCCGCTGACGCATCCATCACACCGCCTCCCCGTAGTTTTCTAAGCGATCAAAACTAGCCCGGCTGGCGAATTGGTCAATGCGCCTCGCGGCTTCCATAAACGCGCGCAGCGCATACGAGCCAATCGAATGTCCTCCTCCTTTTGGAGGAGGCGAGGCCATAAACACCCTGCTTAGATCGCTCCGCTTTCGTCATCCAAAGGGATGTCGGGCAACCGGAGACGCTGGATGCCTATGCGGGGTGAATTGCAAATTTTGCCAGCAGACCTGAGCAACCGCCGACCTGTCGTCGGCGATGAGTGGTCTTGCAGTTTGGCGACTCTGACGAACCCCGAGTTCGGGATGATCGCGTTGTTTTGCGCAGTCGGGTTATGGCTGACGTTCTACGGCCTGCATTTCTTGTCGAATTCCGGCGGAATGGTCGAGTCGCTTGGACAAATGCAGTGACCAACTTGGCGCTCCGCAGCATCAGCGTGCGGCGGATTGCGCACCTGTTATCCGAGCTGGAGTGAGCTACTCCGCTGCCGTCCGCGCGCCGTGGCCGTAGCGGCGCTCGATGTAATCGATCACCATTTTCTGGAAATCGGCGGAGACCGTCGGTCCGCGCAAGGTCGCTGCCTTCTTGCCGTCGATAAAAACCGGCGCGGTCGGGTGCTCGCCGGTGCCGGGAAGTGAAATGCCGATGTCGGCGTGCTTGCTCTCACCCGGGCCGTTGACGATGCAGCCCATCACCGCGACGTTGAGGCCTTCGACGCCCGGGTAGCGCTTCTTCCATTCCGGCATCGAGTCGCGAATGAACCCTTGTATGCCAGCCGCCAGTTCCTGGAACGTCGTCGAGGTGGTGCGGCCGCAGCCCGGGCAGGCGGCGACCAACGGTACGAAGGTCCGCAGCCCGATGGTCTGCAGGAGTTCCTGAGCGACTTTGACTTCCACGGTGCGATCGCCGTTGGGCTCCGGCGTGAGCGAAATGCGAATGGTGTCGCCGATGCCTTGCTGCAGCAGCACGCCCATCGCGGCGGAAGAAGCCACCACGCCTTTGGTGCCCATGCCGGCCTCGGTGAGGCCGAGATGCAGCGCATAGTCGGAGCGCCGCGCCAGCTCGCCATAGACGCCGATCAAGTCCTGAACGGCGGAAACTTTGGCCGATAAAATGATGCGGTTCTTTGCCAAGCCGATTTCTTTGGCGCGTTGCGCCGACAGCAGCGCCGACTGCACCATGGCTTCGCGAGTAACATCGCGGGCGTCGATCGGATGATTTGACTTGGCGTTCTGGTCCATCAGGTGCGTCAGCAGTTCCTGATCGAGCGAGCCCCAATTGGCGCCGATGCGCACCGGCTTGCCGTACTTGATGGCAGTCTCGACGATGGCGCCGAACTGACGATCCTTCTTTTCCTTGAAGCCGACATTGCCCGGATTGATGCGATACTTGTCGAGCGCCTCGGCGCAGGCAGGATGATCGGCCAGGAGCTTGTGGCCGATGTAGTGGAAGTCGCCGACGATCGGGACGTCGACGCTCATCTTCAGGAGCCGCTCCTTGATGTGCGGTACCGCAGCAGCGGCCTCGTCTCGGTCGACGGTAATGCGGACAATCTCGGAACCCGCCCGCGCAAGCGCCGCGACCTGCCTGGTGGTCCCTTCGACGTCGGCGGTATCGGTATTGGTCATCGACTGCACGACGATCGGCGCTCCACCGCCGACGGTCACCTTGCCGACGCGAACGCCGACGGTCTGGTGCCGCGGTGCGGGGCCGGAAAATTCCATCATGTCTTCAATCCCTTAACCGGGCATCGCTTCCCGGCCAGAACACGGCAAATGGCGCTACGGCAACGATATAGCCCCGCCGTGACGGTTTGACGAGGCGCAGCGCCGTGCCTCGCAGGCACATATCGCGCGGGATGCCTAAGCCGCGGCACAGCTTTACGCTGACCTTCTCCGTCCCTACGCGCATTGATTTATATACAAGACACGCGATACGCCCTACAATTTACGCAGAATTTACAGGGGTCGGCGCCGATCGAAGCGTTCGTCCCCTTGGGGGGCGAAATGGCGGTGGGCGAAACGAGCCAGATGACGCTCACATTTCGCTGTCCGCGTGGGCTGGAGGGCGTGCTGCCCAGGCCGATACCGGCGGTCCAAGGCCTGCCGGACTGGTTCAAAGCACTGCCGCAGAGGGCCTTCAATCCAACGGTGGGCGGTCAAACCCACACTGTCAAAAAATGTCCGCCCTTCGTTGACGCGATGACTTACGGATTTCTGATTCCGCTCGCCACCGACCTCGAAGTCCGCGACGGCGAATTCAGCTGGAACTTCGAAGCGGCGCAGGATGTTGTCAGCGAATATTCGTACTCGTCGCCGATCGACTTTCACGATTCCAGTCAGATTTCCGGTACGCCGTTTTTCGACGACGATCGCTTCATTATCAAGTTCAACAACTTTTGGGTGATCGAAGCGCCCGAGGGTTATTCGCTGCTGTTTACCCATCCGGCCAATCGCGCCGATCTGCCTTTCACCACGCTGACCGGTATGGTCGATTGCGACTCATTCCACCACCCTGTCAATTTTCCGGCGCGATGGCATTACCCTGGTTTTAGTGGCGTACTCAAAAAAGGCACGCCGATTGCCCAGTGCTTTCCGGTGAAGCGCGAAAGTTGGGCAGGATGCTACGATGTTTTTTCCGGCGAAGACTCGACACGGCAGGTCGAGTCACGAAAAGAGATTTTGGAAGGCGCCGACGTCTATCGGCGGCAGTTCCGGGCGTCCAAGCGCTGAATTATTTGGTCTGGAGGAAGCGTGCCGCCGCGCTGGGCTTGAGCCAAAATCGGCCGCGGGACGCCTTCGTCAGCATGCCGAGGGCATTGCCGTAGCGTTTCGGATCGCCGCGCACCGCAACACGGAAACAGTCGTAGCCTTCGTCAAGTTGTCCGAGGCGGAGCAGACAGCGGCCGAGATTGAGCCAAGTGCCGGGGTCCGGCTTCGCCGCCAGGCAGCGCCGAAAATACTCAGCCGCCTTGTCGTGCTCACCCGCACCTTGATGCGCCAGCGCCATCCCGGACAGTGCGTCGTGCGAAGCAGGAGAAATTTCGAGTATCCGCGCAAACGCATGCTTGGCCTTGGCGAACTCCCGGCGCTCCAGGAAGACGCGGCCAAGTTGGATGGAGAACTCAGCGACCATTGGGGCGATGTCGCGGCCACGTTCGAACACTTCGGCCGCCTCGTCATAATGTTTTGTGGACGCCAATGCGCAGCCGAGTTCGTAGAAGGCCTTTGGGTAAGGCGGCTGCCGTTTGATGGCACGCCTGAGCCGCGACAACGCATCGTCGACCCGCCCAGCTTGCCGTAGCGCGGCCGCGAGCTGCATATCGATCTCTGGGTCATGACGGATGCGCGCCGCGGCTTCGAGCGGCGCGATGGCGTCCGCGGCGCGGCCTTGCATCAGGACAGCGCAGCCGAAAATGTGCAGCGCGCGAGCATCGCGCGGGTCGACCCTCAGTACCTCGGCGGAAATACGTTCTGCCTCACCGGGGCGCTGGCCGTTCAAGGCCAACGCGGCTTGCTGCAGGGCGGTGCCGATGTCGGCATTCGTCACGGGAAGTCCTGGTCCATTCGGCGTTGCTGTCTCAGCGGGGCGATGGGCGTACCAAACGCTAGCACGCTTCTGATCGGCAAATCATCGGGGTCGCACGTCATCCCGGTCTGTTGACCAGGACCAGGCCCGCTGCCACCAGAATCGCGGCGAGGACAAACGGCGCGGTCAGCGGCTCGTTCAAGACGAAGTGTCCGGCGGCCACGCCGCACAGCGGCGCCAAAAAAGTAAATACCGACAGACGCGCCGCCGAATAGCGCACAATCAGCGCAAACCACGCCACAAAGGTGACGCTGACGACCCAAACCGTTCCGTAGGTGAATGCGGCAAGCGCCAGCGCTGAGGGCATCGCATCCATGTGTTCGCCGAAAAGCAGCGCGCCGAAGCCAAGCAGCGGCGCCGAAACGACGAGCTGGTAAAGCAGGTTCTTTTCTGGGCTGACGCGGCCGAGCGCGCTTGCCTTGACGAGCAGCGTCGTCGCCGCCCAGGCGAGCGCGGCGCCAACCAGCATCAGGTCGCCGAGCATCTGGTGCGGATCGCTGATCGGCCCTGGAATGCCGAAGGCGATGACGATCCCGGCGAATGACAGCAATAACCCGATCCACTGCCACAGATGGAAGCGATCGCCCGGAATGAGCCAGCGCGATCCGACGACGACAAAGAACGGCGCCAGATAAAGAAACAATGTACCGCGTGTCACGGTCGTCCAAACAAGGCCGCGATAGATCAACAAAAACTCGAACCCGAACAGCACGCCGGCGAAAATACCAGCCACAAGCGTGCCATCGCGTTCGAACAACGCAATGCCGCGGAAGCGAGACCAGGCGCCGACCAGAATCGCCGCCAGCAACGAGCGCGTCGATGATTGAATCAAAGGTGGAATATCGTGGATCGCCACCTTGATGGCGACGTTATTGAAACCCCAGCTAATGCAAAGCCCGATCGTGACGGCGATCGCCAGTGCATCGAGTGGACGAGACGAAGGGGAGGGCATTTCCAGCCGGTTTCTTTCGCGCCGGGTTGAGCGAGCCGCTATCGACGCCCGCGGCAATGCGAGCAGATGCCAACGATTTCGATCAGCGGATTCCTGGGCGCAAAACCGGCGGCGCGAGATGCGGTTTTGAGGGCTTCGGCGACCGCGCCGCCCGGACCCTCGCCGACCGCGCCGCAGCGTTCACAGATCAGAAACACCACGAGATCACCACCCAAGTGATTATGGCCGCAGGCCACAAATGCGTTGCGGCTCTCGATGCGATGCACCAGTCCGTTCTGGCGCAGAAAATCGAGTGCCCGATAAACGGTGATCGGCGCCGGCCGCCCGTTTTTGCCGGTCATCCGTTCGATGATCTCGTAGGCGCCGAGCGGGTTATGGCTCGCCAGCAGCACCTCCAGCACCTGTCGGCGGATTGGCGTCAGCCGTTGCGATCGTGCCGCGCACTGAGCTTCAGCATAGGAGAGCGCATCGCTCGCGCATCGCTCGTGATCGTGATCGGGCGCAGGAAAGATTGCGCGCGGCATTACATTTCCTTCGGATATCGTTCTGGCCGTCAGGCGGCGTCACCGCCTTGCATAGTAGCGGTTCGAGCCGAATCGCGAAAACGTGACGCAGCCACCGAGTTTTATGTTGCATTGCAGCAAAAGCCGCCGCACAGTTCGCGCGCCTATTCAAGTTTCGCAAGTTTTACGAACAAGCCGCATCGGACGGCACTCTTTTCGCGAAAAACTCAGCTACCAATTGGGGTTCGCCATGCTGAAAAGAAAGTCTGCGTTGGTCACCGGCTCGACGTCGGGGATCGGCCTAGCCATCGCCCGCGCGCTCGCTGCGCAAGGCGCCAACGTCACTATCAACGGGTTCGGCGACAAGGCGGCGATTGAGAAAGAGCGCGGCACCATCGAGAAAGAGTTTGGCGTCAAGGCGGCGTACTCGCCGGCCGATATGGCCAAGCCGGATGAAATTGCCGATATGGTGCACACCGCCGAAAAGACCTTCGGCACGCTCGACGTGCTCGTCAATAACGCCGGCATTCAATTCGTGTCGCCGATCGAAGATTTTCCCGTGGAGAAATGGAATCAGATCATCGCCATCAATCTGTCGGCGGCATTTCTTGCAGTGCGCGCCGCTGTACCAGGAATGAAAGCGCGCAAATGGGGCCGCATCATCAGCACGGCGTCGGCGCATTCGCTGGTCGCTTCGCCGTTCAAGGTCGCGTACGTGTCGGCGAAGCACGGGCTGGCTGGCCTCACCAAAACGGTTGCGCTTGAAGTTGCCACCTTCGGCATCACCTGCAACTGCATCAGCCCCGGTTATGTGTGGACGCCGCTCGTCGAGAAGCAGATTCCCGACACCATGAAAGCGCGCGGCCTGACCGAGGAGCAGGTCAAGCGCGATGTCCTGCTCGCCGCGCAGCCGACCAAGGAGTTTGTCACCGTCGACGAAGTTGCGAGCCTCGCCGTCTACCTCTGCTCCGATGCGGCGAGAGCGATCACGGGCGCCAACCTTTCGATTGACGGCGGCTGGACTGCGGCGTGATTGGCGCGCCGCCCGATTAACATGAAAAATCCTTTGACTTCCCTGCTGAGCGGCCGGGCGACCGAGCAAAAAGCTCCGGTCAAACGCATCAATCTCGCTTTGCAAGGCGGCGGTGCGCATGGTGCGTTCACCTGGGGTGTGCTCGATCATCTTCTGAGCGACGAACGTATCGTTGTTGAGGGCATTTCCGGCACCTCTGCGGGCGCGGTCAACGCCGTGATGCTGGCCGACGGCCTCACCCGCGGCGGGCGCGAGGAGGCACAAAAGCGACTTGCCGATTTTTGGCGTGCCGTGTCGAGCGCCGGCAATCTGCCAGGTCTGCAGCGTGACGTCATAGAGCGGTTCCTGTCGTTCACGCCGATCGAGGGCCCGCCGGTCCAGGCCTGGTTCGACGCGCTCTCGCACTATTTTTCGCCCTACGACGTCAATCCGCTGAACATCAATCCGCTGAAGGATTTGTTCGAACGGTTCGTCGATTTTGCCGCGTTGCGTGCCAGTTCCGATCTGCAGATTTTTGTTTCGGCAACCAACGTGCAGACCGGCCGGGTGCGCATTTTTTCGCGTGAAAAGATCACCGCCGACGCCGTGATGGCGTCGGCCTGCCTGCCGCTGTTATTCCGCGCTGTCGAGATCGACGGCGTGCCGTATTGGGATGGCGGCTATTTGGGTAATCCGGTGATTTTTCCGTTCTTTCGCACAACCAGTACCGAGGACGTGCTGGTGGTTCAGATCAATCCGCTGGTGCGGCAGGCCACGCCGATGTCGTCGAGCGAGATCATGAACCGCATCAATGAGATCACATTCAATTCCTCGCTGATCGACGAATACCGAGCCATCGATTTCGTTGCGCGCCTGATCGATCAGGGCAAGCTGCCGCGCGGCATCGGGCCCGGGGAATACCGCCGCATCAACATCCACCGCATCGTACTCGACCGCTTCGGCACGCATTTCGATTCCTTCGGCAAGTTGTCGACCGACTATGACTTCTTCGAAATGCTGCACCTCAGCGGCAAACGCGCGGCACGACGCTTCCTCGACGAACATTTCGACGATATCGGCGTGAAGAGTACCGTCGATCTGCGGGCCGAAGCGCAGGCCGAGTGGGCGTGATACGCTTGCGACGATGAGTGACCCGACGCCGCTCCTTGTGGCTGAAGTCGCCGCAATCCGGCTTGAAATCTGCATTGCCGACATCACGACGCTGAAGCTTGACGCCATCGTCAATGCCGCCAATCGCAGCTTGCTCGGCGGCGGTGGAGTCGACGGCGCAATTCATCGTGGTGCCGGGCCGGAACTTTTGGCCGAATGCGAGGCCTTAGGCGGCTGCGCGACTGGGTCGGCCAAGATCTCGCGTGGCTACCGTTTGCCGGCAAAGTACGTCCTTCACGCCGTCGGTCCGGTCTGGAATGGCGGTGGACAGCGCGAAGAAGAATTACTGGCGTCCTGCTACCGCGCGTCGCTCGACCTCGCCGCCGCGCACCGCCTCGGCTCCCTGGCGTTTCCGGCCATTTCGACCGGCGTGTACCGCTTCCCGCCGGACCATGCGGCGCGCATCGCCGTGGGGACGGTGGCATCAGAGCTCGCAGCCGCGCCGCGCGGCATCGCACGGGTGGTTTTTTGCTGCTTTGCACAAAGCGCCGCGGATCATCATTTGAGCGCCTTCGCCGACCTTGGCTTGGTTTGACGCAACGATTGCTCGCAATGCGCACGATCGCATCCCGCATTGCAACAATCGCGTAGACAAATCCATAAGCCTCCTTATATTATGTTACGATGATTTGAGCAGGCATACTGGGGGAGAGAAGCCGTGCTGCCTCGTACGATAAATCGAGAATTCGCTTTTACTCTCAATGATGTAGCGAGAATGCTGCGCACCTATGCGGATCATAAGGCGGCGCAGTTCGGCATTACACGCGCCCAATGGGCCGTGCTGGTGCGGCTCGACCGTTCCGAGGGCCTCAAGCAATCGGAGCTCGCTGAGATCTTGGACCTGCAGCCGATTTCGCTGACCCGTCTGCTCGATAAGCTTGCGGAGTGCGGACTGATTGAGCGCCGGGCCGATCCGGTCGACCGCCGCGCCAAGCGGCTTTTCCTCACCCCTGCGGCCCACCCGATGCTGGAGAAGCTGGGGGACCTGGGCGAAGACCTCATGGCGACAGCGCTGCGCGGCGTCGCGCCCGAGAGCGTTGAACACATGGTCGAGCAGTTCAGCATCGTGAAAGAAAATCTGCGCGCGGCGATCCTGCGCCGAACAGCGGCCCACCCGGCGGAAGAGCAGCATTATGGCTGAAGCGCTGCGCAAATCCGTACCCCACGAAACAGCGGAAGCGCCTGAGGCCCCTCGGCCTATCCCGCTCGCGCCGCCGGCCGATAAGAGATCGCGCCAAGAAACTGAGGCCGGCGAAAAGGTGCGGCCGTTCAAGCGAGGCAAATTGATCCGGTGGGGCCTGTTTGCCCTGTTGCCGGTTGCCCTTCTGATTGTCGGTTACTGGTACGTCACCGGCGGGTGGATCATGTCGACTGACGACGCTTATGTCGAAGCCGAGAAGGTCGGGGTCTCGACCGACGTTGCCGGCATCGTCAAAGACGTTGACGTCAGCGAGAACGAACACGTGAAGGCCGGACAGGTTCTCTATCGCCTGGATCCGCAGCAGTTCCAGATTGCGCTCGACAATGCCAACGCCAATCTGGCGCAAACCGCGCTGATGATCGATTCCATGAAGCAGGACTACCAGCGCATGCTGAGCGATATCGCCGCCCAGGAAGCTGTCGTCAAATTCGATCACACGACTTTCGACAGCGACACTATGCTGTTGCGCAGCCACACCATTTCACAGGCTGCTTTCCTCCAGGTGCAAGCTATGCTCGGCAACGATGAGAACAAGCTCGAATCGCTGCGCCATCAGGCACAGGTGCAACTCGCGAAACTAAGTGGTAGCGCCGACGTCAAGATCACCGAGCATCCGCAATACCGGGAAGCCAAGGCAAAGGTCGACGAGGCCCAGCGCCAGCTTAATGACACGGTCGTCAAAGCGCCGTTTGCCGGGATCGTAACCAACGTTCCGTCAATAGCGCCCGGAAAGTATCTCGCGGCGTCAACCACGGCCTTCTTTCTCGTCGATACCGACCACGTCTGGATTGAAGCCCAGCCGAAGGAAACCGAGTTGACCTACGTGCATCCTGGCCAGCCGGTGACAGTCACAGTCGACACCTATCCGGACCGCGAATGGCGCGGCACAGTCGAGAGCCTAAGCCCGGCGGCCGCGCAGGAATTCTCGCTGCTGCCCGCCCAGAACACCAGCGGCAATTGGGTCAAGGTCGTGCAGCGCGTGCCGATGCGTGTGCGCATCGAGACCAGCGATAAATCGCTGCCGCCGTTGGCGGCTGGAATGAGTGTCGAAATCAACGTCGACACCGGCCACCCGCGCGGCTTCCCGCACTTCTGGTGATTGCTGTCACAGCGTTCGCTCATGGCTTCAGAAAACACATCGGAGATCGTCGGTCATCGCGGAGCGATCACACTGTGCGTCATTCTTGCGACGCTGATGCAGGCGCTCGACACGACGATCGCCAACGTGGCGCTGCCGTACATGCAGGGCTCCATGTCGGCGAGCCAGGAACAGATCGCGTGGGTGCTCACGTCCTACATCGTGGCAGCGGCGATCATGACGCCGCCGACCGGCTTCCTGGCCGGAAAATTCGGCATCAAGCGGCTATTCCTCATTTCCATCGCCGGCTTCACGGGCGCGTCCATGCTGTGCGGAATGGCGCAGTCGTTGGTGCAAATCGTCCTTTTCCGCGTCATGCAGGGCGCATTCGGCGCCGCGCTGGTGCCGTTGTCCCAGTCCGTGCTGTTCGGCGCCTATCCGCGCGAGCGCCAAGGTTTTGCTATGGCGCTATTCGGGATTGGCGTGATGATCGGTCCGGTGCTCGGACCGGTGCTCGGCGGCTGGCTCACCGCCAATTACAGTTGGCGCGCGGTTTTCTATATCAACTTGCCGATCGGCATCATCGATCTTTTGGGCATCATGTTTTTCTTGCCGGAGAGTCCGCGCAATTCGGTGAATAAGCTCGACTGGTTCGGGTTCGGCACCTTGAGTATCACGTTAGGCGCGATGCAAATCATGCTCGACCGCGGCGAGCAGCAAGACTGGTTCAGTTCGGGCGAGATCCTCGTCGAGGCGATCGTCGCCGGTTCCGCGTTGTATCTGTTTCTGGTCCACACATTTACGGCCGAGAAGCCATTCGTGCGTCCGTCGATGTTCCGTGATCGAAACTTTTCGGCGGGCATGCTGTTCATCGTCATGGTCGGCCTTACCTACTACGCCTCGATGGCGCTGCAGCCGCCTTATTTGCAGGAGCTGATGAATTACCCTGTCGTAACATCGGGCATCATCATGGGTCCGCGTGGTGTCGGTACCATGGTGTCAATGCTTGTCGTCGGCCGCTTGGTCGGGCGCACCGATATGCGCATCCTGCTGGCAATTGGTTTGGGCTTGACCGCTTGGTCGTTCTACAAGATGACCGGCTGGACGCCGGACATATCGCAAGGGTCGATTATCAGCGTCACCATGGTGCAAGGTTTTGGATTAGGTTTTCTGTTCGTTCCACTGAGTGCCGCGACGTTATCCACGCTGCCGCTGGCCGAACGAACCGAAGGCGCCGGTCTTTATAGTTTGTTTCGAAACATCGGTTCCAGCATCGGAATTTCAATTGTCAACGCACTGTTGATCCGCAACACCCAGGTCAATCACGCCAACATTGCGCAAAACGTGACAGCCGTGAATCGTGCACTCGAACAGCCGGGCGTCGCGCATTTTTGGGACCCGATGACCGAAGCCGGCCGCGCCGCGCTTGACGCCATCATCACCCAGCAGGCGCAAATCATCGCCTACATCGACGATTACAAGATGCTGATGATTGCGACGATGGCGGTGATACCGCTGCTCATTGTGTTCACCAAGACATCGCGCGGCAAAGCCGAACCGCAGGTCGCTATTGCCGAATAAAAACGCGAGCGGCACGGTGCGCCGCTCGCGTGGTTCCAAAAGCCACGACTGAAACTTGCGTGGGTGACGATTCTACTCCGCGGCGTCGCCTGCCGCCGCTTCGCGCGGCTGCTCGCCTTCGGCCTTTTGTTTGGCCTCGAGATCTTCGCCGGTCTCCTGATCGACGACCTTCATTGACAGCCGCACCTTGCCGCGGTCGTCGAAGCCAAGGAGCTTGACCTTCACTTTGTCGCCTTCCTTGACGACATCGGAGGTCTTCTGCACGCGCCGTGCCGCGAGCTGACTGATGTGCACCAGTCCATCCTTGGCGCCGAAGAAGTTTACGAAAGCGCCGAAGTCCATCACCTTGACAACAGTGCCTTCGTAGATGTGACCGAGTTCGGGTTCCGAAGCGATCGACTTGATCCAGTTAATCGCCGCCTTGATCGAGTCGCCGTTTGCCGAGGCGACTTTCACCGAGCCGTCGTCCTCGATATTGATTTTGGCGCCGGTCTTCTCGACGATCTCGCGGATCACCTTGCCGCCGGAGCCGATCACCTCGCGAATCTTGTCGATGGGAATCTTGAACGACTCGATCCGCGGCGCATACTCGCCGAGTTCGGCGCGCGCCGTGTTCAGCGATTTCGCCATCTCGCCGAGGATGTGCATGCGGCCGTCTTTGGCCTGGGCCAAGGCGACCTTCATGATCTCTTCGGTGATACCGGCGATCTTGATGTCCATTTGCAGGGAGGTAACGCCGCTTTCCGTGCCGGCCACCTTGAAGTCCATGTCGCCGAGATGATCCTCGTCGCCGAGAATGTCGGACAACACGGCGTAGCGTTTGTCTTCAAGGATCAGGCCCATGGCGATGCCGGCAGTCGGCCGCTTGAGCGGCACGCCGGCATCCATCAGCGCCAGCGAAGAGCCGCATACCGTTGCCATCGACGACGAGCCGTTCGATTCGGTGATCTCGGAGACGACGCGGATGGTGTAGGGGAACTCGTCTTTCGACGGCAGCACCGGATGGATGGCGCGCCAAGCGAGCTTGCCGTGGCCAATCTCGCGGCGGCCCGGCGCGCCCGTGCGGCCGGTTTCGCCCACCGAATAGTGCGGGAAGTTGTAGTGCAGCAGGAACGTCTCTTTATACGTCCCTTGTAGCGCGTCGATGAACTGCTCGTCCTCGCCGGTGCCTAGTGTGGCCACGACCAGCGCCTGGGTCTCGCCGCGGGTGAACAGGGCCGAGCCATGAGTGCGCGGCAGCACACCGACTTCGCAAACGATCTGTCGGACGGTCTTGACGTCGCGGCCGTCGATGCGTTTGCCGGTGTCGAGGATATTCCAGCGTACGATCTTGGCTTCAAGCTCCTTGAACACGGCGGCGACCTGAAGCTTGCCGTATTTCGGCTCGACGCCTTCCGGGAAGAAGTGCGCCATCACCTTCTGCTTGACGGCGGCGACTGCATCCTGGCGATCCTGCTTCTTGATGATCGCATAGGCCGTGCGCAGGTCCTGCTCGGCCATTCCGAGGATGTCTTGCTCGAGCGCCTTGTTGTCGGAGACGACGAGATCGCGCGGATCCTTGGCGGCCTTCTCGGCAAGCTGGATGATCGCCTGGATCACTGGCTGGAAATGCCGGTGGCCGAACATCACGGCGCCGAGCATGACTTCTTCGGACAGCTCCTTGGCCTCCGATTCCACCATCATCACGGCGTCTTGCGTGCCGGCGATGACAAGATCGAGATTACTTTCCTTCATCTCGTCGATCGTCGGATTGAGAACGTATTCGCCGTTGCTGAAACCGACGCGAGCGCCGCCGATTGGGCCCATGAACGGCGCGCCGGACAGCGTCAGCGCCGCGGACGACGCGATCATGGCGACGATGTCCGGATCGTTTTCCTGATCGTGCGACAGCACGGTCACGGTGACCTGGGTGTCGCAGCGCCAGCCGTCGGCGAACAAGGGGCGGATCGGGCGGTCGATCAGGCGCGAGGTCAGGGTATCCTTTTCGGTCGGGCCGCGCTCGCGCTTGAAGTAGCCGCCGGGAATGCGGCCAGCGGCATAATATTTTTCGGTGTAGTTGACGGTGAGCGGAAGGAAGTCGATGCCTTCCTTCGGTTGCTTGGCGGCCACGACGGCGGCGAGCACAGTGGTCTCGCCGTAGGTGGCGACGACCGCGCCATCGGCCTGACGCGCGATTTTCCCTGTCTCTAGCGTGAGCGGTCGGCCACCCCAGTCAAGCTGAACTTTGTGTATAGCGAACATATCGATTTTCTCTCATGGTTTTCGGGCCGGCGCGAAAGCCATGAGCAAGACGGCGAGACGCTGCCGTTCGCAAGAAACCTGCGAATCCAAACAGCGTCCAGCGATCCTGCCATGGCCCCGGGCCTTCCGGTGATGCGTACGGGCGCCTGCCCGACGCTCTAACAGGCAGCCTTCGCTGCCGTACAAACAGCGGATGCAGCTTGCGTTCCGCCGCAAAAACGCGCGGGAGATCCCGCGCGCAATCCTGTCAACGGCGGATGCCCAGCCGTTCGATCAGTTCCTTGTATCGCCCCTCATTGGTGCGATTCAGATAGTCGAGAATCTGGCGACGCTGCGACACGAGCTTAAGCAGCCCACGCCGCGAGTGGTTGTCTTTGACGTGGCTTTTGAAGTGCTCAGTGAGGTTGTTGATCCGCTCCGAAAGGAGCGCCACCTGAACCTCGGGCGATCCGGTGTCGCCGGACTTCTTGGCGTACGACTTGATAACCTCCGCCTTACGCGCGGTCGTAATCGACATCGTCATTTTACCTTTCTGCCGGCTCGACCAACGATGCCGGTCAAATTAAACACGCGTCTGGGGACGATCTCGCCATGGTCAACTTCGGCGATGGCAACGATTTCGCCACCGCACGCTACCTGAACCATGCCGCGGAAGATGGAAGCGTCCCGTCCGCGCAATAAAGCGGCTTGGCCCCTTCGGAGCCTTGCCGCATCTGCCGGGCTAACGGCCAGCGCCGGGATGTCGTCCAGCGCGGTCTCAATCGGCAGGAGCACGTCGGCAAGATTTTGGTTCATCTCGCCGTCGGCGGCTCTATGGCACAAAGCCTCAAGTTGTTCCAGCGAAATCATGTCAGCCTCGCCGAACGGCCCGACCCGGCTGCGACGCAGCGCCGAAACGTGGCCCAGGGCGCCGAGCGCCCGGCCTAGGTCCCGTGCCAGCGAGCGCACGTAGGTACCCTTGCCGCATTCGGCCGTCAGCACCGCATGGTCGGGATCGGGCATTTCGACGAGTTCGAGCTGGTGAATCTCGACCGAGCGAGGCTTGAGCTCGACGATTTCGCCCTCCCGGGCGAGATCGTAAGCCCGCTCGCCGTCAATTTTGATGGCGGAAAAACGGGGCGGGATCTGCTCGATGGTGCCCGTAAAGCCCGGCAGCAGGGCGCGAATCGCCTCCGCATCGGGGCGCAACGCGCTGGTCGCCGCGACACGGCCCTCGGCGTCATCGGTGTCGCGTTCCTCGCCCCAGCGAATGGTAAATTGGTAGTTTTTTCGGCCATCGACGACGAAGGGAACGGTCTTGGTCCCTTCGCCGAGCGCGATCGGCAGCGAGCCTGACGCCAGCGGATCGAGCGTTCCGGCATGCCCTACGCGCTTGGCCTCAAACAGCCGCTTGATGATCGATACGGCGTAGGTCGAGGTCATGCCGATCGGTTTGTCGAGAACGATCCAGCCATGAACGTCGCGCTTCTTCCGCTTGGCGGCGATCGGCCTGCCAGCCGCCCCGTCGTCGCGCGACTGAGAATCGGCCTGAGCTGCGTCGGCGTCCGCAAGAGGCGTCACGTTATTCATCGTCGTCCTTACGGGCCTGTTCGCCATGCGTGAGGTCGCGTTGGACCACAGGCGTTCGCAAAAGCCTCTCGATCCGTTCCGCTTCGCTGAATCGCTCGTCGAGGCGGAATCGAACCTCGGGGGCAAATTTTAGGTTAACGCGACGGCTGATTTCGCCGCGCACGTATTTCTTGTTGCGCTCGAGTGCATCGAGTACTTCCTTTTCGTCGCGGCCCCCGAGCGGCATGATGTAGATGGTGGCAAGCCGCAGATCGGGGCTCATGCGCACCTCCGGCACCGTGATCATGTGCTTCTCGACGACTGGATCGTGAACGTCGCCGCGCGACAGCATGCCGGCAAGCTCATGGCGGATCAGTTCGCCGACGCGGAGCTGGCGCTGCGAACCGCCCGCGTCGTGATCGCGATGATGTTGGCGACGTGGCATTTGCTTTACTGCCGTCATGCGCGGGCTTGTCCCACGCATCTCGATTAAATTTGCTGTGCTCCGGTAGGCGGGATTGCCGGGTCAAGCCCGGCAATGACGCTGAGAGACTGCGACGTTGAGTTTTGAGCTCAGAGCGTCCGCTGCACGCTCTCCACGCGATAGCACTCGATAATGTCGCCGACTCTCATATCCTGATAATTCTCGAATGCCATGCCGCATTCCTGCCCCGCGAGGACTTCGCGTGCATCGTCCTTGAAACGTTTGAGTTGCGACAGCTTGCCTTGATGCACAACGACGCTATCGCGAATGAGCCGCACATTCGCGCCGCGTTCGACGGTGCCATCGGTGACGCGGCAGCCGGCGACGGTGCCGACCTTGGAAACCTTGAAGATTTCCAGAATCGTCGCGTTGCCCAGCATGGTTTCGCGAAGCGTCGGCGGCAGCATGCCCGACATCGCTTTTTTAACGTCATCGACGAGGCTGTAGATGATGTCGTAGTAGCGGATTTCGATGCCGGCCGCCGCGGCGGCTTCGCGCGCTTCCTTGTGGGCGCGAACGTTGAAGCCGATGATGACGGCACTGGATGCTTCCGCCAGGGTCACGTCGGATTCGGTAATCGCGCCGGCGCCAGAGAACAATACGCGCGCGGCGACCTCGTCCGTGGACAGTTTTTCCAGTGCGCCGAGGATCGCCTCGACCGACCCCTGCACGTCGCCCTTGATCACGAGCGGGAATTCCTTGCGCCCGGCGGTCTTGAGCTGACTCATCATCTGCTCAAGCGAACCGCGCATGCCGGTCTGCCGCGCTGCCATCTTCTCGCGCTTTTGCCGCTCGCGATACGCGGTGATTTCTCGCGCGCGCGCCTCGCTGTCGACGACCGCAAGACGATCGCCAGCTTCGGGTGTGCCGTTGAAGCCGAGCACTTCCACCGGCATCGAAGGTCCGGCGGCAACCACGGAATGGCCGGTATCGGACATCAGGGCGCGCACCCGGCCCCATTCGGCGCCGGCGACAACGATGTCACCGGGCTTGAGCGTGCCGCGTTGAACCAGGACGGTCGCCACCGGACCGCGGCCGCGGTCTAGCCGCGCCTCGATCACCGTGCCCTCGGCCGCGCGATTAGGGTTGGCCTTGAGCTGGAGGACTTCCGCCTGCAGCGCAATGATATCGAGCAGTTTGTCGAGGTTGGTCTTTTCCTTCGCTGACACATCGACTTCGAGCACATCGCCACCGAGGGATTCGACCTGAATCTCGTGTTGCAGCAGTTCGGTGCGGACGCGCTCCGGCTTGGCGTCAGGCCTGTCGATCTTATTGATGGCAACGATGATCGGCACGTTCGCCGCCTTGGCGTGCTGAATTGCTTCCACGGTCTGCGGCATGACGCCGTCGTCGGCCGCAACCACCAGCACGACGATATCGGTGATCTTGGCGCCGCGCGCGCGCATGGCGGTGAACGCCGCGTGGCCCGGTGTGTCGATGAAGGTGATACGGCCGCCCGAAGGCGACGTGACCTGATACGCGCCGATATGCTGAGTGATGCCGCCGGCTTCGCCCGCCGCGACCTCCGTGGAACGGATGGCGTCAAGCAACGATGTCTTGCCGTGGTCGACATGGCCCATGATGGTCACGACCGGCGCGCGGGACAGCAGCTTCTCCGGATCGTCCGCGACGTCGAACATGCCTTCTTCGACGTCCGCCTCGGAGACCCGCCGCACGGTGTGGCCGAGCTCTTCGGCGATAAGCTGTGCGGTATCGGCGTCGATCGTGTCTGTGCTCGTGGCCATGTGGCCCTGCTTCATGAGCATGCGCACCACATCGACCGAACGCTCGGACATGCGATTGGCCAAATCCTGGATGGTGATCGTTTCCGGAATGATGACCTCGCGGACGATCTTTTCCTTGGGCTCGGCGTCACGCAGCCCACTGCGGCGCCGTTCGCGGCGGCGGAACGCGGCGTCTGAGCGTTCACGCACTTCGTCGGCGGAAAAAGCCGTGACGACTGTCAACCGGCCGCGGCGCTTTTCGCCGACAGTTCGCTGCGGTTTCGGTGCGGGGGCAGGCCGTACGATGGCGCCGCCGGGCCCACGGCGCGGCCGGGGCGCCTCCTCTTCTTCTTCTTGATTGACGCGTGCGGCACCCGGCTTTGCCAATGTCGCTTCGGCGCCAAAGCGCTTGTTAGCGACCTCGGTCGCCTTCTGCTTGGCTTTGTCCTCGTGAGCGCGCCGCTCCGCTTCATGTGTTTTGCGCGCTTCTGCTTCCCGCCGTTCCTTTTCTTCAGCCGTTTTTTTGATGCGGAGAACGTCGGCATCCACCTCGGCGCGCTTGCGCTCCTCAACCTCGACCAGTTCGGCTTTGCCAAGTGCGCTGGCGCGGGCGCTGATTTCCGCTTGAGTGAGAGGGCGCAGGATGACGCCGGGTTTGGACTGTGAGGAAGCCGCCGACGATGCCGGCTCTGGCGCCGCCGCCGCCGGGGCTTTCGCCGCGGGGCTGGGCCGCCTCAGCGTTGCCGCACGCTCTTGCACCAGGGCCGCGTCCGGCTTGGTTTCGCCTGGGGCGGCGATGCGCCGTTTGACCTTCTCGACGACGACCGCCTTGCTGCGGCCGTGGCTGAAACTTTGGCGCACGACGCCCTGCTCGACGCCGCCACGCTTGAGCGTCAGCGTCTTCGTTGAGGTTACGCTCAGCTTTTCACCGGTATTTTTCGTCGTTTCGGTCATACACATCCAATAGAGAGACGGCTGGCTCAGTGCATTGCACCTTTGCCGGCCTGATTGCCACGATCGTCCGCGCCGCCGGTCCTATACCGCTGGAGGCGCCGCGAACGCGATAAAAAGGTGTCGCTCGCGGGCCCGGCGAGCAAGGCAGCGTGTATCACATTTGACCGGCCCAATGCCAAATCCAATTGCGCCGAGGTCAGGAATTCAATCACAGGGGGCATTTCGGCCCCCTGGCGACGGGCGATGGCACCAAGCTTGCGTATGCCGTCGTCCGATCCCTCTACCGCATGCACCAGCGCAATGACACGCTCATGCTCCAGCGCGGCCGCAACCTTGGCAAAGCCGGCTGCGACCAGGCCCGATTTGCCCGTCATCGCCAAAGCGTCGAGGACCGCTTGAGCCAGGAGCCCTTCGGTTCGCGCGGCAAGATCAGCGGGCAGCCGAACGTCGCGCTTGAACCCGCGGGCAAAGGCTTTACGTGCGATGGCGTCGGCCAATACCTCTTGGGTCGCCGTCACCCACACGCCCCGGCCCGGTAGCCGGCATTTGATATCCGGGACCGCCTCGCCCTCTGGTCCGACGACAAAGCGGATCAGATCGTCGACCGGCCGCACCGTCCGCGTAGCGACACACAGGCGCTCGCGGAGGCGGCTGTGCGGGCCGCCATCGAGTGCGCTGTCGTCGTCGCGATGCTGGACTTGAGCGGTCATGCGTTCCTGCAGCTCTGCGTTCCTACAGTTCGGCGTTCCTTAAGGCTGTGCCTCAACAGCTGGCTCTTCTTCAACGGGTGGCGGCGCCAAATCGGCCTCGGTGACCCAGCCGGCCTTAAGCCGCGCCTGCATGATGATCGCTTCGGCCTCCTCGCGCGTGATGTCGAAGCCATCGAGAAAGCCCGCTTGACGCACCGCCTCGCCGTCCTTGCGTTCGGTCCAGCCTGACAGATCGTCGGTAGCGCAGCCGGCAAGATCCTCGACGGTCTTGACGTCATTCTCGCCAAACTTGACCAGCATGGCGGTGGTGACGCCCGGGATGTCCTTGAGCGCGTCTTCGACACCGAGTTCCTGGCGCTTTGCATCGAGCTCGGCTTCGATCTTGGCCAGATGGTCGCGCGCCCGCGTTTGCAGTTCAAGCGCGGTGTCGTCGTCGAAGCCCTCGATGCTGGCAATATCCTTCAAATCAACAAGCGCCAGATCTTCGACCGAGCTGAAGCCTTCCGAGGCCAGCAGCTGCCCGATTACTTCGTCGACGTTGAGAGCATCGATGAAAACGCGGGTGCGGTTTTCGAATTCGGCCTGGCGGCGTTCCGATTCCTCCTGCTCGGTGAGGATATCGATGTCCTTGCCGGTGAGCTGCGATGCCAGCCGCACATTTTGGCCGCGCCGGCCAATGGCAAGCGAAAGCTGCTGATCGGGCACCACCACTTCGATGCGGTCGCGTTCCTCGTCGATCACCACTTTGCTGACTTCGGCGGGCGCCAGCGCGTTGACCACGAAGGTGGCGATTTCCTGCGACCACGGGATGATGTCGATCTTCTCACCCTGCAGTTCGTTGACGACCGCCTGCACGCGCGAGCCGCGCATGCCGACGCACGCGCCGACCGGATCGACCGATGAATCGCGCGACACGACCGCGATCTTGGCGCGTGAGCCCGGGTCGCGGGCGACCGCCTTCACTTCGACGATTTCGTCATAGATTTCAGGCACTTCCTGCGCAAACAGTTTGGCCATGAACTCCGGGTGCGTACGCGACAGGAAGATCTGCGGTCCGCGTTGCTCGCGGCGGACGTCGTAGATGTAGGCGCGGACGCGATCGCCGTTGCGAAACACCTCGCGCGGCAGCATTTCGTCACGCCGCACGATGGCTTCGCCGCGGCCGAGATCGACCACCACGTTGCCGTATTCGACCCGCTTGACGATGCCGTTGACGATATCGCCGATGCGGTCCTTGAACTCGTCGTATTGCCGGTCGCGCTCGGCCTCGCGCACTTTCTGCACGATCACCTGCTTGGCCGATTGCGCGGCAATGCGGCCGAACGGCAGCGGCGGCAACGGATCGGCGATGGTGTCTCCGACCTGCGCGGCTGGGTGGCGCCGGCGCGCGTCCTCCACGCTGATCTGAGTAGCGGGATTCTCTATGGTTTCGATCACAAGCATGTGGCGGGATAGATGAAGCTCGCCACTCTTCGCGTCGATCTCGGCGCGGACTTCGGTTTCACTGCCGTAGCGCGAGCGCGCAGCCTTGGCGATCGCATCCTCCATGGCGGCGAGCACGATTTTACGGTCGATCGACTTCTCTCTCGCGACCGCGTCGGCGATCTGCAACAGTTCGAGTTTATTGGCGCTTACCGTCGCCATCGTTACTCTCCATCGGGTTGGGTTGCGCGCCGGTTTTGCTCCAGCGCAGCGTTTTCATGTTTGTATCGGCGCGGCGATCCCTGTTCGCGGGTGCCATGAGGGTTATTCGTTCGCTCGCCCTGCTTGCTGCGCCGCAGCGCTTCGGCGACCAGCGCGTCGGTGAGCACAAGCTTTGCTTCCATCATGTCATCGATCCGCAGCAAAATTTCGGCAGACTCCGCCGTATCGTTGCGGCGCAGCCGTACGCATTCGCCGTCCGTGCCGCGCAGTTCGCCGCGAAACCGGCGGCGCCCGTCGATCGGAGCTGTCATTTCGACCTGGGCGACGTGCCCGGCATAGCGGTCGAAATCTGAGAGCCGCACCAGCGGCCGGTCGATGCCTGGGGAGGAAATCTCAAGCCGGTAGGCGCCTTCGATTGGATCGGCGGCGTCAAGCACGGGCGAGAGCGCCCGCGAGGTGGCTTCGCAGCCCTCGATGCTCATGGTGCCATCCGGACGTTCGGCCATAATCTGCACGGTGCAGCCGGCGAAAGCCGAAACGCGCACCCGCACCAGCCGATAGCCGAGACTGGCGAGGACCGGCTCGGCCAGCGCCGCTACGCGCGCCGCACGGCCCGGCTCAGTGATCAGCCTTCTCTCGTCAGCGAAGCTCGCGGGCCTATCGTCCATTCTTGACGCCAATGATCCTGCAAATTCGTCCGCCAGGTCAGGTCGGCCTCAGGTAATAAAAAAGAGCGGGCCCCCGGGGGAACCCACTCTCAAAACCGTTCGGATTAACCGACCGTTATGAGGTATCCATGACGGATGGCCGAAATATAGCGTTCCGCATGCCGAACGCAAGGCCTGCGCGATCGGAGGATGCCAAGCGGTAACAATGGCTTTCAGGGATCGGTAATCACTCGACAGTACTCAGATTTGGATCAAAATCGTCAGATCGCCGACTGCCAAGATGAGCGTTACCTTCCCGCTGATACCGGAACTCGAGCAGATTGTGCAGCGAGGGTCGCGGGAAAAGCGCGTCGAAACGCTGCAACGCATTACCTCGCTCTTTCTTGACGGCGCCAGTACCTACAAGGACGAACACGTCGACTTGTTCGATCGCGTTTTTGGGCTTCTCATCGAGGAAATCGAGACCAAGGCGCGGGCCGAGCTTTCGATCCATCTGGCGCCGGTCCCGAACGCACCCGTGAAGGTGCTGCGCGCTCTCGCCTATGACGACGATATTGCGGTCGCGGGGCCGATCCTGAAATTGGCGCCGCGGCTGGCCGAAGCCGATCTGGTCGAGGTGGCGAAGAACCAAAGCCAGGCTCATCTGCATGCCATCTCGGCCCGCCGAGCGCTCGGTGAAGCGGTAACTGACGTGCTGGTAGGGCGCGGCGATCATGTCGTGGCGCGGCGTGTTGCCGAAAACCGCCACGCCCGGATTTCCGCAGCCGGGTTTTCGCGCCTGGTCAAACGCGCCGCGGACGACGGTGTGCTTGCCGAAACGGTTGGGCTGCGGCCCGATATTCCCGCCCCAATGTTTCGTGAGCTGCTGACCCGGGCGACCGCGGTCGTGCACGGCCGCTTGCTCGCCGCCGCAACGCCCGTACTGAAAGCCGAGATAGAGAATGTGCTGAACAAGGTTGCTAAGGAAGTCGGTGCGCGCGTCGGGCCGCATGATTATCGCGCGGCACAGCGTGTTGTGCTCGGCCTCAACCGGGCCGGCCGCATGGACGAGGCCGCTTTGGCGACATTCTGCGGCGACGGCAAATACGAAGAGTCCGTCGTTGCGCTCGCCGCCCTTGCCAAAGTCCCGATCAATGTCGTCGATCGACTGATGGCCGGCGACCGGCGTGATCCGGTTCTGATCCTGTGCAAGGCGGCAGGTCTCGCGTGGCCAACCGTGCAGTCTATCTTCGTCCTACATCCGGACGGGAAGACCGCGCCCGGGCAGGGCCTCGAAGTGGCTCTCTCCAACTATGCTCGGCTGTCGTCTGCGACCGCGCGGCGCGTCATTCGATTCTGGCAGCTCAAGCGGGCGAGTTGATTGCCGGCTTGCGGACCCACTTTTCGGCATCACGTTAATCGCCGGCGAAAGATCAGGAAGCACGAGGCGCGATCTTCACGCGCTGCTTTGGCGTGATAACGCGTCGGCGTGAATTCGGGCCAAGCGTGGCGCCAGTCATCGGCGCATTGGGCTGTCCATTCAAATTGCGCCGATCGCAACAACCGCTGCAACGTCCATGCGGCGTAGTCGGCTACATCGGTCACGAAGCGAAACTGTCCGGCCGGACGCAGGATGCGGGCAAGCCGCGCCACCATATCGTCCTGCACGAAGCGCCGTTTCCAGTGCCGGCGTTTTGGCCAGGGATCGGGATGAATAAGGTCAATACGGGTCACCGACGCGTTCGGGAGCCATTCGATCACGGCCGCCGCATCGTCGAAATGCAGGCGGATGTTCTTGAGGTCGCCGTTCTCGACTGCAGCGAGGGCTTTGGCCATGCCGTTGACGAAGGGCTCGACGCCAATGATGCCGATGTCTGGCTGTGCCGTCGCCTGTGCAATCATTGACTCGCCGCCGCCGAAGCCAATTTCGAGCGCGACGCCGGTGACCGGCACAGGAAACAGGGCGCGAACATCGACCGGGGCCGCATGCGAAAGGTCGATTGCAAGTCGCGGCAGCAGTGCTTCGATCAGATGCGCTTGCCGCGGGCGCAATTTGTGGCCCTTGCGGCGTCCGAAAAACGCGCGGCTTTGCGAAATTTCACGCACCGTCATACTCCGCGAATGCGGAGCGCTAGTACACCGGCTGTGACTGTGTTGCGAGCCGGTCCTTACTGGATCATCCGCCGACGCCGAATAGCGAACGTTGGGGATGAACTCAGCGCATCGCGCGCTTGAGCGCGTCGGCAAGGTCGGTGCGTTCCCAGGAAAATCCGCCGTCCTTGTCGGGCGCGCGGCCGAAATGACCGTAAGCCGCAGTACGTTTGTAGATCGGCCGGTTGAGTTTCAAGCCACGGCGGATGGCGGTCGGTCGCAACGGGAAAATTTCCTGCAGCGCTTTTGCAAGTTTCTTCTCGTCCGCTTTGCCGGTGCCGTGGGTGTCGACGTAGAGCGACATCGGATCGGCAACGCCGATCGCGTACGCCACCTGAATGGTGCATTGGTCGGCGAGACCTGCCGCGACCACGTTTTTGGCGAGGTAGCGCGCCGCGTAAGCGGCGGAGCGATCGACCTTGGTCGGGTCCTTGCCTGAAAACGCGCCGCCACCGTGCGGTGCATAGCCGCCGTAAGTGTCGACAATGATCTTGCGTCCCGTCAGGCCGCAGTCGCCGTCCGGGCCCCCGACGACAAAATTCCCGGTGGGGTTGACCAAAAAATCGGAGTCCTTTTTCGGCATCCAACCCTTGGGCAGCGCCGACGCGACGGCATCACCGATCAAGTCCTTGACCATACCTGGCGTGTACTTCTTGCCGTTGCGGTTCTGCGCATTGTGCTGCGTCGAAACGACGACCTTGGTGCAGCCGACGGGCTTGCCGTCGATGTACTGCACGGTCACCTGGCTCTTGGCGTCCGGCTGCAGATCGAACAACTGTTTGCCGCGACGCTTGTCCGACAGCACTTTGAGAATTTTGTGCGCAAAATAAATCGGCGCCGGCATGAATGAGTTTTTCTCGTAGACTTCGCTTTCGGTGCAGGCGTAGCCGAACATCATGCCCTGGTCGCCGGCGCCCTCATTCTCCTCGCCTTTCTTCTTTTTGGCATCGACCCCCATGGCAATGTCGGGCGATTGGCCGTGCAGCAGCACTTCGACATCGGCGCCATGATACGAAAAGCCGCTCTGATCGTAGCCGATGTCTTTGACTACCCCGCGGGCGATCTCCGTGATCAGTTCACGGTCGACCACCGCCGATCCGTTGATTCTGCGGAACAGCTGGCCGCGACCCTCGCCCGCGACCACAATCTTGTTGGTGGTGCAGAGTGTTTCGCAGCCTAGCCGGGTGTTGACCAAGCTGTCGTCGGCGATGCCGAGCTTGACGTCTTGCTCAATGAAGGCGTCGAGGATTGCGTCTGAAATCTGATCGCAAACCTTGTCCGGGTGCCCTTCCGACACGGATTCGCTGGTGAAAAGGTAATTTGTGCGTCCCACGAAACACTCCCTCCTCGACTGAGCGCCACAGCAGCTTTGGCGGAAGCCGCAACCGCGGCCAGCGCCCGCAACGCCAAGCGTTGTTCTTCGCAAGGTTGTTGCCGCGTCGTGCAGCCGCGGTCAAGATGTGGGCGAAAAGTGGGCGCGCGTATCGCGGCGCGCCATACGCAGAACTGCCGAATCTAGCGCTTCTCGCCCGCGGCAATTTGCTCGACGAGATCGACAATGCGCCGTCTCAGTTTTGAATCGTGGATACGCATGAACGCCTTGGTGAGCGCCAACCCGTCGGACGTGGCGAGAAAGTCGGAAACGTAAGCCGGCGATGGCGCCTCGCCCATGCCCTCAATTCGCCCTGTCCCAGGCACATGCGGCGCGCCGTCGAAAAAGAACGAGACCGGCACCTGCAGGATGTTCGAGATCTGCTGCAGCCGGCTGGCGCCAATGCGGTTGGTGCCCTTCTCGTACTTTTGCACTTGTTGAAATGTAAGACCTAGCGCGTCGCCGAGTTTTTCCTGACTCATGGAAAGCATCATGCGGCGCATGCGCACGCGCGCGCCGACATGCTTATCAATCGGGTTCGGGGCTTTCTTTGCTACGATCATCATATAATGAACTCCTATGGGTCCCATATTTGCAGTAATGGTTCATTAGTGCAACCTCAGGGAACGCAAATCAGTTGAATAATCTGTACATTCAACCCGTGCACGCTGCGCGCGTCGGGCATTAATGGGAGCTGACGCTCCTCCCAACTAAATCTGATGCACTCTAAGGTTGTGGAAATCCGTGCGGTAATCCAGCGAGGGTTCTGCTAAATGCGAAGGGCGATAATACAATCAACTTCCGGTCAACATCCGTCCGCATGGCGTGTTAATCATGTTCAGATATACCGCCGGTGCATAACGACCAGCAACATTAGCGCAACAAGAATTGCGACAGGACCGTCACCGAGTCTCGCATAGGTCGGCTCGGAAATCGCACGCGGCAGGCGTGCATCAAGAACCCCTTCACTCCCTAGTGGTAGTGAACCAATCACTCTCCCCAAAGGGTCTACCATCGCGGATATGCCGGTGTTGGCGGCGCGCGCCAACGGCAGGCCCTCTTCGATGGCGCGTACGCGGGCCTGCTGAAAATGTTGATAGGGTCCGGTGCTGATGCCAAACCAGCCGTCATTGGTGACGTTAACGATCCAGCCCGCTCGGTCGCCAGGCGGCGCTACATCTCCTGGAAAGACGATCTCGTAACAGATGAGCGGAAGAGCCGGTGGAGCGCCCGGGATGTGAAGCAGTCGCCGGAGGTCGCCCGAAAGAAATCCACCCTGTTGCTTTGTCAGTTCTTGAAGGCCGAGACTTTCAAGCAGCCGTTCGAACGGCAAATACTCGCCGAATGGAACAAGATGGATCTTGTCGTACAGCGCGAGAATCGAGCCGTCGTGGTCAATCACGTAAATCGAATTGTAGGCGTGCGGATCGGCCGGATTGAAATTTTCGGGGAGCCGGGTCGCACCGGTGATGAGCACGGTGCTTGGGGACAGCAGCTTTGAGATCTGCGCCAGCGCGTCGGGATTGCGTGTGAGGATGAATGGAAACGGCGATTCCGGCCAGATCAGATGCGTGGCATCGTGTACCCCGTGGGACTGAGGCCCCGTGACGCGATTCGACAGCGCGACATAGCGGTCCATGACCTGTTGGCGCGCCGCGTAGTTAAAGCGCACATCCTGCTGCAGATTTGGTTGCATGATGCGCACTTTCACTTTGTCCGCGTAACGCGTCGGGGTGCGATAGAGGCGCAGCGCCCCCCATCCGCCAAGACCGGCCAGTACGGCAAGACTCAGCGCAAGCGGTAGCCAGGAGTGACGGGTTTCGGTGCGATCGTCCGTCAGCGTGGCGGGGCTTGAGAACACAACGACGGCAACGAATGTCAGGCCCCAAATGCCGACGACGGAGGCGCCTTGCGCCAGCGCCAGAGGCGAGGTGAGTGCGTAGCCCAATGCGTTCCAGGGAAATCCGGTGAACAGGTGGCCACGCAGCCACTCGGTGATCGTAAACGTCACGCCCAGAGCCAGGATGCGGGTCGGGCCACGCGTCCATAGGATGCGGGCGAGGCCGGTGGCGCAGGCGGTGTAAATGGCAAGCACCGCCGGCAAGCCGACGACCGCGAACGGCAGCATCCAGGCGAACGTTCGCGCGTCGACCAGAAACGCGAATCCCATCCAATACAGACCGGCGACAAAATAGCCGAAGCCGAACCACCATCCGGTCGCCGCGGCGGCGAGCACGCCGTTCCAGCGGCCGGCGGTGGCGCCATCGATCAGCCAAACCAACGTGGGAAATGTCAGAAACAGTATGGGCCAGGCGTTGAAGGGCGCCATTGCCAGCGCCGACAGCGCCCCTGCAGCGAATGCGATCAGGCGCCGCTGCCAGCCCCAGGCGAGGACGATGCTGTTGATCGGCGCCTTCAAATTCACGGCAGGCGTGATGAGTTTTGGCTTGACCGATTGGACTCGTCGGCCGTCGCGCCCGGGCGGGATGCTGGTGTTTTGATGAGCGTGGGCATGTCCCTACCCGCTGCGGGGCGGCGGTCTTTGCGCCGGTAAATTTTGGCCCGTTTGATGCGGCGCGGATCGGCATCGAGCACTTCGGCCTCGAAGGAATTCGGACCCGGCACCAACTCGCCGCGAACCGGCACATGCCCCGCCCGCATGACCAGATAACCGCCGAGCGTATCAACCTCGCTGCCGGCTTCGCCGACATCGAATTCGTCGCCGACGACCGCGCGGACATCGTCAAGACTGGCGCGTCCGTCGGCCAGGAACGAGCCGTCGCCTTGGCGCGTGATGGTTGGCGTCTCGGCGACGTCGTGCTCGTCAGCAATGTCGCCGACGATAAGTTCGACCAGATCTTCCATGGAGACGAGGCCGTCGGTCCCGCCGTATTCGTCGATAACGAGCGCCAGATGGATGCGCGTCGCCTGCATCTTGGCCAACAGGTCGAGCACCGGCATTGAGGGCGGGGCGTACAGGATTTCCCGGACGATTTTCGCCTGGCGGAGCGGCATCGACAGCTCAATGGCTGCAAAATTAAGATTGGGGTGCGCCGCTTGTACGGGCTGGCCGGCATTTGCCGGAATTACCGCCGCGCGCGCCGCCATGAACGCCACCAAGTCGCGGATATGAACCATCCCGGCGGGGTCGTCGAGCGTGTCGTTAAAAACGACGAGCCGCGAATGACCGCCGCCGGCAAAGATGTCGACGAGTGCTTCGAGCGCAATGTCCTGCTGCACGGCGACGATGTCTGCGCGTGGCACCATGACGCGCTCTATGCGGTATTCGCGCAGCGTGAGGATGTTCTTGAGCATCGCGGCTTCTTCGGGCGAGAAGCCGGATGACGTCTGGTCGGCGGTCAGCACGAGTTCGAGATCGGCGCGTGTCGCCGCTGATTTCCAGCCAAACAAGATGCGTGTGACGCGTGCGAACCACCCTTCGGGCTGCGGTTGCTCGGCATTCGGCACGAGTGCCGGCAGCCCACGATGCTCGTTGTCGACCGGCTCGCTTCGCGTCGGGTGTTCTGCCATCGGCGTCGGCGCTCTAATGCATCAGGTTTCGGCGCAATTTAGTGCGCGAAGCGTGGCGTGCCGCCGGGGTCGGCCGGTACGGGTCGGGAATCGCGAGCCGCCGCAGAATTTCACACTCGAGCCGTTCCATCACCGTGGCG
>Ga0208849_1000297_pt1 | contig 48556 bp, 48 predicted proteins | sample NGESurdeep072012_10_FD_184470 | JGI IMG/M metagenome (GOLD analysis project Ga0208849, IMG submission 184470) | Arctic peat soil microbial communities from Barrow, Alaska - NGEE Surface sample 53-3 deep-072012 (SPAdes) | ecosystem: Environmental > Terrestrial > Soil > Wetlands > Peat ... | reverse complement strand
GCGTCCGTCAGATCGCCCCGACTCAATGCTGCCTCCTTCAGAAAGGAAGCCTTGAATCAAAACTCGGGTCTCCCGTCAAAACCCGTCAACACGGCCTAGTTTGTATTCCTTCCCCTGAGGCTTTGCGCTCCGCACCGTCATGTCAGTAAGCGCCATCGCCACGCCTCCGCTGCCTCGCAAAAAAGGCCCCCAAAAAGGCCCCCATTTCGCGCTGGCTATCAGCAATCAATGGCGAACAGCCGCGATCGAAACGGCCGCAAAATTAGCAGATTTCTGAGGTTTTCTCAATTGTCCGCGAATATTCGCGAACATAAAAATGGTGCCCAGGAAAGGACTCGAACCTTCACGCCTTGCGGCACACGGACCTGAACCGTGCGCGTCTACCAATTCCGCCACCTGGGCATCGGGGAGGGATGCTTAAGGACGCCTTTCCGGGTTGTCAAACGTGGTGCGTCGGCGTGGGCTGCCGCGACGCTCCGCCGGTCTGGACGCAAACCTCACGCCCGGATAAGACCCCTGCTGGCAGGCGCTGCGGCCATCGCGGCGTCTGGCCAGTGGAGCGCGGGCCATGCCGATTGCCACTACCGACAAGGGCCTGGTTACCGTGTTTGGCGGTTCGGGCTTTCTCGGCCGGCATGTCGTCCGCGCGCTCCTCAAGCGCGGCTGGCGGGTGCGCGCCGCCGTCCGTCGTCCCAATCTCGCCGGCCACCTGCAGCCCCTGGGCATGGTCGGGTGGGTCCAGCCTATCCAGGCGAACCTCCGCTATCGCTGGTCGGTGGATCGCGCCGTCACCGATGCTGACGCCGTCGTCAACCTCGTCGCCATCGCCAGCGAGACCGGTCGCCAGCGTTTCGATGCGGTGCATGTCTTCGGTGCCCGCGCCGTCGCCGAGGCCGCACGCGCGGCGCGCGTCGGGCGCCTCATCCACGTATCGGCGATCGGCGCCGACCAGGACGCGCCCTCCGCCTACGCCCGCAGCAAGGCGGCGGGGGAGGCCGCGGTATTCGAGACGCTGCCCGGCGCCATTGTCTTCCGGCCGTCGATTGCTTTCGGGCCGGAGGATCATTTCTTCAACCGCCTCGCCTCGCTCGCCCGGGCGTCGCCGGCCCTGCCGGTTTTCGGCGGCGGCCAGACCCGCTTCCAGCCGGTCTTTGCCGGAGACATCGCCACTGCGATCGTCGATGCGGTCGATGGCAAGGTGCAGAGCGGCCGCGTCTACGAACTCGGTGGCCCGGAGATAAAGACGCTGCGGCTATGCATCGAGCTGGTGCTGGCGACCATCGAGCGCGGCCGCCTGCTCCTTCCCCTGCCGTGGCCGCTGGCGACCGCCGCCGCCACGGTCCTCCAGTACCTGCCGAAGCCGCTCATCACTGTCGATCAGTTGCGCCAGCTGGAGATCGACAACGTTGTCTCAGAGGTGGCTGAGAAGGAAGGCCGCACCCTTGCGGGCCTCGGCATCGCGCCGACCAGCCTAGAGGCCATTCTGGAATCCTACCTTTATCGTTTCCGCCTGCATGGTCAGTTCGATCGGCCGCGCCCGGTCCTGGGCGACTGAGGCGACGGCCGTCTGTGGTCCGTCGGCGTTGAAGAAGAATACGGCGACCAGCCCCAGTATGCCGACCGCGATTCGCCACCAGCCGAACGGTGCGAAGCCGTAAGCGCTGACGAAGGCGAGAAAGCCGCGCACCACCAGCAAGGCGCACAGGAACGCCACCACAAAACCGATGGCGATCAGCGCGACATTGCTGCCCGTCATAGTGTCCTTGTTCTTGTAGAGATCGAACACGAACGCGCCGAGCATCGTCGGGATGGCGATGAAGAAGGAATATTCCGCCGCCGAGCGCTTGTCGGTGCCGAGGAGGAGGGCGCCGACGATGGTCGAGCCCGAGCGCGAGACGCCCGGTATCAGCGACAGGCACTGGAAAAGTCCGATCCCGAAGGCAAGGCCGAGCGGATAGTCCATGATGTTTGTCCGCCGCGGGCGGAGCGGCAGGCGGTCGACGACCAGCAGCACGATGCCGCCGAGAAAGAGCGCGGTCGAGATGAGCGTGATCGAAGCGAAGAAGACGTCGGTGATCAGGTGATGGAAGAGTACGCCGAGAATCGCGGAGGGCAGGAACGCGATGATGACGCCGATCACGAAACGCTGCGTCTTCGGGTCGCGCGGCAGGTCGGTGAGGATCTGCACGATGCGAGCCGCATAGACCGACAGCAGCGCGAGAATTGCGCCGAGCTGGATCAGGACCGCGAACGCTGGCCCGCCGCCGGTGAAGCCGAGAAGACGTTGCGCCAGCAGCAGATGAGCGGTTGATGACACCGGCACGAACTCGGTCGCGCCTTCCACGACGCCGAGTACCACGGCGTCGATGATTGCTTTCAGGTCCATTGATCCCCTCGCGGATTCGTTCCAGGCGAATCGCCTTGTTCCCGCCCGATGCGGGTTCTATACCCGCCAACCGTGTCGGTCGTCTTGGGCGTCGGCTCGCGTCATCTTCTCCCGAAATCTCCGAAGAGCCCGATGCCGACGCTTCATCACTATCCTCTGCTCGCCGGCTCCCGCTTCGTCCGTCTCATCCTTGCCGAATACGGCGAGGAGGCGGTGCTGGTCGAAGAAACGCCGTGGGAACGCGGCGGTGACCTCGTCAAGCTGAACCCCTCCGGCGAGCTGCCCGTGTTCGTCGATGACGATGGCGCTGTCGTGGCGGGGGCATCGGTCATCGCCGAATATCTGGCCGAGACCCGGGGCGTGCGCGTCGGCGAGCAGGCGCTGATGCCGGCGAGCCCCGCCGATCGCGCCGAAACCCGGCGCCTGATGGCCTGGTTCCTCGCCAAGATGGATGCCGAGGTCACCGGTTACCTGCTGACCGAGAAGGTTTACAAGCGCCGCATGCAGGTCGCCGACGGCGGCGGTCCGCCGGATGCCGCTGCCATTCGCGCCGCCCGCGCCAATATCAAGTATCATCTGCGTTATATCGGTTATCTGGTGGCGCGGCGGAATTGCCTGGCCGGGCGCGAAATGACCTTCGCCGACCTCGCCGCTGCCGCCGAACTGTCTACCGTTGATTACCTTGGCGAGGTGCCGTGGGAAGAGAACACGATGGCGAAGACCTGGTACGCGCGGGTGAAATCGCGCCCGTCGTTCCGCGCGCTCCTCACCGACCAGGTCCGCGGCATGCCCGCCGCCAGCCACTACGCCGATCTCGACTTCTGATCGGCGACCCGGCGGCGGCGAAAGGTTTCATCGTCGCCGACTGCAAGCGCGAAGGCTTTGACGTAGTCGGAGTGACCGGCGCCGACGCCATCGCCCACGCCACGCCGCGCCTGCGCCAATTTCTGCAAGCCGGCCGCCATGGCACCATGGCATGGCTGGAGACCGAAGCCGAACGCCGGGCGAGCCCGCGGGCGCTCTGGCCAGATGCTGCTTCCGTCGTCATGGTCGGCATCAACTACGGCCCCGACCGCAATCCGCTGGAAGCGTTGGCGCAAAAGGATCGCGCGGCGATTTCGGTCTACGCCGGCAATCGCGACTACCACGATCTTATCAAGGGCAAGCTGAAGGTGCTGGCTGGCCGCTTCAAGGCGCGCACCGGCAGCGAGGTGAAAGTCTTCGTCGACACGGCCCCACTGATGGAGAAGCCGTTGGCAGAGGCTGCGGGCCTCGGTTGGCAGGGCAAGCATACGAATCTCGTCAGCCGCGCCTTCGGCTCATGGCTATTCCTCGGCGCCATAGTCACGTCGCTGCGCCTGCCTGACGACGCGCCGGAAAGCGATGCCTGCGGCACCTGCCGCGCCTGTCTCGACATATGCCCGACCAACGCCTTCCCGGCGCCCTATCAACTCGATGCGCGCCGCTGCATCTCCTATCTCACGATCGAACATGAGGGGCCGATCCCGCGCGAATTCCGCAAGGCGATCGGCAATCGCATCTACGGCTGCGACGATTGCCTCGCCGTCTGTCCATGGAACAAGTTCGCGCAGGTCACGCGCGAGGCGAAACTCAAAGCCCGCGAGGATCGCGTCTCGCCGTCGCTGGCCGCACTCGCCGATCTCGACGAGACCGGGTTCCGGCAGCAGTTCTCCGCCTCGCCGATCAAGCGCATCGGCCGCGACCGTTTCCTGCGCAACGTGCTGGTCGCCATCGGCAACTCAGCCACGCCCGCGCTGGCCGGGACGGCGGAGCGCCATCTCGGCGATCCTTCGCCGCTGGTGCGCGGCGCCGCCGTCTGGGCGTTGTCCGAACTGCTGCCGCCACAGGCGTTCGCCGAGACGGCCGACCGCTACTGCGCGGAAGAAACCGACGCCGAAGTGCTGGCCGAATGGCGGCAATAGGCGCGCCGCGGTTCTTCCGCTCGGCCGCGGAGTGGCGGCGGTGGCTCGCGAAGAACCACGCGACGGCTTCCCAGCAGGTCGTCGGCTTCCACAAGTCCGGCGCGGAAAAAAAGGGCATCACCTACAGGGAAGCCCTCGATGAGGCGCTCGCCTTCGGCTGGATCGATGCGGTGCGCAAGGGTGGCGATGTCACGTGGTCGATCCGCTTCACGCCGCGCAGGCCGAAGAGCATCTGGAGCGCGGTCAACCTGAAACGCGTCACGGAACTTGCCGCCGCGGGCCGCATGCATCCGGCCGGGACAGCCGCGCACGCCGGACGGGATCCCGCGCAGCAGAAGAAATACTCTTTCGAGAATCGTGACGCGAAGTTGCCGGCGCCGTTGGCGCGGGAATTCCGCGCCGACAAAAAAGCTTGGACGAATTTCCGTAAGATGCCGCCGTCTTATTGCTTCGCCGCGATCTGGTGGGTGGTCAGCGCCAAACAGGAATCGACGCGCGCCCGCCGGCTGGCGACCCTCATCGCCGACTCCGCTTCCGGACGAAAGCTGAAGCACCTGCGACGGCCGGGAGAAAAAGCGTGAGTGAGATGCGGCTGTTCGTCTTCGGCCTCGGCTACGCCGCCGCAGCGTTCGCCCGAACGTTGTCAGGCCGGGCGGCGATTTCCGGCACCACGCGCGACCCCGAAAAACGGGAAGCTCTCGTCGCCGAAGGCATCAACGCGTTCGCGTTCGACGGCACGTCGCCGAGCCCCGATATACCTGATGCACTGCGCGACTCGACGCATCTCCTCATTTCGATCGCGCCGGACGAATCCGACCCCGTTCTCGCCCATCACGCCGATGCCATCCGCGCGGCGAAAAATCTGCGCTGGATCGGTTATCTGTCCAGCATCGCCGTGTATGGCAACTACGCCGGCGCGTGGGTGAGCGAGCGCACCACGCCCCACCCGACGGCCGAGCGCTCCGTGCGGCGTCTTGCAGCCGAGCGCGCATGGACGAAACTTGCCGCCGAGCTAAACCAGCCGCTCGCGATCTTCCGAATCGCCGGCATCTACGGTCCCGGCCGCAATGCCTTCGTCAATCTTGCCGAGAGCAGGGCCCATCGCATCGTCAAGCCGGGCCAGGTCTTCAACCGCATCCATGTCGCCGACATTGTCGCCGCGCTTTCAGCGGCAATCGATCGCCCAGCCGCTGGCGTCTTCAACTTTGCCGATGACGAGCCGGCGCCACCGCAGAATGTCGTCGCCTATGCCGCCACCCTGATGGGCGTCCCGCCGCCGCCCGAGATCTCCTTCGCCGAGGCCGATCTCTCGCCGATGGCGCGCTCGTTCTATGCCGACAACAAGCGCGTCGCGAACGCCCGCATCAAGCAGGATCTCGGCGTGTCCCTGCACTATCCGACCTATCGCGAGGGCCTCGCCGCTCTCTGGCGCGAAGGCACTTGGCGCGTCTGAGAACGCATCGGGACTGCCGGCGCCCCCGAGTGGGGCGAGCCGCCCTGCGATAGCCAACCGCCGAATCGTCCGGAATCAACCCGGAATTGTGCAGGCGATCCTGCCGAACCCCAAGAGTTCCCTTGCTTTCGCGACTTCAGCGGTCATATTCTGTTGCAGCGCAAAAACTCGGGATGGCGACCCGGGCCTGGAGCGAGAGGGCCAAGGGGCTTGTCCTACTATCAGCTCTATGAACTCAATCACGCCGCCGTCGGGCCGCTGCGCGCCGCCGCCGACGCCGCGCGAATGTATTTCCAGAACCCGCTCAATCCGCTGTCGGCGACCCCCTTCGGCCGATCGATGGCGGCGGCGGCCGAGATGTTCGAGCGCAGCACGCGCCGTTACGGCAAGCCGGATTGGGGCATCGCCGAGACTACCACCCACGGCGTTCGCGTTCCGGTCGTCGAGCGCGTCATGTGGGAGCGGCCGTTCGGCCGCCTGCTGCATTTCGAGAAGGGGCCGAGCGGCGTCGCCGTCGATCAGCCGAAGCTGCTCATCGTCGCCCCGATGTCGGGCCACTACGCCACGCTGTTGCGCGGCACTGTCGCCACCATGCTGCCCGATCACGACGTCTACATCACCGACTGGGTCGATGCGCGCATGGTGCCGCTCGCGGAAGGCGCCTTCGACCTCGACGACTACATCGACTACCTGATCTCGATGCTCCATCTCCTCGGCGGTGGCGTCCACCTCATGGCGGTGTGCCAGCCGTCGGTGCCGGTGATGGCCGCTGCCGCGCTGATGGAGACGCGGGGCGATCCGCGTATGCCGGCGTCGATGACACTGATGGGCGGCCCGATCGATACGCGCATCAGCCCTACCGCGGTCAACACTCTCGCCAACACTCATGATCTCGACTGGTTCCGCCAGAATACGATCATGCAGGTGCCGTTTCCCCATCCTGGTTTCATGCGCGAGGTCTATCCGGGCTTCCTGCAGATCTCCGGCTTCCTGTCGATGAACATGGAACGCCACCTCGAGGCGCATCGCGATCTCTTCAAGCATCTGGTAGAAGGCGACGGTGACGGCGCCGACAAGCAGCGCGATTTCTACGACGAGTATCTGGCGGTCATGGATCTCACCGCCGAGTTCTACCTGCAGACCGTCGAGACCGTGTTCCTTCGCCACGCGCTGCCCAAGGGCGAGATGATCCACCGCAACGAGAAGGTCGATCCCTCGGCGATCCGCTCGATCGCGCTTTTCACCGTGGAGGGCGAGAACGACGATATTTCCGGTGTCGGCCAGACCAGGGCGGCCCACGACATCACGCCCAATATCCCTGCCGATATGAAGGCCCATTACCTGCAGCCGAAGGTCGGCCACTACGGCGTCTTCAACGGCGCGCGTTTCCGTTCTGAGATCGCCCCGCGCATCGCCGATTTCATTGCCACGCACGACCACAGGACGCGCGCTCACCGGCGGTCCAGAAGCGGCAACGGCAAGGGCGCAAAGGCCTGAATTTCGGCCGCGGCGCTTGCCGCGACAAAAAATCGGATACTGCTTGTCCGATTTTTCTTGAAACGGGTTTCGGTCCTTCCCACGTGCAAATCGTTACGTACGATATATCACCGTGGAGGGAAGGGTACGGCAATGACTTACGCACATTCATTGCGCCCGGGCTTTACGCCGATCACCATAGTTCTGATGATCATCGGCTTCTGGGTGGCTTGGCCGCTTGGCCTTTTGATGCTGGCGTTTATCCTCTGGGGTAGCCGCGTACCTCGTTTCCGCGAGCATTTCGCGGGCATGCGCCGCGATTGGTGCAGCCCCTCTGGCTGGCGCGACCGCGATCGTGGCCATGAGTCCTGGGCCGGCCCGAGTGGCAACGCCGCCTTCGACGATTACCGGACGGCGGAACTCCGCCGTCTCGACGAGGAGCGCCGCAAGCTGGAAGAGGAGCGGGCCGAGTTCGAGCAATACGCCCGCGATCTTCGCAGGGCGCGCGACAAGGAAGAGTTCGACCGCTTCATGACCAACCGCGCCAGGCGCACCCGCAGTGGCCGCGGCGAGACCATCGATCTCTAGCTTGGCGGTAAACTTACAGTCCTGAAGGCGAGGCCACGTGGCCTCGCCTTTTTTATCCACCGACGGAAATTGTCGCGAGGGATTCCCGTCGTGCGATGATCGCGGGCGCAACTGATTCGGCCGGACGCCCTCATGTCCTTTTTCGCCCGCAGGCCGGTAGAGCCTGTCCCTGACTCGCTCGAGATCGCCACGCCCTCCGGCGTCATGGCGGTTGACCTTCGCCGTCATCCGCGCGCCCGCAATTACACGCTGCGGGTCGCCGGCCCGGCGCGGCCGCCCATCCTCACCATGCCGAAGCGCGGCTCGCTCAACGAGGCGCGCCGCTTCCTCGACCGTCATTCGGGATGGCTTGAGCGCCAGGTCGAGAAGCTGCCGGCGCCCACGGCCATCGCCGACGGCGCCGTCGTTCCGCTCCGCGGCGTCTTCCACGTCATCCGTCACGCGCCCGGCGCGCGCGGCACGGTTACGCTTGCGCCGGGCAGCGTTGGCGACATGCCGGCCCTGATCGTTGCCGGTGAGGTCCGTCATCTACGCCGCCGCGTCCTCGACTTCCTGAAGCGGGAGGCCAAGCGCGATCTTGAGTGGGCGGTCATCCGCCACGCTCTGTCGCTCGGCGCGCGCGCCAAGGTGGTGCGCCTGCGCGATCAGGTGAGTCGCTGGGGCTCGTGCTCCGCCGCCGGCCATCTTTCGTTTTCGTGGCGATTGGTCATGGCGCCGCCATTCGTGCTCGACTACCTCGCCGCGCACGAAGTCGCTCACCTGCGCGAGCTCAACCATTCGCATCGCTTCTGGCTGCTCTGCGAAGCGTTGGCGCCGCGCGCCGACGAAGCCCGCGCCTGGCTGCGCACCAACGGCCCGGCGCTGCACGCCATCGGCGCCGAAACCGGCTAGCACCGCGCTGGACTCTCGCGAATTCGCGTCGTTGTATGCGGCGATCGCGACGAAGGACCGGGAAGCGTGCGCATGAGGCAAATTTTCCGCTCTGTGGCGGCAATCGCCGCGCTGCTTGTTTCTGGCGTTGCATCCCATGCGCGTGCGGATATTCTGGCAGACGGTACGTTCGCGGCCAGCAAGACCTGTCCGGCGTTCCTGTCATTCCGCAAGTCCACCAATCCCGGCGACATCAACGTCCAGGCTGGCCGGTCTTATCCGGTCATTTCGCAGAACGCGTCGCCCCCGTCGCATTATCGCCTGCGCGTTGACGCCGCGAACCCGCCCGAGCGGTGGGTGAGCATCGATTGCGGAACATTCGCCGCTGCTGGTTCCGCCGCCTCCGCTCCCGCCAGCCCAACGACGACGGCCGCGGCATCGGCGGCCACCGGCGCGATGGGCAAACCGGCCGAGTACATTCTCTCGCTGAGTTGGGAGCCGGCGTTTTGCGAGAACCATCAGTCAAAGCCCGAGTGCGCCGCCGAGACCGCAGCAGGATTCGCCGCCTCGCATCTGTCGCTGCACGGCCTGTGGCCGCAGCCGATCTCGAAGCAATACTGCAACGTGGATGCATCGCTCCTCGACGCTGACAAGCACGGCAGCTGGCCGGCGCTGCCCGCCGTCGATCTCTCGCCAGACATGAAGACCCGCCTCGATGCCGCCATGCCCGGAACGCAGTCGTCACTGGAACGCCACGAGTGGCTGCGGCATGGCACCTGCTACAACGGCGCCGACGCCGACACCTATTTCGGCGAGGCTCTGGCGCTCGTCGATGCCGTCAATGGTTCACCGGTGCAGGCGCTGCTCGCCGCCAACATCGGCAAGCAGGTCACGGCCGACCAGGTGCGCCACGCCTTCGATCAGGCCTTCGGCGCCGGCGCCGGCGAGCGCGTGCGTCTCGCCTGCGAGCAGCAGGGATCGCGCCGGTTATTGTCCGAGATCACGATTGGCCTGGTCGGGCGCGTCGGCATCGGCAAGACGCCGGCTGACCTCATCATGGCGTCGTCGCCGACCAGCCCCGGTTGTCCCGCCGGCGAGGTCGATGCCGTCGCGAAATAGCCGCGGGATTTGTGGGGTAGGCGGAAACGCACCGGCAGCGTAAGCCTTGACGCGTCCGTCCGTTGCTAAGCCTAAGGCGATCCAGGTCCCCATGCGCCTTAAGCCCGACACGGCTGCCTTTGTCGTCCTGCTCGGCGCGCTCACCAGCGTCGGCCCGCTGTCGACCGACATCTACCTTCCGTCGATGCCATCGATCGCGGCGACGTTCGGCACGACACCTGCCGGCGCCGAGGCGACGCTCACCGGTTATTTCTTCGGCTTCGCCATTGCCCAGATCATCCATGGCCCGATTTCCGATCGCGTCGGCCGCCGCCCCGTGCTGCTTGCCGGCCTGGCGCTGTACGCGCTCGCCGGCTTTGCCTGCATCTTCGCACCCACGATCGGCCTGCTGATCGCGGCGCGCGCCGTTCAGGCGATCGCCGCCGCAGCGCCCATCATCCTTGCCCGCACCATCGTGCGCGACGTCCATTCGGGCGTCCGCGCCGGCCGGCTTTTCTCCCTCATCGCGTCGATTACCGGCCTGATGCCGATCGTTGCGCCGCTGCTGGGCGGCGTCCTTGAAACCCATTTCGGCTGGAAGTCCAGCTTCATCGTCATGGGCCTCCTCGGCGTCGTCGGATTCGTCGTCGTCGGCGTTGCGATGCCCGAGACAATCCGCCAGCGCAGCGTTGTGCCGCTGTCGCTGGGCAGCATCTTTGTTTCCTTCGGCCAAGTGGCGCAGAACGCCCGCTTTCGCGCCTACGCCGCCATGCTGAGCTTCGCCTATGGCGGCTTCTTTGTGTACATCGGCGTCTCGTCGTTCATCGTGCAGCGCTACTACGGCCTGTCGCCCGTCGCCTACGGCCTGACCTTCACGCTCGGCGCCGCATCGTTCATTGCCGGCACCTTCCTCGGCCGCCGCATCGCCCACCGCTCCGGTCTCGATTACGCACTGGGCGTCGGCACCGCGTTGCTCGCCGGCGGTGGCCTTCTGCTGCCGGCGGCGATGCTGCTGGGGCCGGGCACGATCCCCGAGTTCGTCATTCCCATGGCGGTCTTCCAGGCCGGCATCGGCATCGTCACGCCACAGGGCCTTGCCGCCGCTATGACGCCGTTTCCCGAGCGCGCCGGCGCCGCATCCTCGCTGGTCGGCTTCCTGCACATGACGACGGCCGCGCTTTTCCTCGGCCTCACCGGGCTCTTCTTCGGCAACCACGCGCTGCTGCAGGCCTGCGTCATCGGCGGCAACGGCGTCGCCGCCTTCATCGTCTTCCTGGCGTCGCGGCGTTTGCGCGCCGCGGTCTGATCAACCGCCGAAGAGCCGCTCGAAGAAACTGCGCCGACGCGGCGGCTGGTAATAGTCGCCGTTGTTTCCCTGACCGACCGCGCCCGGCGGCAGCGGCAGGTTGGCGTCCGGGTCGTCGTCCTCCGCCTGCGCCATCGCCCCGATCGGATCGAGTCCGCGCTGCAGCGCCATCGGCCGTCCGTTATCACCGACTGGCGGTGCCGCACTCTGCGCGCTGGCGAGCGCCATGTTGCCCGGCGCCTGGTACTGGTAGTGGCCGGGCAGGTCGGCCACCTGCAAGCCGTCGAGCGCCGCCGTCATGAATTTCTTCCAGGCGGCGGTCGGCAGCGTGCCGCCGCTGGCCTTCTTCGTCGGCTTGTTGTCGTCGTTGCCGAACCACACGCCGGTGGTCAGCGCGCCGGTGTAGCCGATGAACCACGCGTCGCGGAAATCCTGGCTGGTGCCGGTCTTGCCAGCGACTTCCCATCCCGGAACTTCCGCGTGCGTCGCCGTGCCGGAAGTAACCGTCGCGGTGAGCATCGCGTTCATCATGCCGACGTACTTCGGATCGATCACCTGCCCCGGCCCCGAGCCCGAGCGCTGGTAGAGCACCTTGCCGTCGCCGGTGGTGATGCGCTCGATGACATGCGGGATGATCCCGCGCCCGCCGTTGGAGAACGGCACGTAGGCGGCGGTGAGTTCGAGCGGCGACACCTCCGAGGTGCCGAGCGCGATCGAGGGGGTCGCCGACAGCGTCGAGGTGATGCCGAGCCGCCGCGCCGTCGCCGCCACTGCCTGCGCGCCGACCTCCTGCGTCAGTTCCGCCGACACCGTGTTCAGCGACAGCGACAGGGCGGTGAGCAGCGTCACCGGCCCCTTGTACGTTTTGGAATAATCTTGCGGCTTCCATCCGGCGATCGACACCGGCTGGTCGACGCGCACCGTTTCCGGCACCAGCCCGTCTTCCAGCGCCGTCAGATAGACGAACGGCTTGAACGCCGAGCCCGGCTGGCGCAGTCCGTTGACGGCGCGGTTGAACGGGCTGGTGGCATAGTCGCGCCCGCCGACCAGCGCGCGCACCGCGCCGTCCCGGTCGATGGCGACCAGCGCCCCCTGGCTGACGCCGAATTTCGTCCCGTCCGCATCGAGCGTGTCGGAAACCGCCTTGTCCGCCGCCGTCTGCAGGCGAAGGTCGATCGAGGTAGCCACGGTGATGTCCTGGTCGATCGCACCCACATAGCCGGGCAGTAGGTCCATCACCCAGTCGGCGACGTAGCGCCCACTGCCGCCGGCGACGTCGCGCACCGGGTGGACGTCGGCGGAAAGCGCCAGCGAGATTTCGCGGTCGCCGATGTAGCCTTCCTGGTGCATGGCGGCGAGCACGAGCTGCGCCCGCGCCGCCGAGGCGTCGGGGTTGATGATCGGCGAGTAGTGCGAGGGCGCCTTCAGCATGCCGGCGAGCGTCGCCGCTTCGGCAAGCGTCAGCGCGCGCGCCGATTTGCCGAAATACACATGCGCCGCGGCATCGACGCCGTAGGCGCCGGCGCCGAGATAGACGCGGTTGAGATAGAGTTCGAGGATCTGTTTCTTGCTGAGGCGCGCCTCCAGCCACAGGGCGAGCACCACCTCCTGCACCTTGCGCTCGAAGGTGCGTTCCGGCTGCAGGAAGAGATTCTTGGCGAGCTGCTGGGTGAGCGTCGAGCCGCCCTGCACGACGCCGCCGGCAACGAAGTTGACCCAGGCGGCGCGCACGAGTCCCAGCGGGTCGATACCGAAGTGGTGGTAGAAGCGCCGGTCCTCGATCGAGACGACGGCTTCGGGCAGGTAGGGCGGCATCTGGTCGAGCGTCACCGTGCCGCCGCCAGCCCCGCCGCGGTTGGTAATCAGCGTGCCGTTCTGGGCGAGGATGCGGATGTTGGCGGCCCGCGCCGGCACCGTCCAGTCGGCCATCGGCGGCAGCTTGGAGGCGTAGTAGGCGATGAGCCCGGAGAGGCCGAGGAAGCCGAACGCGCCGACGAGCAGCGCCGCCAGCCTGATGCGGCGCAGCCAGCTCTTGCCGCGCCCCTTCGCCTTGCCCTTGCTTTTGGCACGGCCGCGGACCGCTTTCTGTCCCTTGCCTGGCACGGAGCGGTCCCGGTCCTTCAGCCCGAATTGCAGCGCGCCCCCGCGCTCGCCGTCGCCAGCGAGATGCGGAGGCTCAAGGCGCCCGCTGTCCTGATCGCTCGGAGGTATAGGGTCGCCAGAAGCAGGCTAAATGCGGCGATTTAAGGAGGCGTTAAGGGTGCGGACAGCCGCAATGGCCCTATGCCGCGTGGTTTTGGGAGTGCGGCGGGGAGGTGGGGTAATGGTGGAACAACGCTGCTTCGGTTCGAGAGTCGCGTCTAGGGTCTGGCAGGGCTTATTGTCGCCAAAGACATGAGTCGCCAGCCAAAATGAAGACGCTGCATATCGCGCCTGGATATTCGGCGGGAGGTTCATTGATCCGGGCAATTCGGGATGCCGGCCGGGATGAAGACGTGTTGCGGTTTGGCGATGATCTGAGCTGCTGGCCAATCGACTCGGATGCGGCGCGCACGATTTGGCGACGCGAAATCTACGAAGCGCCGGAGATTGACACAGCCGTTGCCGATTTTTGGCAACGTGTCGCTGCCACGGAAGATCGGCTCGTCGTGTGATTCGGTCGCCACTCGGCCAGCGAACTCTCATTCTTTCTGGCTTGGGCCGACCGAGTTGGACGGCGACCCTGCCAAATTGTCGATGTGACTGGACAACAGCCGCTTCTCGCGGGGCGGGGTGGCTCAGTCAAGCTGTCTCAGCCGACCCAAGCAGTTTCGCTGATCCCCGCAGACGGCCTGCGATCGCTGCTGGGAACGGAGCGTGCGGTCACGGCTCAAGAAAGGGAAGAGGGCGGGCAGCGTTGGCGGCGCCTGCAAGAAGAAAACGCGCCATTTCGGGTTGTGACCGAGGAGGGCCTTATATCGGCTGGCATTGATCATTTCGACGCGTCGCTTCTGGAGCGTGCGACAACAAAATGGCAACAGATCAGGCTTCCTGTGGGCAACGCCATGGCTCACAACTGGAAACCGTACATCCAGGTAGGCGATCTGATGTTGCTGACACGGGTTGTCGCGCTGGTCGAAGCGGGCAAGCTGGTTACCGATGGCGAACCTTGGCAAATGTCCAGTCGCGTTCGTCTTCCCGCTTAACTGCGAATCCACCGCGTGCAAGCGGTGGCCTTTTCCTTTATCCGCTAGAGCTGGACCGAAGCGAATTGCACTGGCATCGGCTGGCGCCGGCACCATGCGCTTCAATCCGGGCTGATGGGACGAGCGTTAGGGAAGATAAGAAAAATCGCTTCCCCTTCCCTCCCACACCCTCACCCGCCATATTCGGGACGTGTCCGAGTCCCCTCTTTTCTCCCGCGCCGTAAAGCCCGGCGACCACGTCTTTCTGGTCGACGGCTCCGGCTATATCTATCGCGCCTTCCACGCGCTGCCGCCGCTCACCCGCAAGTCCGATGGCCTGCAGGTCGGCGCCGTCGCCGGTTTCTGCAACATGCTGTGGAAGCTGCTGCAGGATGCTTCCGCCGGCGTGAAGCCGACGCATCTCGCCGTCGTCTTCGACAAGTCGGAGCACACGTTCCGCAATGAGATGTACGACCAGTACAAGGCGCACCGGCCGGAGGCGCCAGACGACCTCAAGCCGCAGTTCGGGCTGATCCGCAAGGCGGTGGCCGCCTTCAATGTCGCCAGCCTCGAGCAGTCGGGCTTCGAGGCCGACGATCTCATCGCCACCTATGCGCGCCTCGGCGCCGAGGCTGGCGCCGACGTCACCGTCGTCTCCTCCGACAAGGACCTGATGCAGTTGGTCGGCCCGACGGTGACCATGTACGACACCATGAAGGACAAGCGCATCGGCGCCGCCGAGGTGGTGGAGAAATTCGGCGTCGGTCCCGACAAGGTCATCGAGGTGCAGGCGCTCATCGGCGACTCGACCGACAACGTGCCCGGCGTGCCCGGCATCGGCGTCAAGACAGCGGCGCAGTTGATCGCCGAGTTCGGCGATCTGGAGACGCTGCTGTCGCGCACCGCCGAGATCAAGCAGCCGAAGCGCCGCGAGGCGCTGGAGGCGAATGCCGACAACGCCCGCCTGTCGAAGAAGCTGGTGACGCTCGATCGGAACGTCGCCCTCGATGTGCCCATCGAGCAGCTTGCCGTACGCGACCGCGACGGTCCCATGCTGATCGCCTTCTGCAAGGCGATGGAGTTCACCGCGCTCACCCGCCGCGTTGCCGAGGCGACGAAAACGGACATCGAGTCGGTTGAGCCGGGAATGCCCGGCGAGACGCCGTCCGCGAAAGCGAAGCCGAAGAGCGACAAGGCCGACGTCACCGAGGAAGCCGTGCCGGCGCGCCCGGTCTATCGTCCCTATTTCAATTCGGGCGAGAAGCGCGGGCCAAACGGCGATGCCGCGGCCATATCGGGTCCGGGCAAGCGCGCCGCCGAAGCGGCCGCCGCGATGGCGGCGAAGCCGTTCGATCTGAAAAGCTACGAGACGATTTCGACCGTCGATCGGCTCGATCGGTGGATCGCCGAGGCGGAGGCGCGCGGCGCCGTCGCCATCGACGTCGAGACCAACTCGCTCGATCCCATGCAGGCCGATCTCTGCGGCATCAGCATCGCCACCGAGCCGGGCAGGGCGGCTTACCTGCCGCTCGGCCACACGTCGGGCGAGGGCGATCTTCTTGGCGGCGGTCTGGTCCAAGGCCAGGTGCCGGCGAAGGAAGGCCTCGCGCGCCTGAAACCGCTGCTCGAAAATCCGTCGGTCATCAAGGTCGCGCAGAACCTGAAGTTCGACTACGTCGTCTTCGCCGAGCGCGGCATCGCCGTCGCGCCCTATGACGACACGATGCTGATGTCCTATGCGCTGGATGGCGGCAAGGGCGGCAGCGGCATGGACGAGCTGGCGGAGGCGACGCTCGGCCACAAGCCGGTCAGCTTCAAGGATGTCGCCGGCTCCGGCGCCAAGCAACTCGCCTTCGATCGCGTCGCCATCGCCAGGGCCACGGAATATTCCGCCGAGGATGCCGACGTGGCGCTTCGTTTGTGGACGGCGCTGAAGCCGCGCCTCGCCGCCGAGCGCATGGTCACGGTGTACGAGACGCTGGAGCGCCCGCTCATTCCGGTGCTGGCCCGCATGGAGGCGCGTGGCATCAAGGTCGATCGCCAGATCCTGTCGCGCATGTCCGGTGAGTTCGCGCAGAAGCTCGGCGGTCTCGAGCACGAGATCTACGAACTGGCCGGCGAGACCTTCAACATCGGCTCGCCCAAGCAGCTCGGCGATATTCTCTTTGGCAAGTTCAGCCTGCCCGGCGGCAAGAAGACCAAGACCGGCGCGTGGGCGACGGGCGCCGACGTGCTGGAGGAACTCGCCGCATCGGGCCAGGTGCTGCCGACGAAGATTCTCGAATGGCGTCAGCTGTCAAAACTGAAATCGACCTATACCGATCTGCTGCCCACCTACATCCACCCGGTCTCGGGCCGCGTTCACACGTCCTACGCGCTGGCCTCGACCACGACCGGGCGGCTGTCGTCATCCGATCCCAACCTGCAGAACATCCCGGTGCGCACCGACGACGGGCGCCGCATCCGCACCGCCTTCATCGCCGAAAAGGGCATGAAGCTGATCTCCGCCGACTACTCGCAGATCGAGCTGCGCATCGTCGCCCACGTCGCCGATGTCCCTGAACTGAAACTGGCCTTTGCCGATGGCCTCGACATTCACGCCATGACGGCGAGCGAGATGTTCGGTGTTCCCGTGAAAGGCATGCCGGTCGAGGTTCGCCGCCGCGCCAAGGCGATCAACTTCGGCATCATCTATGGCATCTCGGCCTTCGGCCTCGCCAACCAGCTTGGCATCCCGCGCGAGGAAGCCGGCGCCTACATCAAGCGCTACTTCGAACGGTTCCCGGGGATACGCGCCTACATGGACGCGATGCGCGCCCAGGTGAAACGCGACGGCTACGTCTCGACCCTCTTCGGGCGCAAGATTCACTTCCCCCAGGCGAAGTCGTCCAATCCTGCCGAGCGTGCCTTCGTCGAGCGCGCCTCGATCAACGCCCCGATCCAGGGCACCGCCGCGGACATAATCCGACGTGCGATGATACGCATGGAAGACGCCCTGTCGGAGGCGGGACTTGCCGTACGCATGCTCCTGCAGGTGCATGACGAACTCGTGTTCGAGGCACCCGAAGGCGAGGCGACGCGCGCCATGCCGGTCATCGCCGGAGTCATGGAGCGTGCCGCCTTCCCGGCCGTAAATCTCTCCGTACCGCTACAGGTAGATGCCAAGGCCGGCGATAACTGGGACGCTGCGCACTAGCTTGATTTTGCTCGGCTATCGATCGCCCACGCGCCCGGTCCCGCGGCTGCGATATACAGGAAGATAAAGCAGAACAGGATCGCCGCCTCGCCGCCATTCTGTATCGGAAAGAAGCTGTGCGGGGCATGCGCCATGAAATACGCCACCGCCATCTCGCCCGACAAAACAAATGCCGCCAGCCGGGTCCACCACCCGATGACCAGCAGCACGCTGCCGACCAGTTCCAGCACCCCTATCCACCAGAAGAAAGTAAGCGCGGCCGCAGACGGCGCGTCGGTTACCGGGAAGCCGAACAGTTTTACCGTTGCGTGCTCCAGGAAAAGCAGCGCGGTGACGATGCGTAGTATGGACAGGAGATGCGGCCGGTACGGCGCCAGATGGCTCATGAACGGATCGAACATGCGATATATCCCCACGTTGTTTCACCGACTCGGCTAACCTGCGAGACAACGCGCATCCGGCAAGAACGTTTCAGATGACAATGGAGTGATCGGCGCAATCACTCTGCGCGGCGCCAGGTGACGAGGCTGACGCCCGCTTTCGCATCGAGGATTTCGCGCGGACGGGGCCTCAGGCCTGCGGTTGTGAGGACATCGCCGGCGCTGCGGCCGGGGCCGATCGCCGAGAAAAGCGGTACGCCCTCGGCGATGCGCACCCCGTCAACTGTGGCGAGATGGAATGCATCTAAACTGTCGAGTACGAGATCGAAGACCAGTCGCCCGCCGGTGACTGCGGCGGTGCCGCCCGCCGGAGCGGCAGCGCGGAGCGCGCCGGTCAGCGGTACCTCTGCCGGGTTCCACCACCAGCCATCGTCCCGCCGCTCGATGCCCGTCGCCGACGACGAAACGACCAGGCGGTTGCGCCGGTTCTTGTTTGGATTGGCCTCGTGGCTTAGGCGGCCGAGAACCACGACGGCGGACGCGTCGAGCGCAGCCTGAAAACGCCGCCAGTCGGCATCGTTGTGAAGGGCCGCCGGAGTCCGCCCGTCCGGTCCCGCGATCCGCTCGTCCTCGGAGACGATCGCGTGTCCCTCGAGGCGATAGCCGGTGACGCGTTCCCCGGCGGTCACGTCCTGAGCGTTCCTCCGGTGGCTTTTTCAACCTCGGCGACGATCTTGCCGGAGATAGTCTCGATCTCCTGTTCGGTCATCGTCCGCTCGCTCGGCTGTATCGTCACCTCGATGGCGACCGACTTCTTGCCGGCGCCGAGGTTCCCGCTTTCGAACACGTCGAACACCGACACCGCCTCGATCAGCGTACGATCGGCGCCTGCGGCGGCGCGCACGATTCTTGTTGCCTCGACCGCGCGATCGACCAGGAACGCGAAGTCGCGCCGCACCGGCTGCAGGTCGGAAAGCGCCAGCGGCGATTTGGTTTTGGTCGCCCGCGCCTTCGGCAGCGGGATCGCCTCAAGGATAAGTTCAAAACCGGCGAGCGGACCGGCTGCATCGAGCGACGCAAGTAGCGAGGGATGGAACTCGCCGAATGTGCCGATCACCGTCTTTGGGCCTTGGCGGATGACACCCGAGCGACCCGGATGGAACCAGGCCGGAGCGTCGGCGGTAATTTGCACCTTTTCAGGAGGAAGGCCGACCGCGTCGAGAACCGCCAGTGCGTCGGCCTTGACGTCGAAGACGGACGTCGGCGACGCCGGGCCCGACCAATGACGGCCGGCGCCGGCGAGCGAGGCGGTACCGCTGCGCACGCCCGTCGCCGCGGTGAACTGGTCCTCCGGCCGGTCGCCGCGATAAATCTGGCCGACCTCGAAGAGCGCGAGATCGAAGAAACCGCGATCGGCATTGCGTCGGATCGAGGCAATCAGGCTCGGAAAAAGACTGGGGCGCATATCTGACATGTCGGCGGCAATCGGATTGGCAAGTACCAGTGTCTTGTCGCCACCGCCGAAAGCGGTTGCGGCCTTGTGGCCGATGAACGACCAGGTGACCGCCTCGACCATGCCGCGCACCGCCAGCGCCCGCTTTGCCCTGCGGGTTCGCGTCTGGATCGGCGTCAGCAACGGCTTGGTGACGCCGGTGGCGCGCAGCAGCGGCTCGCTCGGTATTTTGTCGAGACCGATAATTCGAGTGATCTCCTCGACGATGTCCGCCTTCGCCGTGACATCGGGGCGCCACGATGGAACGCTCACCGAAAGCGCGGTGCCGCTGCGGTTGGGTTTCACGGTGAAACCGAGCGCGTCCAGGATGCGGGTCATCTCGGCGATCGAAGGATCGATCGCCGCCAGCCTTTTGACTTCGCCTACCGGAAAGTCGATCGCGGTATCGGGCAGCGGCACCTTGCCGGCTACCAGGATGTCCGTCGCCTTGCCGCCGCAGAATTCGAGAACCAGCCGCGTCGCCAGTTCCAGCCCCGGGATCATGAAGGCCGGATCGACGCCCCGCTCGAAACGATGGCGCGCGTCGGAGTTGATGCCGAGCTTGCGCCCGGTCTGGGCTATGTTGATCGGCTCCCACAGGGCGGACTCGATCAGCACGTCGGTGGTGTCTTCATCGCAACCCGACCGCTCGCCGCCCATGACCCCGGCGATCGACTCGATGCCGTTTTTGTCGGTGATGACGCAGATGTCCGGGTCGAGCTTGTAGGTCTTGCCGTCGAGCGCCTTGATCTCTTCGCTGAACCTGCCACGACGCACGATCAGGCTGCCCGAAATCTTTGCCGCGTCGAAGACATGCAGCGGCCGACCGCGGTCGTAGGTCATCAGGTTGGTGATATCGACGAGTGCGTTGATTGGCCGAAGTCCAATCGCGATCAGCCGCTTCTGCAGCCACTCCGGCGACGGGCCGTTCTTCACCCCGCGCACTAGTCGCAGGCTGAACGCCGGACACAGCGACGCCGTGCCGCCGAAATCGAAGACGACCTTCACCGGACAGGCGCCAGCGCCTTTCACCGGCGCGATCGGGCGTTGGTTCAGCTTGCCGACCCCGGCCGCCGCGAGATCGCGGGCGATACCCGCAACCCCGAGTGCATCGGGACGGTTGGGTGTCACCGCCACGTCGATGACCGGTTCGCCCAGCCCGGCATAGGCGGAATACGGCTGACCGATCGGTGCGCTCGCCGGCAGGTCGATGATGCCTTCGTGATTGTCGGAAAGGCCGAGCTCGCGTTCGGACAGGAGCATCCCGTTCGACTCAACGCCACGAATGACGCCCTTGGCGAGATCGACGCCGGTGCCCGGGATATGCGAGCCGGCCGGTGCGAAAACGCCGATCATGCCGCCGCGCGCGTTCGGTGCGCCGCATACGACCTGCTCCCTGGCGCCGTTGCCGAGATCGACGATGCACACCTTCAGCCGGTCAGCATTCGGGTGCTTCTCGGCGGAGAGAACGCGCACAATACGAAATGGCTCGTAGTCCCGGGCGCGGTCATCGACACCCTCCACTTCGAGTCCGATCATCGTCAGCTTCTCGACGATCGTCTGCAGTGGCGCCTCGGTATCGAGATGCTCCTTCAGCCATGACAGCGTGAACTTCACGACGACAGCCCCCCCACCAGCGAGGGAATGTCGAGCGGGCGGAAGCCGTAGTGGTTCAGCCAGCGCACGTCGGCCGAGTAGAAATCGCGCAGATCCGGCATGCCGTATTTCAGCATCGCAATGCGGTCGATGCCCATGCCCCAGGCAAATCCCTGCACCTTTTCGGGGTCGTGGCCGCCGGCCTTGATGACGTTCGGATGCAACATCCCGCAACCAAGAATTTCCAGCCAGTCATCGCCCTCGCCGAAGCGAATCTCGTTGCCAACGCGCCGGCAGCGAATGTCGACTTCCATGGACGGTTCGGTGAACGGAAAGAAGCTTGGCCGGAAACGCATCTGCACGTTGTCGGCCTCGAAGAAAGCTTTGCAGAATTGCTCGAGCACCCATTTCATGTGGCCGACCGTGCTGCTTTCGTCGAGGACCAGACCCTCCACCTGATGAAACATGGGCGTATGGGTTTGATCCGAGTCCATGCGATAGGTGCGGCCGGGAATGATGACGCGGATCGGCGGTTTCTGTTTCTCCATGGTGCGAATCTGCACCGGCGAAGTATGCGTGCGGAGCAGCAGGCGTTCTCCTCTCTCTCCCTTTGGATTGAAGAAGAACGTGTCGTGCATTTCGCGCGCCGGATGACCGACCGGAAAATTGAGCGCCGTGAAATTGTAGTAGTCAGTCTCGATATCCGGTCCCTCGGCGACTGCGAAGCCGAGGTCGGCGAAGATCGCCGTGATCTCGTCGATCACCTGGCTGATCGGGTGAATCCGGCCGGTTTCCAGCGGCGATGGCCGCACCGGCAATGTCACGTCGGTCGCGGTGCTGGCGAGGGCACCGGCAAGTTCTTCCTGGCGCAGCGTCGCGCGGCGACGGGCGAGCGCCTCGTTCACCCGGTCGCGCAAGCCGTTGAGCGCCGGGCCCATGACCTGGCGCGCCTCCGGCGGCATCGCGCCGAGCGTCTTCAAAAGTTCCGAGACGACTCCCTTCTTGCCGAGCGCGGCGACCCGCTCGGAGTCTAGCGACGCCTCATCGGCGGCCGCGGCGACGCGCGCGACGATATCCTGTTCGAGGGTGGCGATGTGATGGGTTGGATCGACGGCCATTTCTCAACTCTTCCAGCGCAGCGTCGCTGCTTTCAACGGATTGACGAAATCGCGGCCTTCGTTGCCCGCCGCGACCCACTCGTCCTTCAGCCGCATCCACCAGCGCGCCTGCGTATTGACGTCGTTGATGAGCATCATCTTCGGAGCCCGTACCAGGCCTTCGCGCTGCTTCTCGGCGATGGCGCGATCCTGGCCGACGAACACGTTGGCGACATAGCGCGCGATCGGCTTGACCAGGTTCGCCCATGCTGGCGTCGCCCAGATCACCTGATGGAACGCCGTCTCCTCGTCGTTGACCGGCGTCAGCGCGCTTACCGTGACCAGCGCATTGCGCTCGCCGTGCACGTCCTCGATCCTGAGGCCGGGCAGGCGATAGCTGATTTCGGTGGTCACGTTCCGGCCGAGCAGCCGGTAGATCAGGTTCTGGGCGGTCACCTTGTGGCGCAGCATCTGGAAGCCGAGTTCGGACGGAGCAAAGCTCTTCTCCTTCGGCTTCACCACGCCGGCCTTGGCCCGGTACCATTTCGACGTATGCACGAAGGCGATGTGGCCGGGGTCCATCAGGCCGAAGGCGGCGTGATCGATCGAGCACGGGAAGGTCTGCTCGACATGAACTTTGGGCATGTCGCGCTCGCCGAACAGCGGCATCATCGGCGGTTTCGCCATTGCGCCGGTCGGCGCCTCGCCGTCGCGGGCGAAATAGACCCAGATCAGGCCCTGCTGCTCGACGCACGGGTAGGCGGCGGTGCGAATCTTGGCGAGGTCGATCTTCTGGTCGTCCATCATCGAGGGAATGAAGGTGCAGGTGCCTTCGGCGCCGTAGCGCCAGCCGTGGTAGGTGCAGGCGACCGTCTCGCCGTCAAAACTGCCGTGATGCAGCGGCATTCCACGATGCGGGCAGATATCGTTGATGGCGAACACGCTGCCGTTCTTGCGGCGGACAATGAGGACAGGATCGCCCAGCATGACGCGCACGGCCATCCCGCCCGGGGCGAGGTCGCCACCGGGCATGGCCACGTACCAGAGGCCACGCAGGAGTTCGGCTTTCAGGCCTTGCACGTTCTCTCAACTCTCGTCACGTCCGGCCGGCTTCGACGTGTTCTGTCGAAACTTCGAGGCCGCGCAACGCAGTCGAGAGGATCAGGCAGCGAGCGCGCCCGTTGCCTTCTCGACCAGCGCCTTGAAGGAGGCCGGCTCGCTGACGGCGAGGTCGGCCAGTACCTTGCGATCGACTTCGACCCCGGCCTTGCCGAGGCCGCTGATAAATCGACCGTAGGTGAGGCCGTGCTCGCGGACGGCGGCATTGATGCGTTGGATCCACAAGGCGCGGAAGGAACGCTTCCGGTTCTTGCGATCGCGAAACGCGTATTGCGCCGCCTTGTCGACGGCGGCCTTGGCGGTCCGGATAGTGTTCTTGCGGCGGCCGTAGAAGCCCTTGGCGCGCTTGAGAACCTTCTTGTGCTTGGCGTGCGAGGTGACGCCGCGTTTGACTCGCGACATGGGAAATCTCCGTGGATGTTTGGGGGAACCGTCAGCCGTTCGGCAGGAAGTACTTCTTGATGTTATCGCCGTCGGTCTTGAACAGGACCCTTGTCCCGCGAAGGTTGCGGATCTGCTTGGCAGTCCGCCGGATCATCATGTGACGCTTGCCACGCTGCGCGTGCTTGACCTTGCCGGTCGCGGTCACCTTGAATCGCTTCTTGGCGCCGCTCTTCGTCTTCAGTTTGGGCATTTGCTCCCCTTGAGTTGGAGGCTGAACAAGCGTCGCCACGGCATGCCCTTCATGGCCGGGCGGCGCAGAACCGCGGGGTTTATAGCGACGGTGGGTGCGGGGCACAAGCCTGCCCCGCCGCTTGGCAGTGCCTCGCCTAGCGCGGCGCCAGCACCATCATCATCTGCCGGCCTTCGATCTTGGGCTCGGCCTCGACCTTGGCGATCGGCGCGGTGTCCTCCTTGACCCGGTCGAGCAGCTTGGCGCCAAGCTCAAGATGGGCCATCTCGCGGCCCCGGAAACGCAGCGTCAGCTTGACCTTGTCGCCTTCCTCGAAGAAACGCCGGATCGCGCGCATCTTTACTTCGTAGTCGTGGACATCGATGTTCGGGCGCATCTTGATCTCCTTGATCTCGATGACCTTTTGCTTCTTGCGGGCCTCGGTGGCCTTCTTCTGGCTCTGGTATTTGAAGCGGCCATAGTCGAGGATCTTGGCGACTGGCGGATCCTGGTTGGGCGAGATGATTACGAGGTCCATGCCCGCATCCCGGGCAAGCTGAATGGCGCGTTCTATGGGGACGGAGCCATGATTCTCGCCCTTGTCGTCGATCAACTGTACTGCGGGAACCTGGATGTCCTCGTTGATCGCGGGGCCTTCCTTAGTGGTAGGCGGTGCTCTATTCGGACGGCGAATGGGTTCTTCTCCTCGGATTTGTCAGCGTAAGGGGAGGATTCAGGCAAGTGCGGCGGGAAGTCAACCGCCGTCCGCGGGAGCACGGAATGTGCGTGAACCATGGCTGAAGCACGGGCGGAGCGGATCGTCGTAGGCGATGGCGAGGCAGGCCGCGAAATCGCCGTTCTCGATCGCGCCGGCGCCGGCCCCGGTCTCTTCTGGTTAGGCGGCTTCCGCTCGGACATGAAGGGCGCCAAGGCGACGGCGGTCGATGCCTTCGCGGCGGAATGTGGTCTGGCGGCGGTCCGCTTCGATTATTCCGGCCATGGCACCTCGGGCGGTCGTTTCGAGGATGGCACGATCAGCGGGTGGCTCGAGGAAGCCCGTGCCGTTTTCGATAAATTCACCGCGGGGCCGCAGATCGTGGTCGGCTCGTCGATGGGCGGCTGGATCGCGCTTCGCCTGGCGGTCGCGCTTCGCGAAACCGCGCGGATCGCCGGCCTCGTTTTGATCGCGCCGGCGATCGACATGACCCGCGCGCTGATGTGGGACAAGATGGACGGCGCTGCCCGCGAAGAATTGCTGGCGACCGGCGCCTTGCGAGTGCCAACCCAACACGCGCCGGAGCCCTATCGCATCACGCGCGCCCTGATTGAAGACGGGGACCGTCACCTGTTCGGCGAAAACCTGATCGAGGTCGGCTGCCCGGTGACGATTCTCCAGGGCGTTGCCGACATGGACGTTCCCTGGCGCCACGCCACCGCGCTGGTTTCGCGGCTGGCCTCCGACGACGTCGTACTGACGCTGGTCAAGGATGGCGACCACCGCCTGTCGCGCCCGGAGGATCTGGATCGGCTGCGCGCGGCGCTGTCGACGATGCTGGCCGGAATCGGGCGCGCATGAGCCTTGTCGGCAGCGGACGTACAATGCACGGATAATTCATGACCGACATCCTCGCCAACGCCGCCGGGAATTTCGCCAGTCGCTCGCTGCGCCTCGACACACTCGTCCGGCTGCGCTGGCTGGCGGTGGGCGGGCAGCTTCTCGCCGTGCTCTTTGTGCGCTTTATCCTCGATTTCCCGCTGCCGACCTTGCCCTGCCTTTTGCTCATCGCTCTGTCGGCGGGCCTGAACCTGTTCCTGCGCGCTCGCTACCCGGCAACGGTCCGCCTCGGCCAGTGGCCGGCCTTTGCCTTCCTTTCCTACGACGTGCTTCAGCTTGGCGGATTGCTCTATCTGACGGGCGGACTCGAAAATCCATTCGCCATTCTGCTGCTGGCGCCGGTCATCGTATCGGCGGCGGCTCTCGCGCCCCGGCCGACTATCACGCTCGGGCTGGTCGTCGTTGCGACCGCAAGCGTTCTGGCGCTCTTCCATATGCGCCTTCCCTGGTACCCGGCGGAGAACATGCCGTTGCCGCTACCCTATGTTGGCGGTGTGTGGATAGCGCTGGTGCTGGCGTGCGTCTTCACCGGCGTCTATGCCTTCCGGGTTGCGGAGGAAGCCCGTCAGTTGGCGAAGGCGTTGAACGCCACCGAGATGGTGTTGGCCCGCGAGCAGCATCTCTACGCCCTCGACGGTCTGGCCGCGGCTGCCGCGCACGAACTCGGGACGCCGCTTGCCACGATTGCCCTTGTCGCCAAGGAACTCGAACGCGAGATTCCGCCGGGCAGTCCCCATGCCGACGATGTCGCCTTGCTGCGCAGCCAGTCGCAGCGCTGTCGCGAGATCCTCTCGCGACTCACGTCCATGTCCGGCCAGGTAGATCTGCATCTCGCCCGGCTGCCGCTCTCCCATCTCGTCGAGGAAGTGGTCGAGGCCTATCGCGCTTTTGCCGCCAGGATCGTGGTGACGCCGGCGAAAGGCGTCGGCCCCGAGCCTGTCGGCCGCCGCAACCCGGCAATCGTCCAGGGTCTGGTCAACCTTGTCGAGAACGCCGTCGACTTCGCCGCCGAACACGTCACCGTCGGCTCCGAATGGAACGACAACACCGTCACCATTACCATCGCCGACGACGGCCCGGGTTTCTCCGTTTCGATCATCGACCGCATCGGCGAGCCCTACGTCACCACCCGCGGCGACGGGTCTGCCGGGGAGGACGCCGCCGCCGACCAGGCTGGCGGCCTTGGCCTCGGGCTTTTCATCGCCAAGACGCTGCTTGAACGCTCCGGCGCGGTCATCGATCTTGCCAACCGGCCGGTGCCGGAGCGCGGCGCCGTCGTCCGGGTCGCCTGGCCGCGGTCCCTCATGGATACCGCCCTTGAGGAAGGCCGGGGAGCGGCGGAAACCATTGAAGAAGTAACAACTTGGCTGCGGCCGGTCGAAACCCTATAAGGCTTCCAATATCCGCTTGGTGGGAGGAAATTCTAGGCTGCTTCGATGGCGGAAATCGGGGCAACCGCCCACTTTGAGGCCGGAATGTCCGGAACAGAAATGTCCCTGCTCATAGTCGATGACGACAAGCCGTTCCTGCAGCGCCTGGCGCGCGCCATGGAGACGCGTGGCTACGTCGTGGATACCGCCGATACCGTCGCCGAAGGCATCCGAAAAGCGGAAGCCGCCCCGCCCGCCTACGCGGTCGTCGACATGCGGCTGGAAGACGGCAACGGCCTCGATGTGATCGAACTGGTGCGCAAGCGCCGCCCCGATTCACGCGTCGTCGTCCTCACCGGCTACGGGAACATCGCCACCGCGGTGACTGCGGTAAAACTGGGCGCCGTCGACTATCTCGCCAAGCCCGCTGATGCCGACGAGATTCATTTCGCTCTCACGCGCGAGCCGGGTGAGCACGCCGCCCCGCCCGAAAATCCGATGTCGGCGGACCGGGTTCGCTGGGAGCACATCCAGCGCGTCTACGAACTCTGCGACCGGAATGTCTCGGAGACGGCGCGCCGCCTCAACATGCACCGCCGCACGTTGCAGCGCATCCTGGCCAAGCGCGCTCCGCGCTGATCGCTGCGCTTCGGAACTAGAAAATCTCGCCGCCCGCGTCCGGGTCGATCAACCCGTGCAGCCGGTGCGCTGCCGCTTGGGCGAAACGCACGAGCATCGCCTTTCGCGTCGCGCCCGCCAGCCTGTGCTCGGGCGCCTCGCGCAGCATCTCCGCGGCGAACCGGTCGGCGAGGATCAGTCCGGCGTCCTCGGGAAATATCTCGGTCGGCACGCCGGCATGGGAGGCGAAGAACAGGCGGTCGCAGGACAGACGATAGTCCGGCCACTTCTGGTCGACGCGGAAATCCTCAATCGAGGACTTTATCTCGACGATCCAGATTTCCCCGTCAGCACCCAGCCCGACAATGTCGGCGCGCCGGCCGGTAGCAAGCGGCAGTTCGCTCACCACGGCAAAGCCGTGCGTGCGCAGCAGTCGCCCGACACCGCGCGCCACCAGAAGCGCATGTGCGGATTGCCGTCCGTCGACCGGCGGAACGATGCCCGAGTGATCCATCAGCATGGGAACAAAAGTGGCACGCGAATCACGCCGAGGGAAGGAAATTCCGGCGAGGCGCATCATGTTTCCAGCGGTCGTGCAACCAGAACCACTGGCCGGGATGCTCCCGGACCCAGCCCTCGACGATGTCGTTGAACACGCCGGTGGCGCCGACCACGTCGATCTGGCCTTCGCCGTCGCGCGGCAACGTGATTGGCCCGGTCAGTTCCAGATGCAATCCGCCATCGGGGCGGCGAATGGCCCGCGCGCCGTGCACCGGACAGTCGTATTGGCGGGCAAATTTTGCCGGCAACGGATTGGTCAGGGCCGGGCGACCGAAGAACGGCACGTCGATGCCGCCGCCTAGCCGCTGATCCACCAGCATGCCGAGATGGGCTCCCTGGTCCAGCGCGGCGGCGATGCGGAAGGCGGCGCCGCGGCTGTTCTGGACCAGCGTGCCCATCAGCGCCTCGCGCCGGGCAAGCACCTCGCCGGCGACGCGGATGTTGGCGGGTGCGCGGAATGGGATGACGGTCGGCAGGCCAAATTTCCGCGCAACTACGCCGAGGATTTCCCAATTGGCGAGATGCGCGACAATGATGACAGCCGGCTTGCCGTCGTCGCGCAGAGCTACGAACTGGTCGATCCCCGATACCGTCACCCGACCCTCGTTCGGCCGGGCGGGATCGAAGCTCGCGGCAAGTTCTTCGAGGAAAACGAACTCGACGGTGACGCGCGCGAAAGTCTCCCACGCGTCGGTAAGGATCGCGGCGCGCTCGCTCTCGTTCTTTTCGGGGAAGGCCGCCGCGATGCTTCCTGCCGCCATCTTGTGTTCCGGCAGCAGCGGCCCGATCGTCCGCGCGAACCTGAGCGCCCAGCGGAGGGCGCGCTCTTGGCCGAGGCTGTATGCGGCTCCGATCATCACCCGCACCAGCGCGGCGCTTGCCCGCAGGAACAGGTCGCTCCGGGTCAACCGCCTGCCTAAAGCCATCCGGCGGCGGCCGCGCGGCTGCGATGGAGCAAGCGGGTCGGTCACAGCGTGACGATGATCTTGCCGAAGACGTCGCGTGATTCCAGCCGGGCCAGAGCCGCGTCGATGTCGGCAAGTTTGATCGTGGTGTCGATCACCGGTTTGGCGATTCCCGCCGCCATCTTGTCGAGCACGGTGGCGAGGTTGCGAAGATTGCAGCCGAACGAGCCGATCAGGCGGAGCTGGCGCTGATAGAGCTGGAACAGGTTGACTTCGGTCGATACGCCGGTGGTCGAACCGCAGGTGACCAGCGTGCCGCCGCGCTTCAGGCTGAACATCGATTGAGCAAAAGTATCCGGCCCGACGTGCTCGAACACGACGTCGACGCCTTGCTTCTTGGTGAGCTTGCGCACCACACCTTCGAAGCGGTCTTCCTTGTAGTTGATGACGTGATCGGCGCCGAGGGCTTTCGCCTTGGCCGCCTTGTCCTCGGTTGAGACGGTGGTGATGACAGTAGCGCCGACGGCTTTCGCGAGTTGGATCGCGGCCGTGCCGATGCCGGAGCCGCCCGCCTGGATCAGCACGGTCTGCCCGTATTCCAGGTGCGCGTTGTCGAACAGCATGTGTTCGACGGTCCCGTAGGTGATCGGCGCGCACGCGGCCTCGACCACGCTGACACCCTCCGGCGCCGCCACCACGAGGCGCGCCGGCAGCGTGATGCGTTCGCGCGCCAGTCCGTCGACATGGAAGCCGCGGATGCCGGCGACGTTTTCGCAGAAGTTGTCGCGGCCGTCGAGGCATGCGGCGCACTTCCCGCAGGTTTCGGCGCCGAACAGCGCCACGACCTGGCCCGGCTTCATCGACACGTCCGCACCGACGGCGATGACGGTGCCGGCCGCTTCGGCGCCGATCACGATCGGCAGCTTGCGCTTGGCGAACGCCATGCCGCGCCAGCCCCACACATCGATGTGGTTGAGCGCCACTGCGCCGATCGCAACGGTGACTTCACCGGGAGCCGGGGAGGGCGCGTCCGGCAGATCGACGACGGCGAGGCTGCGATTGTCGAGGAGCTGCAGCGCCCGCATGGCTATGAACGCCCTGCCGGGCACGCGGGGTCCCGAATCGCCATCACGCCGGTTCGGCCGCGATCACCAGGCAGGCGTTCTGACCGCCGAAACCGAAGGAGTTGGAAAGCACGCGGCTGACCGGTGCGCGTCGCGCCACGTTGGGCACCACGTCGAGAGCGATGGTCGGGTCGGGATGCCGGTAGTTGATGGTTGGCGGGATGATGCCTTCCTCGATCGTCTTGATGGAGAAGATCGCTTCGATCGCACCGGCGGCAGTGAGGGTGTGGCCGATCATCGACTTGTTGGAGCTTATCGGCACCTTGCGCATGCGCTCGCCGAAGACCGTCGCCAGCGACATCGCTTCCATCTTGTCGTTCTCCGGCGTGCTGGTGCCGTGCGCGTTGACGTAGTCGATGGCATCCGGCGACACGCCGGCATCGTCGACGGTTATCTTTATCGCGCCGATGATCGCCGAGCCGTCGGGCTTCGACCGCGTGCGATGGAAGTCGTCGGCTTTCTCGCCGATGCCCTCGATGATGGCGTGGATCCTGGCGCCGCGTGCCACGGCAGTATCGTAGTTTTCCAGCACCAACGCCGCCGCGCCTTCGGCGATGACGAATCCGTCACGGTCCGCCGCGAACGGCCGCGACACTTCCTGCGGCGGCTCGTTGGTGCCCGATAATGCGGAGAGCAGGCCGAAGCGGATCATCATTTCGGGATTGACCGAGCAATCGGCGCCGATCGAGATGGCCGCATCGGTGTCGCCGCGCCGGATCGCCTCGACGCTGAGCTGGATGGCGGTCGCTCCTGAAGCGCACGCAGTGGTCAGCGAGATGGGAGCGCCGCGGGTGCCGAGTTTTTCGGCAATGCCTTCGCCGATGAAGCTGAGCAGCGCATGGCGAAAGCCGTAGTCGTCGTTCTTGCCGCGCGCGGCAGCGATCATGCGGTCATAGGCGTCGCCGTCGATCTTGGGCGCCCCTTCGTAGAGGGCGCCGCGATAGGGCCACTCCAGTTCGGCTGGCGGCAGCGCCGCGAACAGCGGCCCTGGAAAATCGCCGGGCGTGCCGATGGCGGCGTCGGCGATGGCTTCCTCCGCCGCCAGAATCCCGGCGCGCATGGTGATGTCCATGGCGGTGTCGTCGTCGCGCCACAGGTAATCGATAGCGCCGGCGATGACAGTCCGCATCTTGTCGGTCGGGAAGCGGCTGATCTTGCGGATACCCGAGCGACCGGCGGTGAGCCCCGCCCAGCTGTCAACCACGCCCTGCCCGAGCGAGGACACCATACCGTATCCGGTAACCGCGACCACCGGACGTCCGCGATTATCCTTCATTGCCTTCCCCTTAATCGACCGCCGCGAGCAATGCCGTTCCTTCGCCCCGCCACATCCCGGCGATCGTGACCATTATCCGGTCGGGGGCTTCGGCCAGCGGCGCCTCGAAACCCGTAACGTCGAACGGCCGGTAAAATCCGCGCCGCGACAGCGCCAGGGCCGCCAGCCCCGCCGTCGCCGAAAATGTAGCGGTAGTGGAGGCACCGAGTAACGACGCCGTGGCCCGCACCGTATCGACCCGCCCGGCGGCGATCAATCCGGCCACAAGGTCGCGCTCCTCGCGGGTTGCCGGTGAGACGCCGGTCGCGGCGGAAAGCACCGTGACCGGCGCGCTGCCCTTGGGGGCCATTCTCTCGAACTGCCGGGAAAGCTTCGCGGCGACGTCGCCCGGACGTCTGCGGCTCTGGTCGGTCTGCACATCGAGCAGCCGGGCATAGGGCTTGCGGCCGCGCGCTTCGGCATGTTCGCGCGCCTCCAGCACGAGAAAGGCGCCGACCGAGCCCAGCATGGCACCGCCGCCTTTTTCCAGGCGCTCCCAGATCGGCAGGTGCTCGCCCGCCCACAATGCTCCGCCGAGGGCGCAGTTGAGGATCGAATCCTTCCGCTCCGCAAGGCAGGCCCCGCCGACGAGGAAGATGTCGCCCTGTCCCGCGCCGATGCGCCGCCATGCGACTTCTGCGGCGCTCACCCCGGCAATCTCCTCGCCCATGAACGTGCGCGACGATCCGGTGACTTTGTGAACGATCGAAATGTTGCCGGCGACGAGGTTGGGAAGCTGCGCCAGGAAAAGCGTCGGCCGGAGATCGTTGGAGAGATGCTCGTTGAGATAGGAAGACGGCGTCGGCGCCGAGCGCAGGCCTTCGAGGATGGCCGTGTCGGTGGGCACGTCGCGCTCGCCGCCGTCTGCGGCCACCACCGCGTGGGTGTGGCTGAGAATGTCGAGATTGCCCGCGATGCCGGCGTCGTCAAGCGCCAGGCCGGCGGCGTAGGTACCGAGGCGCTGCCACGCCTCCATCTGGCGTTGGTCGCTCTTCTTCGGAATCTGCTTGTCGAGATCGAGCGGCACCATCGGATGGATGCCGAACGGCGGCACGAAGGCTAGATCGACGTTGGGCTTCGGGTTTTCGGTTTCCGCCATCGCCGCCCAGTGCGCGTCGAGGCCTTCGCCAAGACTCGAGGTCAATCCAATGCCGGTGATCCAGACCTCGCGGGCCATCGCCTCATCGTCCGATCATGCCGTGACCGAGGGAGCGTAGCTGATCATCGTATCGGTCATGTGGGCGAGTGCGGCCTTGGCCTCGGCGTTGGGGAATTCCTGCGCGATCAGCACAATCTCGGCGTCGGCGGCTATTTCGCCGCCGACGGTCAGGCTGGTCTCGGCGATGAAGAACCCGGATCCGTCGTAGGTGATCTTACCGCGCGCGTCGAGCGCCGTGCCCGGCTTCACCATGCGCCGGAATTTCGCGCGCTTGACGCCACCCAGAAAAACAAACCGCTCCTTATTGAAGCGGCGGTAGAGCAGGAAGCCCGCGGTGTGGTTCATGATTTCCAGCATCATGACGCCCGGCAGGATAGGGAACTTCGGGAAATGGCCGTCGAAGATAGGGCTGTGCTCGGGCAGCGTGCAGGAGACGCGGATTGTCCCGGCCTCAAAGTCAATTTCCTCGACCCGATCAAGCAGTTCAAAATATTCGAGGCGCATGGCTGCCTGTTCGCCCCCGGTCGGTCTGGTCAGGCGGCTTTCGCCGCGACCAGCTCGTCGATCCGCGCGCAGAGATTCTTCAGCACGAAGTAGTCTTCGACGGAGGCGTTGCCCTTGTTCACTTCCTGGGTCCATTGCTCGAGCGGAATCTTGATGCCGAACTTCTTGTCGAGCGCAAACACGATGTCGAGGAAGTCGAGGCTGTCGATGCCGAGATCGTCGATGGCGTGGGCTTCCGGCTTGATCTCCGCCATGGGCACGTCGCTGGTCTCGGCGATGACCTTGGCGACGGTATCGAAAGTCGAGGACATATGCAGGCGTTCCCTTGAACTCTACGACGGGTCCGAACCGATTTTCCGAGGCGCCGCAACGCCATGCGAGGCGTGACCGGGCCCGGCCAGCCGATCCAAACGGTCCAATATAGACCTTCCGCGGACCTGTCCACCGCCATGCCGAGGGCGGTCGCCGGCTGGTTGCGTGCGCCCGGGGCACCAGCCAAAATGCGCCGGCGGGTGAGCCGTAAAGGTAGGATGCTTCTTGGCCGTCTCCGACACGGATAGCGGACAGACGTCTCCCGACCGGGCGGCGCCGCCGGGGCGGCTGGCTGCTATCGATCTCCTGCGCGGCATCGCCGTCGTCGCGATGGTCGTCTATCACACCGCCTTCGATCTCTTTGCCGACCGCCTGATCGCCGTCGACGTGATCGACGACTTTGGCTGGAAGATATTCGCCCGCGCGATCGCGAGCACCTTCCTCACCCTGGTTGGCATCGGCCTGGTGCTGTCCACCCGCAACGGCTTCCGCCGCGACACTTACCTGCGCAGGTTAGGCCTGATTGTCGGCGGCGCTGCGCTGGTTAGTCTCGGGACCTGGTGGTTCGACCCTCCGACGTTTGTTTTTTTCGGCATCCTTCATGAGATCGCGGTGGCGAGCGTGCTGGCGCTACCGTTTCTATGGCTGCCGATCTGGTTGACCGCGATCGCCTCGGTGGTGGCGATCGCCGTGCCGTTCCTTGTTGCCGCACCGGTGTTTAACGCGCCGGCGCTCTGGTGGGTGGGTCTGTCGACGGTTGAACCGGTCACTGTCGACTACGTACCGGTATTGCCGTGGTTCGGCGTCGTCCTTGCTGGCGTTGTCGTCGGTCATCTGCTGCTGTCCTACGGCGGCAAACTTTGGCGCTGGCATCCGGGCAACCTCGTCGCACGCGGCCTCATGGCCGCCGGTCGCTGGAGCCTCGCGGTTTACCTGATTCACCAGCCGCTGATCGTCGGGCTGCTCTACGTCGTGGTTCTGCTGCTGCCGCCGCCCAGCAAGGAATTCGTGCGCGAGAATTTCGTCGGCCAATGCGTGTCGGCGTGCAAGACCGACGGCGATAGCGCAAAATTATGCAACAGCTTCTGCGGTTGCATGTTCGACAGGCTTTACGGCACCGACCTCTTCACCGTGAAGTCGATCGCCGATATGTCGCCCGACCAGCGGCACCGGTGGAACGACACGATCGATGCCTGCCAGTCGGGCGCTCCGGATCCTTGACGCCTATTTTTCGTCGGGCTTCAGGATGCCCTTCTTGAGGATGAGGTTGCCGTAAAGGCGGCGCTCGCCGGTCGCAATCGTCACGAATACACCGCGCGCGCGTTCGTAGAATTTGAACCGCTCGATGACGCCGATCTTCTGCTCGGGTGCGTGGCGCGCAACGACTTTCTGGAACTCCTTGCAGATGGGCGGCACAGCCTTGGCATCGTCGACTACCTGCATGCGGAAGGCGGCGTGATCGACGAATGTGTCGAGCGGCATCAGCGCCAGGACCGCTTCCGCGACATGCACCGCGTCGATGCCATCCAGTCGCACCAGCCGGTTGGCATTGGCTTCGGCGGGAAAATTGGCGTCGACGATGGCGAGTTCGTCGCCATGTCCCATCGCGCGCAACGCATGCAGCAGGTCCGGTCCCAATATCGGGTCAATTCCGCGAAGCATCGTTCCCCCCCTTGTTTGTTGATTGACCGATGATCGATGGACAGGCAGGCGCGGTCAAATTCCATCCACCGGGAAGCCTTACGCTCCTGACCGATCCGAGCGCTTGCACTTGCCTGTTTGCATGGTAGCATGTCACTTAACGATAGTGACGGGATTGCCGCCGCCGTGGCCACCTCCAGCGCGCGGCGGACGAAGGCGGCCTCGGCCACGTCGGCCAACCGGATGCGAGCAACTCGATCGTTCGCTCGCCTATCAGACGGCCGCCCTCAAGGCCAAGGATTGGGAAGTCTTCTACGCTCTCGACGTCGGCTTCCACTCGATGCTGTTCGAGCGCATCGCCATGCGCCGGCTGGCCGCCGCCGTTGACAATGCCCGCGCGCCGCTCGAGCGCGCCCGGCGCCTGCTGCTGCCGACGCCGGGACGCACGCAGGATACGCTGCGCGAACATCGCGCTGTCTTTGAGGCCCTTTCTGCGCGCGACTCGGCGGCCGCGGGCGGCGCCATGGGGGCGCACCTCGACGCTGTCCTTGCGGAAATCAAGCGCTTCGCGGCGCGCCAGCCGGATCTGTTCGAGCCGTGATCGAAAATTGGCGGCCTCTGGGGGCCGTCGTTATGGGAGGAAGAAAAATGAACCTGAAAGGATTGGCAGGAGGGCTCGCTGCCCTTCTGATGACGACCGCCATGGGCGCCATCGCCCACGCCGGTCAATTCGACGGCGTCACCGTCAATATCATGACCTTTACCGGCCCGCAGATCGCCGAGCCGCTGCAGCGTCATGCCCCCGAATTCGAGAAGCTGACCGGCGCCAAGGTCAACGTGATTACAGTGCCGTTCTCCGACCTCTACACCAAGCTGCTCACCGACTGGTCGAGCGGCACCAACTCGGTCGATGCCGCGGTGATCGCGCCGCAGTGGATGGGCGACTACATCTCCGGCGGATTCCTCGAGGATCTTTCCGACCGCGTCACCAAGGACAAGGACCTGGCGTGGGACGACATCGGGCCGTTCTTCCGCGACTTCTCCGCCAAGTTCAACGGCAAGACTTACCTCATCCCGCTCGATGGCGACTTCCACATGATTTACTACCGCACCGACGTCTTCAAGGACGCCGGCCTGCAGCCGCCGCAGACTTGGGAAGACTATGTTGCCGATGCCAAGGCGTTGAACGGCAAGGACATGAACGGCGCCGGCACGCCCGACTACGGTTCTTGCATCTCTAAGAAGCGCAATGCGCAGGCCTACTGGTTCATCACCTCCATCGCCGGCGGCATGATCCAGTCCAAGGGCACCGCGCAGGGCGCCTTCTTCGATCCGCGCGACATGAAGGGCCTGGTCAACAACGAGGCCTTCGCCAAGGCGCTCGATATCTACAAGGAGACCACCCAGTACGGTCCGCCGAACGAGATCAATCTCGACGTCGGCGACACCCGCGGCCTGTTTACTTCCGGCCGTTGTGCGCTCTCGATGGACTGGGGCGACATCGGGCCGCTCGCCGCCGATCCGGCTTCGTCCAAGGTCGTCGACAAGGTCGGCGCCGCGGTTCTGCCGGGCTCGAAGGAAGTACTCAACCGCGATAACGGCAAGCTCGAAGCCTGCACCAAGGACAGCTGCCCCTACGCCGTCGACGGCGTGAACCACGCGCCGTTCGCCTCGTTCGGTGGATGGAGCGGTGGTATCAATGCGCACGCCGCCGACAAGGTGAAGGACGCCGCCTTCGCCTTCCTCGCCTACGTCTCGGCACCGGCGCAATCGAATGTCGACGTAACGATCGGCAAGACTGGCTTCAATCCCTACCGGACATCTCAGTTCAAGGACCTCGGTCCCTGGAAGAAGTCCGGCATGAGCGAAGCCGCCGCCAAGAACTACCTCGCCGCCATTCAGGACAGTCTTGAATAGCCCGAACATGATCCTCGACCTGCGTATTCCGCAAAACCAGAAGTACCAGCAGGTCGTGCTCGACGAGGCGGTTTCGCGCTTCCTCGCCGGCGAAATTGATCGCGACACGGCGATGAAGACGATCGAGAGCGGCTGGAACGATCTGAACGACCAGATCGGCAAGGACGACCAGTTGGCCGCCTACCGCAATTCGCTGGGCGTGCAGAAGTAGCAGCGGCGTCCGCCGACTATCGGGCTACGGATTACCTCCCGCCGCGGCAATTGCCGCGGCGGCAGTCGATTGGCCCCCGGGGCAGCCGCGACACGAGACCGGAAGAATGGCGATAGCCACAAGCCTCAACATTTCCCGGCCGGAAGAGAGCCGCATCGCGGCGTGGATGGAACTCCACTCCGGCCGGCTGATGGTATTGCCGGCGGTGCTGATCGTGCTCGCCTTCGCGCTCTTCCAGCTGATTATTTCGGCTTACCTGTCGTTGATCCGCTTTAAGCTCGCGCCCGGCGGCTACAAGCTGACCTTCGTCGGATTCTATAATTTCCAGCGGCTGCGTTTCGGCGCGCAACAGTATCATTTCCTCGGAACCTTCGGTGTCTTCGGCCCATTCGAATGGGCGCTTGCCGCGCTCGCCGCCGCCACGTTCCTGTATTGGCTGTATCGTTATGCCCGCTCTCCCGCGTTTCGCCCGTTCGGGTTTGTCGGGCGTTTGATCTGCGCCGGCACCGGCTTCGCCGTGGTCCTGCTGATCCTCGCCACCGTCCTCGCCCCGGGCGGCTTCCCCGGATCGTTGATGACGACGCTGGTGTACGTGGCCGCGGGCGTCGCGGCGCAGTTCGCCATCGGCCTGGGGCTGGCGCTGCTCTGTGCGCAGCCGATCCGCTTCCGCAACTGGTTCCGGGTCATCTTTTTCGTGCCGCTGATGGTGACGCCGGTCGGCATTGCCTACACCTTCCGCATGCTGGCCGACATGGAGAAGGGCCCGCTTTCGCCGCTCCGTTTCGCCCTTCACCTCGGCGAATTCGCCTGGGCCACCGATCCGTGGTCGGCGCGCTTCGTGGTTCTGCTCGGCGACACCTGGCAGTGGACCCCGTTCATGTTCATCGTGATGCTCGCGGCCGTCGAGGCGCGGCCGCACGAGCAGATCGAGGCCGCCAGGATTGACGGCGCCGGGCCGCTGCAGATCTTCCGTCACGTCACCTGGCCGGCGATCGCGCCCATCGCCGCGACCGTGGTGCTCATCCGGCTGATCGAGGCATTCAAGATCGTCGACCTGCCCAACGTGCTCACCAACGGCGGCCCCGGGCTCGCCACCGAGTCGCTGACGCTGCACGCCTTCATCGCCTGGCGCACGCAGGACCTCGGCGGCTCGGCGGCGCTCGGTTACTTCCTGCTCTTCATCTCGACGGTGACCTGCGTCTCGCTGTTCAACTTCGGCGTCGTTCGCGCCCGTCGGTACCAGGCATGAGCGACACGCCCCTCTTCGCCCGGTTATGGCTGAAACCCGACCCGGCCTCGCTGGCCCCGCTTGCCAAGGTCGCGGTCTATGGGCTGCTCATCTTCTGGGCAATTGTCGTAATTGGCCCGCTCTATTGGGTGCTGATTACCTCGTTCAAGCTGCCCATCGATGTCGACAACGGGCCGTTCTATTTTCCGTTCATCGACTTCAAGCCGTCGCTGGATGCGTGGCACTATCTTTTCGTCGACGTCGGCAACGACACGATCCGCCCCTACATCAACTCTGTCATCGTCGCGGTCTTTGCCACGTTTGCTGCCGTCATCATCGGGTCGTTCGCGGCTTACGCCCTGGTGCGCATCCAGTTCCAGGTAAAGACCGCCACCATCCTCACCTTCATCGGCCTGCTCGTGGCCATCGTCGTAGCCGTCGCGGCGCTCCACATTTACTGGGGTCTGGCGGTGATCGTCGCCATCGCGCTCTTTCTGATCTTCCTGTCGACGGTCGCCGCCCGCTTCAAGCGCGGCCTCGGCAACCGCGACATCGAGTTCTGGATCATTTCCAACCGCATCATGCCGCCGATCGTCGCGGTGCTGCCCATCTACCTGATGTTCCAGCAGGTTCACTTCTGGACACGCACATCGCGCTGATCGCCACCTATACGGCGGTCAACCTGCCAATCGTGGTCTGGTTGATGCGCGATTTCTTCGCCGGCATCCCGATCGAGATCGAGGAGAGTGCCCAGGTCGACGGCTGCGGCAAGTTCCGGATTTTCTTCACGATCGTCCTGCCGCTCGCCCGTTCGGGCCTCGCCGCGACGTTCATGCTCGTCCTGATTCTGTGCTGGAACGAGTACCTGCTGGCGCTCTTCCTCTCCAACGCCAACGCCCAGACCATGCCGATCCTGGTATCCGCGCAGAACGGCACGCGCGGGCCGCAATGGTGGTACATGTCGGCGCTGATCGTCATCATGGTGGCGCCGGTGGTCGCCATCGCGGTGGTGCTGCAGAAACACATCGCGCGCGGCATCCTGCTGGGCGCGGTCAAGGGTTGATCTTCGAGGGACACGGACTACGATCGGGCTTCAGCTCCTCCGTCCTCCCAGGAATTTTCGGAAATGGAAAAGCGCAAACTCGGGGCCTCCGGCCTCGAACTCTCTCTTGTCGGGCTCGGCACCAACAACTTCGGCGGCCGCATTGACCTTGAAGCCTCGCGCAAGGTGATCCATCGCGCCCTCGACCTCGGCGTCAATCATTTCGATACCGCCGATATCTACGGCAACAGCGGCGGATCGGAGACCGTCATCGGCACGGTGCTGGGGGCGCGGAGGAAGGAAGTCGTCCTCGCGACCAAGTTCGGCAAGCCGATGGCGGGTTCAAACGAGACAAAACGCGGCAACCGCCGCTATGTGATAAGCGCCGTCGACGCCAGCCTGAAACGGCTGAAGACGGACTGGATCGACCTTCTCTGGATGCACGAGCCCGATCCGGCGACCCCGATCGAGGAAACCTTCCGCGCACTCGACGAGTTGAAAAAGGCCGGCAAGGTTCGCCACATCGGCGCGTCGAATTTTTCGCCGGCCGAGCTGGAAGCTGCTGCCGCCGACGCAAAGAAGCTGGGCGTCGAGGGCTTCGTCGCCACGCAGGACGAATACAGCCTGATCGAGCGCTCGATCGAGAAATCCCTGCTGCCCGCCCTCAAGAGGCTCAACCTCGCGCTGGTCCCCTATTTCCCGCTCGGCGGCGGGGCGCTGACCGGCAAGTATCGCAAAGGCGCGCCGCTGCCCGAGGGTACGCGCCACACCAGCGGCAGCGACCGGTTCCTCAAGCCGCATTGGGATACCATCGAGGCGCTGGCGAAGTTTGCCGAGGGCAGGGGCCACACGCTGCTGGAACTCGCCATGAGCTGGCTGGCGGCGCGACCCCTGGTGGCGTCGATCATCGCCGGCGCCACCAAACCCGAACAGGTCGAAACCAACGCCGCGTCGGTCGGCTGGAAAATGACCCCGGCCGAGGTCGCCGAGATCGACAGGCTGACCGCCCCGACCTAGTCCTTGGCGCGCTCGGCGTAGCTGCCGTCCACGGTCATCACGATAATGCGCGTGCCCGGCACGATATGCCCGGGCACCAGCGTCTTGACGCCGTTCGAGAGGAGCGCCGGCTTGTACGACGAGGAGGCGGTCTGGCCCCTCATCGTCGGCTCGGTCTCGACCACTTCCAGTGTCACGCGCTGCGGCAGTTCGATCGCGATCGGCACGCCATTGTAGAGGCTGAGGTGGACAGTCATGTTCTCCTGGAGATACGGCGCATAGTCGCCGACAATGCCCTCCGGCACCGTGACCTGCTCGAAGTTCTCGCCGTTCATGAACGTGTAGCCGTCACCGTCCTTGAAGAGGTACTGGTAGTCGAACTCATCGACGAAGGCGCGCTCGAGCTGCTCGGTGGTCTTGTAACGCTGCGATACCTTTACCCCGTCGGAGATGCGGCGCATGTCGATCTGCGTCGTCGGCGTGCCCTTGCCCGGATGAAAATTCTCGGCGGTAAGCACGACGAAAAGCTGGCCGTCGGCCTCGACGACGTTGCCCTTGCGGACCTGGCTGGCGATGACTTTCAAGGAACCCTCGATTATGGCTGGGCGGATTTTTGTGAGCCGCGTGACCGGCGGCTGCCAATTCGGCGCGCACCTTAGCGATTTTGCGCGGCTTCGCCAGTGGGTCAGGGCGGTGTTGGAGAGATAGGGTGAAGACAGCGGATAAGGCTGCGACGCCGTTCTGGGAAAAGAAGCGACACGCCGATCGCCGGCCGTTCCTGCTCGCCCGCAACCGTATAGTCGCCGCCCTGCGCGCCTGGTTTGCCGAGGCCGGCTTCGTCGAGGTCGAGGCGGCCGCCTTGCAGGTGTCGCCCGGCAACGAGACGCATCTGCATGCGCTCGGCACCGAATGGGTCGGCCCCGACGGTACGCGACTGCCGCGTTATCTGAACACATCGCCCGAATTTGCCATGAAGAAGCTGCTCGCCGCGGGCGAGGCGCGGATCGTCGATTTCGCCCGCGTCTTCCGCAATCGCGAGCGCGGCGCCCTGCATGCGCCGGAATTCACCATGGTCGAGTGGTATCGCGCCGGCGAACCCTATCAGGCGATCATGGCAGACTGTGCAGCCTTGCTGGTAGCGACGGCAACGGCGGCCGGCCCCGATGTGCTGCGATGGCGTGGCCGCACCGCTGATCCGCTCGCGCCGCCCGAGCGGATCACCATGGTCGAGGCGTTCGCCCGCCACGCCAGTATCGACCTTCTCGCGGTGCTTGAGGACCGCGACGCTTTCGCCGCCGCCGCAATGGCGGGCGGAACGCGTGTCGTTGCCGACGACACCTGGTCCGACATCTTCAGTCGCGTGCTCTCCGCCAGGGTCGAAAAGCATCTTGGCGTCGGCTGCGCGACGCTGCTGACCGACTATCCGGCGAGCGAGGCCGCGCTCGCGCGGGTGAAACCCGACGACCCACGTTTCGCCGAGCGTTTCGAGCTCTATGCTTGCGGCGTCGAACTGGCCAATGGATTTGCGGAACTGACGAACTCAAGCGAACAGCGTCGCCGCCTCGACGCTGACATGGACGAGAAGCAGCGCATTTACGGTGAGCGCTATCCGATCGACGAGGATTTCCTGGCCGCGTTGGCGGTGATGCCGGAGGCGAGCGGTGTCGCGCTCGGTCTTGACCGGCTGGTGATGCTGGCAACCGGCGCCACGCATATCGACCAGGTACAGTGGACACCGACCGACACCGGCGGACTGGAGACGACGCCATGAACGACACGACCCCGATCGCCGCCGCCGAACGACCGGCCTCGGCGACGCTACGTCATCCGGCCGATCTCGCAGGCGCCGGCCTCATCCCCGCCGATGAGATCGCCGCACTGGGGGCGGTTGCCGCCCGTTATGCCCTCGCCATCACGCCGGCCATGACCGCGCTGATTGACCCGGCCGACCCGGCCGATCCGGTCGCGCGGCAGTTCATCCCCGACATCGCGGAGTTGACCACCACGCCTGCGGAGCACGCCGATCCCATTGGCGACGACGTCCATCAGGTCGTGCCGGGCTTGATCCATCGCTATCCGGACCGCGTGCTGCTGAAGCTGGTCTCCGCGTGCGCGGTCTATTGTCGCTTCTGCTTCCGTCGCGAAACCGTCGGGCAGGGGGAGGGCCTGTCGCGCGCGGAACTCGCGGGCGCAATCGACTACGTTCGCGCGCACCCGGAAATATGGGAAGTGATTGTCTCGGGTGGCGATCCTTTCATCGCCGCGCCGCGCCACTTGCGGGCGCTCGCCGACGCGGTCGCCGCCATCGCGCATGTGCGCATCCTGCGCTTCCATACGCGCGTGCCCGTGGTTGCTCCCGAACGCGTCACCGCGGAACTGATCGACGCGATAACGGCGTCCGGCATAACCACCTGGGTCGCAATCCACGCCAATCATCCGCGCGAGCTGACGCGGGAAGGGTGCGCGGCGCTGGCGCGTCTCGCCGATGCCGGCATTCCGCTGGTCAGCCAGACGGTGTTGCTCAAGGGGGTCAACGACGACGCGCACACGTTGGCCGCCCTGATGCGTGCCTTCGTCGAGGCGCGGGTGAAGCCCTACTATCTCCACCACGCCGATCTCGCACCGGGCACGGGCCATTTTCGCTCCACCGTTGCGGAGGGTCAGTCGCTGATGAAGCAGTTGCGCGGCCGAGTCTCAGGTTTGGCGCAACCGGCCTACGTCCTCGATATCCCAGGCGGTCATGGCAAGGCCCCGATCGGACCCGACTACAGCCTCGCCGGCAGCGTCGAGGATTTCCGCGGCAACCGCCACGCTTACCCGCCTCCGGACCGCGACTGAGGACGGCTGTCACCGCGTTGTCATCTGGCCGGGCGAAATAGCGGTTCTGCAATTTTGCCCGGAGGCGCGCGAGCATGGCCGATCAGGTCTACAACGTCCTTTTCCTGTGCACCGGCAATTCCGCCCGGTCGATCATGGCGGAAGCGATTCTCGCCAAGGCCGGCAAAGGCCGCTTTGCGGCCTGGTCTGCCGGCAGTCGCCCTGCCGGCGCGATCAATCCGCATGCGCTGGAGCTCCTGAAGACGCTCGGTCACGACACCGGCAAACTGCGCTCGAAGAGCTGGGACGAATTTGGGGTCGCCGGCACTCCCGAAATGGATTTCGTTTTCACCGTCTGCGATGACGTTGCCGGAGAAGCCTGTCCGGTCTGGCCCGGCCATCCGACCACCGCGCATTGGGGCGCGCCCGATCCCGCCAAGGTCACCGGGACGCAAGCCGAGATCGCCGCGGCGTTCGACGAGACCTATCGGCTGCTCGCGGCGCGGATCGCCTTGCTGGTCAGTTTGCCGATGGACAAACTCGATCATGCGGCGATCCATCGGCACGTGCACGACATCGGCCGTTCTGGAACCAGCCCCGCTTCATCGGCGGCGTGACGCCGCCGGCCTACGAGCCGGGTGCCTCGAAGCCTATCCGCAGGTGCGTGCTGTCGCAGAACGGCTTGGTGCGCGAGCCGCCGCAGCGGCAGAGCCGGGCCTGGGTGATCCGGTCGATCGTGCGCCCGGTGCCGCTGCATATCTCAAGATTGCCCGAGACCTTCAGCGGGCCGTTCTCTTCCGGGTCGATCGTGAGGGGCCCGTCGCGAAATGCCAGCGGTTCCGACGGCCGCGTCTCGGGCTCGCCGGTCGCCACAAATCCGATGGTCTTGTGCGACCCGTCGCAGAACGGCTTGCGTTTTGAAGCGCCGCAACGACAGAGCGTGGCGCGATAGCCGGCGTCTTCTCCCGTGAGCTTCAATTCGGCCCGAAGGGCGTAGGGACCGTTTTCGCGGAGACTGGCGAGGTTGACCGGCGGTGCCACTTCCTGGGGCCCGCCGTCCTTGCGCGTATAGCGGATCGCCCCCGAGGGGCATTCGTGCGCAACGGTGACAAGATCCTCCACGGGCATCGCATCCGGACAGATCCAGGTGCCAGGTGTATTGGCGCGAAAGACGCTCGGCGCGCCGAGGACGCAAAAGCGAGAATGGATGCAGCGCCTCCCATTGAATCGGATGGTTATTTTCTCGCCTTCCGCGATCTCCGCACCGTCGCCTCCGCCTCCGCCGGGCGGTACGTCGAGTGGCGCGGCTGGCGCCGCCGGTGGCTTCGTACCAAGCCCCGGACCGGCGGAGTTTACCGTGCGCAGCTCGGCAACGCCGAAGCGCGCCGCCATGCGCTCGAGCGTGTCCGGAATGCCTGCGAGTTCGTGTCCCGCCGCAAAAAGGGTGCTCGCGTGCCGGCTCATCTCGACGAGACGCTCGGCGATGATGCGCGCTTCGCCGTCGCCTGATGGCAAACGCGCTACGTCGCGCAGCATCGTGAAGGTTACGCCGGCGTTGATGCCCGGATGGGAACGGCTGGCCGGCAGCGAGGCGAGATGGGATCCGATCCGTGACAGCACCATCATCAGGTCGATGCCCGCATCGAGGAAAACGCGCTTGCCGGTGGCGCCGTCACGGCCGCGCCCGTAGCCCTGCACCAGGCAACGCAACGCGTGTCCGTAGACGGCATTGGCAAGGTCCAGCACGCGCGCAGCCTCCGGCGCGTCGATGAACACGCGGTGCGCCGGATCGAGCGCCCGCCGCATGACCGGGTTATGCGCGACCGGAAACGCCGGTGCGAATGTCGGGTCCGTCTCAAGGAATTCGCCATACTCCCGGCGCACCGTCAGGAAGCGGCTGTAGTGGCTGTTCTCGCTGTGATCGGGGGCGCCTTCGCCCTGCTCGATGATCGTCTCGATCGCCTCTTCCGCGCTCTTCAGGTCGGTGACGGCGGCGATCCCGGGCATCGACACGTCGCTATGGCTGATCTGCGATCCGACTTCGCCACAGAAAAGCGCCTGCGCTCCGAGGTGATGCGCGAGCACCTCGAACCCGTGGCGGATGCCGCGATAGAGGTGGCCGACGGTGTTGTAGTCCTGCGCGTGCGGCATCAGCCGGCCTTTGGGCTGCGTCCGGCGATAGTCGGCGACGTGGACGAACTCGGTCGAATCGGAGAGCTGCTTGCCCTCCGGCCGCTCGAGAAAAATGAAATGGTCGAGCACCGTCGGCGAAAACCCGGCGAGTTCGACCACCACGCCCGACGGGTGATAGCCCGGCGGAATCGGAAAATTCGGTCTTGAGAAATGCGGCGAGCCGCCTATCGCGGTGGCGAGGTTGCTCGCGAGGGCAAGATGCGTCATCTCCTCAACGGCAACCGAGATGATCGCGTGCCTCCAGCGCGCCACGGCAAGCGCCTGTGCGGGCGTCAGTCCGTCGCGCTCGCCGCGCTTCAGGCTCCATGCTGCGTAGAGGTAGCAGCACATCAGGTTGTGCTCGATCGCCGCCGCCTCGGCGAGGAGATAGATCAGCTCCTCGCGGGTCTCGATCCGGATTTTCGGTTCTTCGTGCGCCATGTTTCCGTAGGGCTCCCGAGAGAAAATATTCTGACACAAGGCCGGCCGGGGCGCCATTGCCGGGCCTGGAAAAGGCCAGGCGAGGGGAACATTTCTCCCTTGCGTTTGTTGTCGAACCGGTTCCTGGCCTCCGGTCGGGTCTGCTCGTGTGGGGGCGGAAGATTCCGTTAGAGGAGAGATCAAGATGGCTATGACTCAGAATGACAGATTGACGGACAGCCGCTTGCCGCCGGCCCGCGAAGAAGGCACGGCACCCGTCATGCTGGCCGTCATCGCAGTGGTGATCCTGCTGGCGGCGGTCTATTTCGTCGCGCGCACGTACTGGGGACCGTCGACGACCGCAACAACGACCGTCAGCGAACCCCCAGCCATCACCAGCCAGCTGCCCGCACCGGCGCCAGCGCCAAGCGCGATGGCGCCGGCGACGCCGGACACGAACCGCCCGGCGATCACCCCGCCGCCCGCCGCAACCGATACCGTTCCGGCGCCGGATAACGGCTCCGCGACCAGCGCGCCGGCGCTGCAGCCCATACAGTAAGTTTGAGCTGCCGATCGTTTCAAGGGGCTCGGCGAAAGCCGGGCCCCTTGCAATTAGATGCCGTCCTTACGAAGAATGCCCCGCCGTCGGAGAACGAAAGAACCGCATCCGCGGAGGCAGGAAAATGGAACGCTCAACAGGACGCTGGCGATACCTCCTGACAAGACTGAGGCTTTGCAATCGCCACGATGGTAACATGCTCGGCATGCGATCGGCCGCGAAGCAAGGTGTGCCATGAAGACAATCCTCGTTCCCGTCGAGCCAAGTCCTCTTCTCCCTTCGATTCTGCAAACGGCGTGGCTGCTGGGCAGCGCCTTCGGAAGCTACCTTGAGGGCTTTGCCCTCAGTCCCGTCCTCAGTCCGTTCCTCGGCGCCGATGCAATTGGCGGCGCCGTGGTTTACGACGCTGATCTGCGTCAGGACGACGAGACCGTGCAGGAATCGCGCAAGGCGTTCGAGCAGGCGCTGACCGAGCGCGGCAAACAATCGGCGTTGCGCAACCTGCCGACGTTCGGCTGGCTGAAGGATGCTTCGCAGGGCGACGGCTTCGTCGGCGCGTATGGTCGCGTGTTTGACGTCACCGTCGTCGGCAAGCCGGGCTCGACCGCGGAGAGCCCGCGCATGAGCACGTTTGAAGCGGCGCTCTTCGATGCCGGCCGTCCCGTCCTCATCGCGCCGCCGTCGCCTCCGGCCAAGCTTGGCGAGGTGGTCACCGTCGCGTGGAACCGCAGTGCTGAAACCGCCCGCACCGTGGCCTTCGCCTTGCCGATCCTGCAGCAGGCAAAGCGCGTTGTTGTTCTCTCGCTGGAGGGCGGACAGGTGTCGGGACCCGACGGCGAGCAGGCCGCAGGGTACCTGCGGCGACACGGCATTGCCTGCGAGGTGATTTCCGTCGGCGGCAAGGGCAGCGAGCCGGTCGGGCCCGCGGTTCTGTCCCAGGCGGCGCGCATCGGCAGCGATCTCATCGTCAAGGGCGCTTTCACCCAGAGCCGTCTCAGCCAGATGATCTTCGGCGGCGCGACGCGTCACATCCTCGCCGAGACGACGCTCCCGGTTTTCATGGCCCATTAGCCAGCCACCAAGAATGACGGCCCGCAGTCAGTCCCCGACGGAAGCCGACGTCGCCGAGCTCGCCGGCGTGTCGCAGTCGGCCGTGTCGCGCGCCTTTACGCCGGGCGCCAGCGTCTCCGCCGAAACACGGAAGAAAGTCCTGGGTGCGGCCCGGCGGCTGGGTTACCACCCCAATCTGATCGCACGCTCTCTCAGCACGAAGCGCTCGAACATCGTCGGATTGGCCGCGCGCAGTCTGGAAAATCCGTTCTACGCCCAGGTGGTCAAGGAACTGTCGGAGCGCCTCAGTGCCAGCGACCGCCACATCCTGCTCTTCGCGGCCTCGTCGGACGAAAGCGCCGGTCCGGCCGTCGAAACTTTTCTCAGCTATCAGATCGACGCCCTCGTACTGACGGCGACGTCACCGTCGCGCGCCCTCGTGCAGCAGTGCCGAAAGGTCGGCGTCCCCGTCGTCCTCATCAACCGCGACACGTCGCTGACCGGAGTTTCGACTGTCCGCGGCGACAACAAGCGCGCAGGCGAAACGGTCGCAGCCTTTCTCGTAGCCGGCGGGCACGCGCAGATCGCCTTCATAGGCGGCTCGGAGACGTCTTCGGTCAGCCGCGAGCGGCAATTGGCCTTCGAGCGCAAACTCGCCGCAGCCGGCATCGGGCAGGTCACAACCCGTTTCGGCAACTACACGTTCGAGGGGGCCGCGGCCGCCGCCCGCTCGTTGTTGAGCATGCCACGTCGGCCGGACGCGATATTCTGTGCCTCGGACTACATGGCCTTCGCGGCGCTCGACGTTGCCAGGCGCGAATTCGGCCTGCGGCTTGGCGCCGATCTTTCGGTTGTGGGAGTTGACGACGTTGCCGAGGCCGGCCACGCCGCCTACGACCTGACGACGTTTTCGCAGCCGCCGGCGGCGCTTGCCGAGGCCGCCATCGACATCATCGATGCCCACATGGCCGACCCCGGAGCGCCAGCCCAGCGTTTTGAGGTACATGGTGAATTAATCGTACGCGGCAGCGCCCGCGTTCCCGCCGTAGGCGTTGCGGATGCTGGCGGCGGGCGCAGGATTTGGGCGCCGTGAAAAAGCCGCACTCACCGATGCAAACTGGCATTGCATGCGCATGCAAAATTGGCTAGGCCGTGTTGACGGGTTTTGACGGGAGACCCGAGTTTTGATTCAAGGCTTCCTTTCTGAAGGAGGCAGCATTGAGTCGGGGCGATCTGACGGACG
>Ga0208849_1000295_pt1 | contig 48630 bp, 49 predicted proteins | sample NGESurdeep072012_10_FD_184470 | JGI IMG/M metagenome (GOLD analysis project Ga0208849, IMG submission 184470) | Arctic peat soil microbial communities from Barrow, Alaska - NGEE Surface sample 53-3 deep-072012 (SPAdes) | ecosystem: Environmental > Terrestrial > Soil > Wetlands > Peat ... | reverse complement strand
AACATTGTTGCCCTTTTAGAAAACGAGATGCCCAAGGCGATAAATCAGTTCCGACTCGAAGTTCTACCCGCGAGCGAGTCTCGCACGGCGTATTCAACGAACGTTCCGCCGCGCCTTTTTGTTGCGGAGCAGATATGTCGTCTTGCGAGTCAAGGAGACGCACGGTCGCGTTATGTGCTCGCTCATGAAATTGGACATTTATGGTTGCGCGCCCTATCCGCGAGAACTGGGGGAGATGGCCACGTAGAGGAAATGGAGAGTGCAGAGTGGCAAGCGTCGCAACTCGCACGAGCCTTCCTCATGCCCAAGAGTGTAGCACTCCAATTCAAGGACACTGAAGCGCTGTCGCTACATTGCAAGGTTGAAATAGAAATGGCCGCAATGCGTCTGACCTCTTTGAAGAACACGGAAGAACAGCGAGTGGGAGCTATTAGAGGCTTTAGGCAACTTATCTCTATCTTTAAACATTACCGAGATGAGATGTAGCCGCACAACATCGTGCCAATCGACGGCGGAATCGGCGAGAAACTGCTTAAGCTGATCGACCAGTTGAACGAGCATGACGACGTGCACGACGTCTTCGCCAAATTTCGAGGTCTCCGACGCGCTGATGGCGAAGATGGGCGGGTGGGCTTGTCTTGTACGCGGTGCAGCGTTCTTTACACTGATCCGGGATCCGTTGTATCGACCCCGGCTCTGCAGCGCGTCGCTTCACACTGCGCGGCGTCCGGGGCACGATTCATCCTGCTTTCGCGGGGCATGGCGTTCTGTTTCTGTTTCGCCCGCGCCGCTCTGGCGTTATCACTACGCCATGATATCTCCTCCGATTCGCCATCCCGTCCGCATCCTTGGCATCGATCCGGGCCTGCGCCGCACCGGATGGGGCGTGATCGAGATTGACGGCAACCGGCTGATGTTCGTGGGCTGCGGCTCGGTCGAGCCGCCGGACGGCCTGCCGTTGGCGAGCCGCCTGCTGGCGATCCATCAGGGGCTTGCTGCCGTGCTCGGCGACTTCAAGCCGGTGGAGGCCGCGGTCGAACAGACTTTTGTCAATAAAGACGGCGTCGCCACGCTGAAACTCGGTCAGGCGCGCGGGGTGGCGATGCTGGCGCCGGCGATGTTCGGGATCTCGGTGGCCGAATACGCCCCGAACCAGGTCAAGAAAACCGTGGTCGGCGCCGGCCATGCCGACAAGAACCAGATCCTGATGATGTTGAAAATCCTGCTGCCGAAGGCCGAACCCAGATCGCCCGACGCCGCCGACGCGCTCGCGATCGCCATTACCCACGCCCATCACCGCCAGAGCGCTGCGCTTAAGCTGAGAGTGGTGGGGCTATGATCGGCAAACTCAAAGGCCTGATCGACAGCTACGGCGAAGATTATGTGATTCTCGACGTCGGCGGGGTCGGCTATCAGGTGCATTGCTCGAGCCGCACGCTGCAGGCGTTGCCGGCGCCCGGCGAGGCCGCGGTACTGTCGATCGAGACCTACGTGCGCGAAGACCAGATAAAACTGTTCGGCTTTCGCGGCGACATCGAGCGCGAATGGTTTCGGCTGCTGCAGACGGTGCAGGGCGTCGGCGCCAAGGTGGCGCTGGCGGTGCTCTCCACCCTGCCGCCGTCCGATCTTGCCAACGCCATCGCGCTGCGCGACAAGGCCGCGGTGACGCGCACGCCCGGCGTCGGCCCGAAGGTGGCCGAGCGCATCGTCACCGAACTGAAGGACAAGGCGCCGGCATTTGCCAGTGTCGACCCGGCGCTGGTGCATCTGTCCGGCGCGATCGACCATGACCGTGCGCCGCGCCCGGTCACCGACGCGATCTCGGCGCTGGTCAATCTCGGTTACGGTCCGCCGCAGGCCGCCGCCGCCATCGCCGGCGCCTCGCGCATCGCCGGCGAGGGCGCCGAGACCGCGCAGCTGATCCGGCTCGGGCTGAAGGAGCTGGCGAAGTGAGTCTGCAAGCGACGATGATCGGTACAGGCTGGCAGGCGAGCGCTCTTCTGCTCCCTCCCCCCCTGCGGGGGAGGGTCGGGGAGGGGGGTTGCCACAAGCGACGCGACTCGTTGACCACCACCCCCGACCCCAGAGAGCGAGCTTCGCTCGTCTCGACCCCGCAGGGGGGAGGGGAGATCAGGCCGCCGTTTCTAACACGGCACCGTGCTAACATCGCCGCATGACCACGCCCTCCCGCATCGTCACGCCCGAGCGCCGCGCCGACGATGTCGGCGACACCGCGCTGCGCCCGCAACTGCTGAGCGAATTCGTCGGCCAGGCGCAAGCGCGCGCCAACCTGGCGATTTTCATTGAAGCCGCGCGAAAACGTAACGAAGCGCTGGACCATGTGCTGTTCGTCGGCCCCCCCGGCCTCGGCAAGACCACGCTGGCGCAGATCGTGGCGCGCGAACTCGGCGTCGGCTTCCGCGCCACCTCGGGGCCCGTGATCGCCAAGGCCGGCGATCTCGCGGCGCTCCTGACCAATCTGGAAGAGCGCGACGTGTTGTTCATCGACGAGATCCACCGCCTCAGCCCGGCGGTCGAGGAAGTGCTCTATCCGGCGATGGAGGATTTCCAGCTCGACCTCATCATCGGCGAGGGGCCGGCGGCGCGTTCGGTCAAGATCGAGCTGGCGAAGTTCACGCTGGTCGGGGCCACCACGCGCGCGGGCCTCCTGACCAATCCGCTGCGCGACCGCTTCGGGATTCCGGTGCGGCTGAATTTCTATACCGAGGAAGAGCTGGAACGGATCGTCACCCGCGGCGCCCGCGTGCTCGACATCGGCGTGACGACGGATGGCGCCAACGAGATCGCCCGCCGCGCCCGCGGCACCCCGCGCATCGCCGGCCGCCTGCTGCGCCGGGTGCGGGATTTCGCCTCCGCCGCGGATGCCGCCTCGATCGACCGCGCCATCGCCGATCACGCGCTGCAGGCGCTCGAGGTCGACGCCGCCGGCCTCGACGCCATGGACCGGCGCTATCTCACCACCATCGCTACCAATTACGGCGGCGGCCCGGTCGGCGTCGAAACCATGGCGGCGGCCTTGTCGGAGCCGCGCGATGCCATCGAGGACATCATCGAGCCGTTCCTGATCCAGTGCGGCTATCTGCAGCGCACCCCGCGCGGCCGGCTGTTGACCTCGCATGCCTTCCGTCATCTCGGCCTCGCCGAGCCCGCGCGCGACCCGGCGCAGTTCGGACTGTTCGGCGGCGGCGAGGAAGAGTAGGCACCCTGTCTATGCGCCGTAACACATTTTAAGGTAACCGCTATGAGTTCAGCCGTTGAAAAAGCTGTCGAGGCGCTCGAACTGCTGCCTGAGGAAATGCAGGAATCGGCGGCCGCCTACCTGCTGTCTCAAGCGAAGAAATTCCGTGCGCTCAAAGGCGCGATTGACGAGGGAATGGCCGACGTAGAAGCTGGTCGGGTTGTGCCTTGGGATTTGAACGAGTTTCTCAAAGAAGCCCATGCGCAGGCTCAGCAATAGGGACGATCGTCCGGATCAAATCGTGATCGTTCGAGTCATCGATGGCCGGATGGAGATCAAGCAGGAGATGTCGAATTGACCTCCGCTCTCGATGGCACGATCCGTAACGGACGCCATCACCTGCAGGTCCGTGTCTATTATGAGGACACCGATTTTTCCGGCATTGTCTATCACGCCAATTATCTGCGCTTCATGGAGCGCGGACGGACCAATCATCTGCGGCTGATGGGCGCCGAGCAGCACGCGCTGTTTGCGGAGGCGCAGCAGGAGACGCCGGGCTTTGCCTTCGTGGTGCGGTCGATGCGGCTCGATTTCCTCAAGCCCGCGCGGATGGACGACGTGCTCGACGTCGTGACCTGGCCGGTCGCGGTGAAGGGCGCCTCGATCACGCTCGCGCAGGAAGTCCGGCGCGGCGCCGACGTGCTGGTGAGGGCCGAGGTGCGCGTTGCCTTTGTCAGCGAGGGGCGGGCGCAGTCGATCCCGAAAGCGCTGCGAACCCTGATGAAGGCCGATCTGGTTTAGCTATCGGGCGATCGAGGTGCTGTGCGGGACGGCGAGCGGCTAATAACCGCGTGCGGGATCGACGACGTTCTCCAGCGCGTCGCCGGCCTCGAAACGTTCGATCTGGCGGGCCACATATTTCGATATCTCGTCTGGATCGGTATCGGCGGCGTTGTGCGGGGTCAGCACGATGTTTGGATGGGTCCAGAACGGGCTGTCCACCGGAAGCGGTTCGCTGGCGAACACATCCAGCGATGCGGCGCCGAGCGTTCCATCGTCCAGGCATTGCAGCAGGTCGGCTTCGCTCTGCAGCCCGCCGCGCCCGGCATTGATCAGGATCGGCGCGCCAAGGGCGCCGGTCCGATTGAGTTTCGCCAACAATCCGCGATCGAGGATGTGCCGCGTATCCGATGTCAGCGGCAGCAGGCAGACCAGGATATCGGTGCGCCGCAGAAACGCATCGAGCCCGGCCGTGCCGTGAAAGCACTCGACGCCTTCGATGTGCTTTTCACCACGACTCCAGCCGGAGACGCGAAAGCCGAGATCGGCCAGCGCCGTGGCGGCGCTAGCTCCGAGCGCGCCGAGGCCCATGATGCCGACTGAAACCGCACTTGCCGGCCATTGAAAGCGGGGTGCCCAGCGCCGTTCACGCTGGCAGGCCCGCAAATATGGCTCCTGCCGATGATGCATCAGCACGTGCAGCACGACATATTCCGTCATGCGTGCGGTGAGATCGCCGACCACCACCCGAACCAGCGGCACCTTCGGCAGGCTGGCATCGGCAGTCAGCGCGTCGACGCCGGCCCCGAGATTGAAAATGACGCGCAGATTTGGAAAAGCCGCAAGCTCGCCTGGGGCCGGCTTCCAGACCGCGGCAAAGTGGATGCCGGCCGGATCGAATCCGGCATCGGGCCACCGCACCACGCGCCGATCGCCGCACACCGCGTCGAACCGGCTCTTCCATCGTTCGGGCGACCAGTTCTCGGTCCCGCCGTGCACGATCAGCGCGAGCGCGCCCTGGTTCATCGGATTTTCGCCCCATCCATGCCGACACCCGACGACCTTACCGGTCCCACCATCCGCTGCAAAATATTTCCGATTCGCTGTCGGAGCCGGGCATACTGCGTCGTCTTCCAATCGGACAGGAACCCACCCGCATGCTCTACGCCATTCTCTGCTACCACGATGAGGACACCGTCGGTTCCTGGACCAGGGAGCAGGATGCGGCGGTGATACAGAAGCTTTCGGTCGTGCAGGACAAATTGGCCCGACAAGGCCGGCTCGGTCCGGTCGCCCGCCTGCTGCCGACGACGGCCGCGACCACGCTGCGCAAGGACAATCCGCCCGTCGTGATCGACGGCCCGTTCGCCGAGACCAAGGAGCAACTGCTCGGCTTCTACATCGTCGACTGCAACAATCTCGACGAGGCGCTGGCTGTCGCGGGCGACCTCGGCGCGGCCAATCCCGGCGGCGCCTATGAAATCCGCCCGGTCGGCCTGCTCAATCCCGGGAGCCTCAGGACGTGACCGACGCCGCCTGGATCGATGCCGCGCTGACGTCGGCGCGTCCCCAGGCGGTCGGCGCGCTGCTGCGCTACTTCCGCAATCTCGACACCGCCGAGGAGGCGTTCCAGAACGCCTGCCTGCGGGCGCTGAAGAGCTGGCCGCAGAACGGGCCGCCGCGCGATCCCGCGGCATGGCTGATCATGGTCGGGCGCAATGCCGCGATCGACGAGGTGCGGAGGAACCGCAAGCAGGAGCCGCTCCCGGAAGACGAGCTGATTTCCGATCTCGGCGACGCCGAGGACGCGCTGGCCGAACGGCTCGACGGCTCGCATTATCGCGACGACATTCTGCGACTGTTGTTCATCTGCTGCCACCCCGGGCTGCCGGCGACGCAGCAGATCGCGCTGGCGCTGCGGATTGTCTCCGGCCTCACCGTCAAGCAGATCGCCCGCGCGTTTCTGGTCAGTGAGGCCGCGATGGAGCAGCGCATCACCCGTGCCAAGGCCCGCGTCGCCGACGCGAGCGTACCGTTCGAGACGCCGGGGGCGGTGGAGCGTACCGAACGGCTCGCGGCGGTCGCCGCCATGATCTATTTGATCTTCAACGAGGGTTACTCCGCCAGCGGCGACACCGCCGACATCCGCGCGCCGCTGTGCGAGGAGGCGATCAGGCTGGCACGGCTGCTGCTGCGGCTGTTCCAGGGCGAGCCCGAGATCATGGGATTGACGGCGCTGCTGTTGTTGCAGCATGCCCGTGCCGCCGCGCGGTTCGACGCCGGCGGCGCCGTGATCCTGCTCGATGACCAGGATCGCTCGCGCTGGAACCAGAAGATGATCGCGGAAGGATTGGCGCTGATCGACAAGGCGATGCGCCATCGCCGCAGCGGGCCGTATCAGGTTCAGGCGGCGATCGCCGCGCTGCATGCCCGCGCCGAAAGACCCGAAGATACCGACTGGACCCAGATCGAACTGCTCTATGGCGCGCTCGAGATCATGCAGCCGTCGCCGGTGGTGACGCTCAATCGCGCGGTCGCGGTGTCCAAGGTGCGCGGAGCCGGGGCGGCGCTGGACATGATCGAGCCGCTGGCGCCGCGGCTGTCGAATTATTTTCATTTCTTCGGCGTGCGCGGCGCGTTCCTGATGCAACTCGGCCGCAATGACGAGGCCCGCGAGGCGTTCGACCGCGCCATTGCGCTCGCCAACACCTCGGCGGAAGCCGCCCATATCCGCATGCATCTCGACCGCCTGATGCGCGACAGCCGGCCGTGCGGTTCCGGAATCTCGAAAAAATAACCGCGGCCTGTCGGATCGCGCCGCTCTGGTTCGTCCCTGGATTGTGCCTCACCAATCCAAGCCGTAGCACATTCCAGGCGGCCCGGACCTACACGGAGTTCACGATGCTGCCGCAAGGCAAGGCTACACGTGTCGGCTGGCTGATGCACGGCCCGCTGCCGTTCATGGGCAAGGTCATGCATCTGTTCATGAACATGGACAAGATGGTCGGCAAGGATTTTGAAAGCGGCCTCGCCAATCTGAAACGGCTCACCGAGAAATAATCGATCAACCGAAGCGTCAGAAAAGGAGCAAGCGATGAAGATCAATCCCTACTTGCATTACGATGGCAACTGCGAGGCGGCGTTCAAATTCTATGAAAAGGCGCTTGGCGGCAAGATCGATGCACTGATGACTTTTGAAGGGGCGCCGGAAAAGATGCCTTTGCCGCCGGGCTGGGACAAGAAGGTGATGCACGCCCATATGACGATCGGCGGCGAAGCGCTGATGGCATCCGACGCGCCTCCCGGCCACTTCCATAAGCCGCAGGGATTTTCAGTCTCGCTGCAGATCGAGGATCCCGCGGAAGCCGAGCGCAAATTCAAGGCGCTGGCCGAAGGCGGCAGCGTCAACATGCCCTTCGGCAAGACGTTCTGGTCCAGGGGATTTGGCATGTGCGTCGATCAGTTCGGGATCCCGTGGATGGTGAACGTCCCGGAAGGATGATTGCGGCTTAGCGGCACGACGGGTAGATCGCCGCGAGCTGGCGCCCGCGCAGCAACAGCAGATGCGACGTCAATCCGCCGCGGCGGAGGATCCAGCGCCGCACCGCGGCGGGATAAGCCTCCAGCACCAGTTCGGAGGCTTCCGGTTCGGCGTACAGCCGGCCGCGCCGGTCGATCGACCGCGCGGCGTGAAATCCGAGCACGGCGCGGCGGGTCACGCAGATGCGATCGTTGGGCACCACGCTCAGCACCAGCGTGCAGGCCGACAGGCACGGTCCGTCGATGACGACGCGCTCGCCGGAGGCGCGCACGCCTTCGAACAGGTCGAGAAACGGACCGACCTGCCCGCCTGGGCTGCCAAGGATGCGAATCTCGGCACGCGCCGGCAGCGAGGCGAGGGCGCACAGCATGACCGGGAGAAGCATCATTCTGGCGACTGCTGTCCGCATCACCGAACATTCCTTCGATCGAACGACGGAATCAACCCGGTAACGGCGAGGCGCGGCTGCTGGTTCCGCTCGATGCGGGCTCGGCTCCGCGTCGGCCTGCGGGAAGACCTAGCCCTTCCGCCGTTCGCCGCGCAGCGTCGGCAGTCCAATGCCGGCGGCGTCAAAGCCGCCGTCGACGGCGAGGATCTGGCCGGTGATGTAGCTCGAGCGGTCGCTGCACAGAAAGAACACCGCTTCGGCCAGTTCCTCTTCGAGGCCGTAGCGATTGAGCGGAATGGCGTCGTGGTAGTCGGCGCGGATTTCGGCCGTGTGCACCGCTTTCGCCATCGCGGTTTCGACCGGGCCGGGTGCGACGCCGTTGACGCGAATGCCGAGCGATGCCAGTTCCACGGCGAGTTGCTTGGTAAGGTGCGCAAGCCCGGCCTTGCTGGTGCCGTAGGCCGAGCGCAGCGTCGAGGCGCGCACCGCCGAGATCGAGGTGATGTTGACAATGGCGCCGCCATGCCCGCGCATCAGCGGCGTGGCGGCCTTGGTACAGAGAAACGGCCCGGTGAGGTTGACGGCCAGGATCCGGCTCCAGTCCTGGTTGGAAGTCTCGAGCAGCGGCGCGAACACCGCGATGCCGGCATTGTTGACGAGGGCGTCGAGCCGGCCGAAGCGCCCGCTCACCGCGGTCATCGCCGCCGCCACCGCATCGGCATCGGAGACGTCGCACGTGAGCGCCATGGTGTTGTCGGGGTTCGCCAGACCGGCCATCGCGCCGCGCAGCAATTCGTGCTCGATGTCGAGCAGCGCCACGCGCCAGCCGTCGGCGAGAAACCGCTTCGCCACCGCGAGCCCGATGCCGCGTGCGGCGCCGGTCACCAACGCGACTTTCTGCGGGGAGGAAGACATGCGGGCGTCCCTGTGCCGCTGTTGTAAAGACTTGCACACCACGAAGGATGACGAACCGCCCCGTACGTCAAGCCTCTTGCTGCCACCCGTGCTCGCAATGGTGCAAGGCACGCCAAGCTCCGCGATGCACCGGCATCGCGGAGTCGCATCTCAGAGTGGCGGAAGCAGCCTTTCGATCAAGCCGCCGACTTGTTCTTGATGGCGCCGACGATTGCGGTGAGAACGGCACCGGCAACGCCGCCGCCGGCCACCTGGCCGATAATGCTGCCGATATCCGGCGTCGAGGCGCTATTGGCGAGCAGCGGAAGCAGCATGCCGAGGATCTGTCCCCCGACACCGCCGCCGACGGCGCCCGCGATGGTGTTTCCAAGCGTACCAAGGTCGATGTTCTTGGCGGCGCCGGCAGCGACGTTTCCGCCGACGGCGCCGCTGACGATCTGGATGATCAGGTTGATGAGCAATCCCGACATGACGTGATACTCCCCCGATCCGGCATTCAGTTTTCAGCGGAGTGCACAGCGCCGGACCACCGCCGCGCCGGTACAACTTAGGCGTTTATATCGGAAAGTCGTGCTGCGTCAGCGAAGGATTGAGGCGAAATAGGCAACGTCGCCAAGGGCGGCAAGAGTTTTCGCAACACCGAATTCTTTGGCTTCGACGGCGACAAGATCAAAAGCATCGATGTCTATTTCGGCGCGACCTACCAAAATGGCGTGTTTGTAAAGCAGTCACAATAAAGGCTGACCGGTCTGTCGGCACGACGCACGATGGCGCAGCAATTACCTTTGAAATAATTTCCGTCTGCGATGTCGGTGCCGCAGAACCTGGTTCGTCCTGGTGATGAGCGATGACTGGGCAGCGCGACAGGCGAACCGGCCGATCGACCAAAGGGAGAATGACGATGCGGTTCATGGTGATTGTAAAGGCCAGCAAGGATTCGGAAGCCGGCGTGATGCCAGGCACCGAATTGCTGACGGCAATGGGCAAGTTCAACGAGGAAATGGTCAAGGCCGGCGTCATGCAGGCCGGCGAGGGATTGCATCCGACCGTGAAGGGCGCCCGGATCAGATATTCCGGCGGCGAGAGCCGCGTGCGCCACGGGCCGTTCCACCTCAGCGATGATCTGGTCGCCGGCTTCTGGCTGATCCAGACCGGATCGCTCGAGGAAGCCATTGGCTGGATGAAGCGCGCGCCGTTCGATGGCGGCGCCGAGATCGAAATCCGCCAGGTCTTCTCGCCGGAGGATTTCGGCGACGCGCTTACGCCGGAACTGCGTCAACAAGAAGCGCAGCTTCGCGCGCGGGCGGCAAAAAAATAGTCGGCGGCGCCAGATTCCGGGTTCGCGCCTTGCGCGCCCCCGAATGACGGCAAGATTTTCAACACATAAACCGGGGACACGCGACCATGCGATTCATGATGCTGATGATTCCAAGAGGCTATGAGACGGCAGCGGCGGGCACCATGCCCTCGGCCGAGGCGGTCACCGCGATGATGAGATACAACGAGGCGCTGAAAAACGCCGGCGTCCTGATCACGCTCGACGGACTGCACCCGCCCTCGATGGGCGCGCGGGTTTCGTTCGCGACTGGCAAGCCCGTTGTGACCGACGGTCCGTTTACCGAGGCCAAGGAAGTGCTGGGCGGCTACTGGATGATAGACGTGAAGTCCCGGGAGGAGGCGATCTCGTGGGCGAAGCGGTGTCCGGCTTCCAGCACCGAGATCATTGAAATCCGCCAGGTGCAGGAAATGTCGGATTTTCCCGCCGACGTTCAGGAAGCCGCGGCCGGCTTCAGCGATATGCAGGCCACTGGCGGACGCTAGATTCTTCTTTTTGACGCGTTTTCTTCACGCGAACCGGTACCACTTCGCTCGAAAACGCTTTGGCGGCGGTCCCGATTGCCGCTGGTCCCGGTTTGGCGCTAGTGACCTTTGGCGCCGGCTCATGTAAAAGCCTTTCACATGAGCTGGCGCAAGGAACAACGCCGCACCGAACGCGGCTACCATCACGGCAATTTGAAAGAGGCGCTGCTGCAGGCCGCGCTCGGCTTGATCGCGGAAAAAGGCGCGGCCGGCTTCACCTTTGCCGATGCGGCGCGTATGGCCGGCGTCAGCCCCGCCGCACCCTATCGGCATTTTCGCGACCGCGATGAACTGCTTTCCAGCATCGCCCAGCGCGGTTTCGAGCAATTCGAATCGGTGCTGACCCAGGCCTGGGACGACGGCCGTCCGGACACCGTCACGGCGTTCGAGCGGGTCGGCAAGGCCTATCTCGCGTTTGCCCGCGACGAGCCCGCGTTCTATTCGGCGATGTTTGAATCGGGCCTGCCAGTCGACCTTAATCCGATGCTGCTGGCGGCAAGCGAGCGCGCCTTCGGCATCGTCAGGGCGGCTGCGGAGCGGCTTGCCGCGTTGTCGCCGCCGGGAACGCCGCGCCCGCCGGCGATGATGATGGCGTTGCATATCTGGTCGATGTCGCATGGCGTGGCCTCGCTGTTCGCACGCGGCGATGCGGCGCGGCGCAAGCTGCCGATGTCGGCGGAAGATCTGCTGGAAGCCGAGGTGCTGATTTATCTGCGCGGTCTCGGATTCTCGACCGACCGCAAGCCAGCCGCCCGCAACGACCAGGCCGAGCAAAAACCCGCCGGGCAGCCGTCGGGCCCCTGGGGCAGCCCAAAATAAATCATCTTGCGCGGCTTTCGGCCGGCTTGACAAAAATCCGGGATGGGTTACCTATGTAAATGTTATTTACATTCACAACGGCGTGATGCCGTGATGGAGAGGGAAATGGCCTACACCGCAGATGTCCACCGATGGCGCGGTCCCGAACAGCCCTACCGCCCGCATATGCGCATTCACCCCGGCATGGTCATCGCGACCATTCTCGGCTTCCTGTTCTGGTGGCCGGTCGGACTCGCATTTCTCTTTTTCACCCTCAGGAGCACGAACATGGGTTGCTGGAGTCACCAGGATCGCTGGCAGAACAAGATGGAGCGGATGCAGAACAAGGTGGAGCGGATGCGCAACCACATGGAGCGGCGCGGCTTCGGCTTCGGCGGCTTCGGGCCGCCCTCGAGCGGCAATCGCGCCTTCGACGAATACCGCATGGAAACCCTGCGGCGCCTTGAGGAGGAGCAGACCGAATTCAAGGATTTCCTCGATCGCCTGCGCCACGCCAAGGACAAGGAAGAGTTCGATCAGTTCATGGCGCAGCACCGCCAGCGCCCGACCCCGCCGAACGACCAGCCCCAGAGCTAGGTTGGACTCCGCCTCAGGCCGAATGCCCCCATAAACCTGTTGGCGACACAGCCGCCCATCTGCTCAGCAGGTGGGCGGTTTTGCTGTGGCGGCCGGGAACCCGCCCCGGGGGCCTCCGGGCAGCCGCCGTCTTTTTGCCGCAGCCCAAAAACCCATTGGTAACCCGGCCTTAACCATGATTAGCGTCTGGTTAGGGGCGTCATGACGCGCCGACAGCCCTTGTTTTGACATGTTGGCAGGGGATGCAGGCCCCGTCTTCGGACGGGCCTCCCATGCGACACAACAAGGCTCTCGCGCTGGCGCTTGCCGCGCGCTTGGCGCGCGGCTGTGGAACCGGCAGCCATTTGCTCCCGGAGGATTTGGGACACTCGCGTTGAGAGGATACCGCTTATGAATCCGGCCGACGTGGCTCAGTCAGCCTTGCCGCTGGCATCCAGCGACGTATCGCTGATCGCGCTCTTCCTGCACGCTCACTGGATTGTGAAGACTATCATGCTGGGGCTGCTGGCCTGCTCGGTCTGGGTCTGGGCGATCGCGATCGACAAGCTTATCCTGTATGCGCGCACCAAGCGGTCGATGGATCGCTTCGAGCAGGCGTTCTGGTCAGGGCAGTCGATCGAGGAACTTTACCGCGCGCTTTCCGCCAAGCCGACCCAGTCGATGGCGGCCTGCTTTGTCGCGGCGATGCGGGAATGGAAACGGTCGTTCGAGAGCCAGGCACGGTCCTTCGCCGGGCTCCAGATGCGGATCGAGAAGGTGATGAACGTCTCCATCGCCCGGGAAATCGAGCGGCTGGAACGCCGGCTCCTGGTGCTGGCGACGGTCGGCTCGGCGGGTCCGTTCGTCGGCCTGCTCGGCACCGTCTGGGGCATCATGTCGAGCTTCCAGTCGATTGCGGCTTCGAAGAACACCTCGCTCGCGGTGGTGGCCCCGGGCATCGCCGAGGCGCTGTTTGCCACGGCGATCGGCCTTATCGCTGCCATTCCGGCGACTATTTTCTACAATAAGTTCACGTCCGAGGTGAACCGGCAGGCCCAGAGGCTGGAGGGGTTCGCCGACGAATTCTCAGCGATCCTGTCGCGCCAGATCGACGAGCGGGCGTGAGGAGCGGTAGATTGTGAGCACCAGACCATGGCGATGAACATGGCAGGTTCGCCGGGCGGCGGACGCCGCGGCCGGCGTCGCGCCGTGATGTCGGAAATCAACGTCACTCCGATGGTGGATGTGATGCTGGTGTTGCTGATCATCTTCATGGTGTCGGCGCCGCTGTTGACGGTAGGGGTGCCGCTCGATCTGCCGCAAACCCAGGCCAAGAGCCTCGAACAGGACAAAACGCCGCTGCAGCTTTCGGTCGACGTCAAGGGACGGGTGTTCATCAACGATACCGAAGTCGCCATGAACGAACTGATTCCGAAGTTAAAGGCGATCACCGACGCCCGCGGCGGCCTCGACGAGCGTATATTCATGCGCGCGGACAAGAAGGCGGATTACGGAACCGTAGCGAAGGTGATGGGACTATTGTCGGGCGCGGGCTTCAAGCGGCTGGCGCTGGTCACCGAAGTGGAGCAGGGATCCTGACGCGGTGAAGGTAAAGGTCGACAAGACTCTGGTGGCGTCGGCGGCCCTGCACGTTCTCGTGATTGGGTGGGGACTGGTGTCGTTCTCGAGCAAGGCGTTCGAGTCGATGCCGGAAGAATCCCTGCCGGTCGATATCGTCTCCGCCGATCAGCTTGCCAAGGTCACCGCCGGAATCAAGACCGGCAAGAAGGAAAACCCGAAACCGCTGGTGGAGAAGGTCGCCGAAGCTAAACCGGTCGATGATGACGCCGTCGGCAAGATCAGCGAGAAGCCGCCGGTGGTGACCGACACCTCGCCGCCGCCGGCGCCAAAGCCCGAGGAAAAGCCGGTCGAGAAAAAGCCCGATCCGCCGAAGCCGGTTGCGGAAACCAAGCCGAAGCAAGAACCGAAACCGATCGAGAAGAAGCCGGATCCACCCAAGATCGATCCGATTGCGGAGGCCTTGAAAAAGGAAGAGAAGAAACCGCCGCCGAAACCGCAGGCCCAGGCGGCAACGCCGCAACCGCCGAGGCCAAAGGCGGAGCGCGTGTTCGACCAATCGAAGATCGCCGCCCTGCTCGACAAACGCGATCCGACCCGCCAGGCCGTGACCGGCGACACCCTGAATTCGAACGCCGCGCTCGGCCTGTCCAAGGGCAAGGCCGCGGACAATTCCGCAACATGGGGCGCGATGTTCAAGACCCAGGTCGAGCGCTGCTGGAAAAAACCTTATGGCGGTCTCGAAAGCCAGAACCCGCAGATCGCTTTCGATATCAAGCTGAAACGCGATGGCACGCTGGAAGCGATGCCGGTTCCGCAGGGAACGCCGGCAACGCCCTATCTTCGTGTCTATCAGGAGAGCGCGCTGCGTGCGATCATCGAATGCCAGCCCTATAATTTGCCGGCGGCCTTTTTCGACGAATGGAAATATTTTTCGCCGGTGTTCACCGAAAACAGTTGAGAGCGGCCAGGCGGCGGCGATCGGAAACGTGAAACGAAGCTCGTGACAACATGACCCACAAAGATGGACTGCATGAGAAGCCATTTCGCCTGAGCCGGCGGCAGATCATTTCCGGAATGGCCTCGCTTGGCGTGGTGGCGGGGGGCGGTCTGCGGCGTGCTTCCGCCCAAAAGCGCATCATCGTGCCCGAGGGCGAATTCCAGCCGTTGCCGATCGCGATCCCGAACTTCGTGGGCGGCACACCCTCGGACGGCGACGTTGGCGTCAACGTGACGCAGGTCATCACCAACAACCTCAAGCGCAGCGGTCTGTTCGCGCCGATCGACCAGGCGGCCTATATCGAAAAGGTCATCAACGTCGATGCGGCGCCGCAGTTCCAGAACTGGAAGACCATCAACGCGCAGGCTCTGGTGACGGGCCGCATGACCCGGCAGGGCGACGGACGCCTGAAAGCGGAATTCCGCCTCTGGGATGTGGCCACGGGTCAGCAACTGACCGGCCAGCAATATTTTACCTCGCCGGAATACTGGCGGCGCATTGCCCACATCATTTCCGATCAGATCTATGAGCGCCTGACCGGCGAGAAGGGCTACTTCGACAGCCGCGTGGTGTTCGTGGATGAAAGCGGTCCCGCGCAGCATCGCGTCAAGCGGCTCGCGCTGATGGATCAGGATGGCGCCAATGTTCGCTATTTGACCAGGGGCACCGACCTCGTGCTGACGCCGCGGTTCTCGCCTTCGACCCAGGAGATCACCTATATGGAGTTCGGCCAGGGCGACCCGCGGGTCTACCTGCTCAATATCGAGACCGGCCAGCGCGAGATCGTCGGTAATTTCCCCGGCATGTCGTTCTCGCCGCGGTTCTCGCCGGACGGCCAGCGCGTCGTCATGAGCCTGCAGCAGGGCGGCAATTCGAACCTGTTCGTGATGGATCTGCGTTCGAAATCGACCACGCGCCTGACCGACACGCCGGCGATCGATACCTCGCCGTCCTATGCGCCCGACGGAACGCGCCTGTGTTTCGAATCCGATCGCGGCGGCAAGCCGCAGATCTACGTCATGCCAGCCGCCGGCGGGCCGGCGCAACGCATCTCGTTCGGGGACGGGACCTATTCGACCCCGGTCTGGTCGCCGCGCGGTGACTACATTGCCTTCACCAAGCAGGGGACCGGACAGTTTTCCATCGGCATCATGAAACCGGACGGCTCGGGCGAGCGAATTCTCACCTCGAGCTTCCACAATGAAGGCCCCACCTTCGCGCCGAACGGCCGGGTTCTGATGTTTTTCCGTGACCCCGGCGGCAATGACGGGCCGTCGCTGTTTACGGTGGACATTTCCGGACGCAGCGAACAGCGCGTGCCGACCCCCGGCTACGCATCCGATCCGGCGTGGTCCCCGCTGCTTTCGTAGGACCGTTAACCATTTTCGTCGACGGCCTGCCCCGAGGGTGAGGCGGCGGCCCCGCCCCGGGGCCGGCAAAGCTTGCCTACCTTCCTGAATTATCGAGCAGATTTCTGCACCCTCGGGCGGAAAACAACCTTGCGGTAACGATGTTCCCTCAGAAAGACTTCATCTGCCGCAGGTAACAATGCGCCCTCACGAGGACGTGCGCGCGCCCGATGCAACTGGCTGACCGGAATAGAGATCTCGATCTGAAGATGTCGCCGTCGATCTATGCGGCGTTGATCGATTCACTATTTCAGAATCCGGCACCGATGTTCGCCGGCGCGGTGTTCGCCGCCGTCGCGGCGGTGATGACGGCGCTGAAGACCGACGACAATTTGCTCTGGCCATGCGCCGCACTTCTGATCGTGACCGGCGCGGTCCGTGCCTTCGACATGCATCGTTATAAATCACGCCATTGCGCGCTCAATGCCGAAGACGCTGCGGGCTGGGAGATCCGCTACCAGATCGGCGCGATGTTCTATGCGGCCGCGCTCGGAATCTGGTGCCTGGTCGCGCTGATAACCAGCAACGATCCCGTCGCCCACATGATTTGCCTGACCGTCACCACCGGTTACATGGCGGCCGGCGTCGGCCGGACCTATGGCCGGCCGTGGATATTCCATCTGCAGATCGTGCTCGCCTGCGGTCCGATGACAATCGGGCTCGGCCTGCACGGCGATCCCTATTACATCGGCATGGCATGCCTGAGCGCGCTGTTCTTCCTGGCGCTCAAGCAGATCACCACCGGCTTGCAGCGGATGTTCGTGCGCGCGCTGGTGGCGCATGAGCGCGAGGCGGCGCTGGCGAACCAGTTCGACACCGCGCTCAACAACATGCCGCATGGCCTGTGCATGTTCGGCCCCGATGGCCGCCTGGCGGTCGTCAATCACCGCTTCACCGAAATGATGCGGCTTCCGGACGATCTGGTGCGTCGCGACGCGACCGCCCCCGACATCGTCGCTGCCTGCGTCGCCGGCGCGACGCTTTCGAGCGCGAGCGGCCAGCTTGTCGTCTCCGAAATCGAGAAGTCGCAGGCCGGCTACATCACCACGGTCGACCCCGACGCCGCCAACGACCGGGCGCTGTCCTGGACATTCCAGCCGATGGCCGGCGGCGGCACCGTGGTGCTGCTGGAAGACATCACCGAGCGGCGCAACGCGGAAGCCCGCATCAGCCATCTCGCGCGCTACGACGAGCTGACGGCGCTGCCCAACCGGCTCAATTTCCGCGACGAGATCGAGCGTCTGCTGGCGCTGCCGCGCGGTGCGATGCAGACGTCGGCGTTGCTGTTCGTCGACCTCGACCAGTTCAAGCAGGTCAACGATACGCTGGGCCACCCCTGCGGAGATCAGCTGCTCTGTGCCGTGGCCGAGCGCCTGCGCGACATGCTGCGTCCGGAAGATTTCGTCGCCCGCTTCGGCGGCGACGAATTCGTGGTGTTCCAGCAGGACATCAAGTCGAACGAGGACGCCGCCGTTCTCGCCCGGCGAATTGTCGACCGCCTGAGCGAACGGTACAAGATCGACAATCATCTGGTCGAAATCGGTGCCAGCGTCGGTATCGCGATGACGTCGCCGCACGGCACCAGTGCCGATACGCTGTTGAAGAACGCGGATATGGCGCTCTATCGGGCCAAGGCGGACGGCCGCGGCACCTTCTGTTTCTTCCGGGACGAGATGGCCCAAACCGTGGAGTCGCGCCGCATCCTGGAACTCGACCTGCGCAAGGCGCTGGCCAACGAGGAATTCGAGCTGTTCTATCAGCCGCTGGTCAATCTCAAGTCCGGACGGATATCGACCTGCGAGGCGCTGCTGCGCTGGAACCATCCGGTACGCGGCACGGTCTCGCCAATCGACATCATTCCGGTGGCCGAGGACATGGGCCTCATCGTCGACCTTGGCCGCTGGATCCTGCGCAAGGCCTGCATGGAATGCATGAGATGGCCCGAGGCGGTCAGCGTGGCGGTCAATTTCTCGCCGCAGCAATTCCATCAGCGCGACGTGCTGAGCGAAGTCCGCTACGCGCTCGAGGTCTCCGGGTTGCCGGCGCATCGCCTCGAAATCGAGATTACCGAATCTTCGCTGCTGCGCAACACGCAGTTGACCCACGACGTGCTGTCGCAATTGCGCATGATCGGGGTGCGGATCTCGCTCGACGATTTCGGGACCGGCTATTCGAGCCTCAGCTATCTGCACAACTTCCCGTTGCAGAAGGTGAAGATCGATCGCTCCTTCCTGGAAGGCATCGATACCGACCGTCCGCTGACCCTGCTGCGCGGCGTGGCGCGGCTCAGCGCCGATCTCGGCATGTCGGTGGTGGTCGAGGGCATCGAGACCAACGAACAGCTCGAGCTGATCAGCGTCGACGGCACCGTGACCGAGGCGCAGGGCTACCTGTTCAGCCGCCCGGTGCCGGCGGTGCGGGCGCGGCAACTGCTGAACGCTTCGCATGGCCGGCGGCTGCCGGACGAAAAAATGCTGTCGACCGTTCCATCGCGATCGATCGCCTGATATCCACCGCAAGCCATTTTCCGGGGAATTTCCTTCTCTCGATCACACGCTGCACGAACGAATTCTCCCGGGCCGGTTAACCCTAATGTGCCGAACCCTTTGCGCCTGTCTTAGGAAGCTGTTAACCTTTGCACATTCGACCGGGGGTTGCAGCGTTGAGGAATGTTCAGTTGAGGTCCGCGGCCAATGTGGTCGCTCCGACACGAAGCGCCGGTCTTCTCGATCACGTCGATTACCGCCTGGCCGAGACCGCGGGGGAAAGGGACGAAATCTACCGTCTCCGCTACCGGGCCTATCTGCGCGAAGGTGCGATCCTGCCGTCGGAATCGCAGCGGGTCAGCGACAGCTACGACGATGCCCCCAATGCCTGGATCTTTGGCGTTTACCTTCACGGAGAACTTTGCAGTTCCCTTCGTGTGAGCGTGACGACGGCGGAATGGCGGATGTCGCCCTCGGTTGAGCTGTTTGGCGACCTGCTTCACCCGGAACTCGACAAGGGCCGGATCTTTATCGACCCCACCCGGTTCGTGGCCGATCCCGAGAAGGCCAAGCGTTATCCGGAGCTTCCCTATGCCACGGTCAGGCTGGGCTATGTCGCGGGCGTTCACTTCAACGCCGATGTCGGACTGGCGCTGGTCCGTCCCGAGCATCAGGCATTTTACCGCCGGCTGTTTCTGCAGGAAAGCTGGGGCGAGCCGCGCCTGCTGGACGGACTTCTCAAGCCGGTCGGATTGATGGCCGCACACTATCCCACGCTGCGCAACAAGGTGTTCGCGCGGTATCCCTATCTTCATTCGAGCGCCTTCGAGCGCCGGATGCTGTTCCAGCGCCGCCACGAGCGTCACTTGACGCCAGCGGATGTGGTGGTCTCCAGCGAGCGCGCCTCGATCGTTCCACAGTCCTGACCGGCGTAGGCCAATCGCGCCGCGGGTTCCCCGCGGCTCGCGATTTTTTCAAACGACTTCAATTTGTTGCACCAAATCCTCGGTCGCCGGTCAAAAGCCGGGCGAAGATGCGGCCGGCGACTTGCGTTCACCGTCGCGCCACATTTGCCACCCATTAACCATCGCGGTTGCTTTTCGCCGTTCGGGGGCATTTGATCGGGTCCGGCAACTCCCCATCAAGGTTGACGGAACGTTCGCTTAACCATCGCCCTGTAGACCGGATAACAGTCGAAAAACGCGAGCGTGGAGGCTCCGGAATGAAACATCAGATGCGCACCCTCCAGGGATTGAAGCTGGCCGCGGTACTTGCGGTGGCGCTGTCGATGGGTGCCTGCGCCAACAAGAACCTCGGCGCCGACGGTGCGATGGCAAGTGCGGCAACCCCGGGCAGCCAGCAGGATTTCGTGGTCAATGTCGGCGACCGCGTATTCTTCGACAGCGACCAGACCGATTTGAGCCCGCAGGCGATCACGACGCTGGACAAGCAGGTGCGCTGGCTGCAGACCTATAACCGCTACGCCTTCACCATCGAAGGCCATGCGGACGAGCGCGGCACCCGGGAATACAACATTGCGCTCGGCGCGCGGCGGGCGCAGTCGGTGCGTACCTTCTTCGCCTCCCGCGGCATCGACCCGAGCCGGATGCGGACGATCTCTTACGGTAAGGAGCGCCCGGTTGCGGTCTGTAACGACATCTCCTGCTGGTCGCAGAACCGCCGTGCCGTGACCGTCCTGAACGCGAGTTCCTGAGTTTCCGCCTGATGCACGGTTGGATTGCCGGCGCCTTCGGGCGCCGGTTTCGTTTTGGCACCCGGCAGAGCGTACAACTAATTGTTTCAGTCACATTTTTGGCGTACTCCCTCTCTCAATGGGGCGTGCTTTCGATGTCACGCCGATCTCGTCGTCAGGCCAGAATGTCATCCAGATTCCATCTCATTGCCCGCGCCGCGGCGCTCTCCGCGATGCTGGCGTTTTGTTCGCAGGCTTTGGCACAATCCGACGATGCCGACCCGGAAATGCGCATCCAGCAGCTTGAGAACCAGCTACGGCAACTGACCGGCCAGAACGAGGAGCTGCAACACGCCAACCGGCTGCTTGAGGACCGCCTGAGAGCGCTTCAGGGCGGTGCGCAGGTCAGCCCCGGCGGTCAGTCCGCGATCGCCCAGCCGAGCGTGGCCGCGGCACCTCCGATGCCGCTGAATCCGCCTTACGGGCAACCGCCGACGCGGCCGGGATATGATCAGCAGATTGCGGCGCCGCCGCCGATCGTGCAGGAGTCGCAGGATGCAGCGGCGGCCCGTCGGCGCGGCGATGCCTTCGATCCCAGCCAGAATCCCAACGCGCCCGGCGCGCCGCGCGCGCTCGGCGGCGGTCAGTTGCCGATTGCGAACGGGGCGCCGGTCAGCGCCCCCGGCGGTCGGGGCGCGGGAGAACCGCTCGACCTCGCCAACACCGGCGGCGCGCGCTATCCGCAGCGGGCGCCGCCGGCGCCCAATGCGAATGCCGGGCTGGCCACCGCACCGCCGTCGCAGACGCCGCGGGACGAGTTCGATCTCGGCATCGGCTATATGGAGCGCAAGGACTACGCGCTAGCGGAGCAGACCATGCGCAATTTCGCGCAAAAATATCCGAGCGATCCGCTGCTTGCGGATTCGCAATACTGGCTGGGCGAAAGCCTGTTCCAGCGCCAGCAGTACCGCGATGCGGCCGAAGCCTTTCTCGCCGTGACCACCAAATTCGACAAATCGGCCAAGGCGCCCGACGCCTTGCTGCGGCTCGGACAATCGCTGGCGGCGCTGAAGGAAAAGGAAGCCGCCTGCGCCGCGTTCGGCGAGGTGACGCGGAAATATCCGCGCGCCTCGAGCGGCGTGAAAGCGGCCGTGGACCGTGAGCAAAAGCGGGTGAAGTGCTGAAGCCCGTGTTTCCCGGGCAAGATCGGCGCATCCCGCTGGGCTTGCAGCGTGTCCCGGCATAGATAGGCTTTCGACATCAGCCGGCGCGCCCATGCCCGACGACAATTCCGCCATCTCCGCATCCGATGCAAAACGCCTGTTCGCGGAGTGGAAGGCCGCGCCGGCCATCGTCCTCGCCGTCTCCGGTGGTCCGGACTCGATCGCATTGATGTGGCTTGCGGCCCGCTGGCGCCGCGCGCTGGCCCGCGGCCCGCGGCTCGTCGCCGTCACGGTCGATCACGGCCTGCGCGCCGAGGCCGCGCAAGAGGCGCGCGCGGTCAAACGCCTGGCCCGCAGCCTCGATCTGACTCATCGCACCATGTGCTGGACCGCTGCCAAGCCGAAGACCGGATTGCCGGCAGCGGCGCGCACGGCGCGATACCGGCTGCTGGTGCAAGCGGCGCAGGCTTGCGATGCCACGCATATCCTGACCGCGCATACCCGCGACGACCAGGCCGAGACGCTGCTGATGCGGATGCTGCGCGGCAGCGGCATCGCCGGACTTGCGGCGATGGCGCGGCAGTCGGAGCGCGACGGCGTGGTGCTGGCACGTCCGTTTCTCAATGTTTCCAAATCGCAGCTGGTGGCGACCGTCAAAAAAGCCGGGATCGACTTTGCCGACGATCCGACCAACCGCGACACCCGTTTCACGCGTCCGCGGCTGCGTGCGATCCTGCCGGTTCTGGCGGCCGAGGGTGGCGATACGCGCAATCTGGCGCGACTGGCATCGCGGCTTGGCCGGGCCAATGCGGCGGTGGAAATAATGGTCGACGGCGCCGAGCGCTATCTGGCGCTCAGCGATCGCGAAGCGCTGCAGGCGGGGTTTGCCGCCCGCTCTTTCGACTGCAGCGCGTTTGCCGCCCTGCCAGAGGAAATTCGGCTGCGGCTGCTGTTGCGTGCGATCAATCGATACGGGCACGAAGGGCCGGCGGAACTGGGCAAGGTCGAGGCGTTGCTCGCGGCGCTGGACCGCGCCGCGCAGGAGGCCGCACTGCGTCGGAAGCGGCCGAGGCTCAATCAGACAAGGCTGAAGCAAACTCTGGCGGGCGCACTGGTGAGCCTGATCGACGACCGAATCCGTATCGAACCATCGCCACCCCGCCGTCGCCGGACGATGAAAAAGCCATGACCGCGCGGCCATGGTCCGATCGCCTTAACCACCCCGGCAAACACCCGTTCCCGCGCCATTATTTGAACCGGAATGCCGCCAAGATAGGCTAAATTGTCCTGGCTGGTTCCCTTGGCAGCGACCGGGGCCGCACCTAGATTGTAGAGCAGTTGGCCGAGAGGATTCCCTCGTGGCTACCCAGGGATACCGCCAAGGCTATAAGGCCGCGATCCGCGCGACCACGAAGGAAGTTCGATGAACGCCAATCTGCGCAATTTCGCCCTCTGGGTCATTATTGTCCTGCTGCTATTGGCATTGTTCACGCTCTTCCAGAATCCTGGCCAGCGCACTTCGGCGCAGGACATCTCGTTCTCGCAGCTTCTCACCGAGGTCGATGCCAACCACGTCCGCGACGTCGTGATCCAGGGACCGGAGATCCACGGCACCTTCACCAACGGCTCGAGCTTCCAGACCTATGCGCCGAACGATCCGACGCTGGTCTCGCGCCTCTACAACGGCAAGGTCTCGATCACCGCGAAGCCGCCCGGCGACAACGTGCCGTGGTTCGTGTCGCTGCTGGTTTCATGGCTGCCGTTCATCGCGCTGATCGGGGTGTGGATTTTCCTGTCCCGGCAGATGCAGGGCGGCGCCGGCAAGGCGATGGGTTTCGGCAAGTCGCGGGCCAAGATGCTGACCGAGGCGCATGGCCGCGTGACCTTCGAGGATGTCGCCGGCGTCGACGAGGCCAAGCAGGATTTGCAGGAGATCGTCGAATTCCTGCGTGATCCCGGGAAATACCAGCGGCTCGGCGGCCGGATTCCGCGCGGCGTGTTGCTGGTCGGCCCTCCCGGTACCGGCAAGACGCTGATCGCGCGCGCGGTTGCCGGCGAAGCCAATGTGCCGTTCTTCACGATTTCGGGTTCCGACTTTGTCGAGATGTTCGTCGGCGTCGGCGCAAGCCGTGTCCGCGACATGTTCGAGCAGGCCAAGAAGAATGCGCCCTGCATCATCTTCATCGACGAAATCGACGCGGTCGGCCGGCATCGCGGCGCCGGACTCGGCGGCGGCAATGACGAACGCGAGCAGACGCTGAACCAGTTGCTGGTCGAGATGGACGGCTTCGAGGCCAATGAGGGCGTGATCCTGATTGCGGCGACCAACCGGCCCGACGTGCTCGATCCGGCGCTGCTGCGCCCCGGTCGGTTCGATCGCCAGGTGGTGGTTCCCAATCCTGACGTCGTCGGTCGCGAGCAGATCCTCAAGGTCCACGTCCGCAAGGTGCCGCTGGCGCCGGACATCAATCTCAAGACGATTGCGCGCGGTACGCCGGGGTTTTCCGGTGCCGACCTGATGAACCTTGTCAACGAGGCGGCGCTGACCGCGGCGCGGCGCAACAAGCGCATGGTGACGCAGGCCGAATTCGAAGAGGCCAAGGACAAAGTGATGATGGGCGCCGAGCGCAAATCGCTCGTGATGACCGAAGAAGAGAAGATGCTGACGGCCTATCACGAAGGCGGCCACGCCATCGTCGGTCTCAATGTCGTTGCGACCGATCCGATCCACAAGGCGACGATCATTCCGCGCGGGCGAGCCCTCGGCATGGTGATGCAATTGCCCGAGCGCGACAAGCTGTCGATGTCGCTCGAGCAGATGACCTCGCGCCTTGCCATCATGATGGGCGGCCGCGTCGCCGAAGAGCTGGTATTCGGCCGCGAGAAGGTTACCTCCGGCGCCGCCTCCGATATCGAGCAGGCGACCCGGCTGGCGCGCATGATGGTGACGCGCTGGGGCCTGTCGGAAGAACTCGGCACGGTTTCCTATGGCGAGAACCAGGACGAGGTTTTCCTCGGCATGTCGGTGTCACGCACCCAGAATGCCTCGGAGGCGACCGTCCAGAAGATCGACAGCGAGATCAGGCGTCTGGTCGAGGAAGGCTACAACGAGGCGACCAAGATCCTGACCGAAAAGCGCGCCGATCTCGAAGCCCTGGCCAAGGGCCTGCTCGAATTCGAGACCCTGACCGGCGACGAGATCTTCGACCTGCTGAAGGGCAAGAAGCCCAACCGCGAATCGGTGCTGGAGCCGGCCACACCGCGCACCTCGGCAGTGCCGCCGGCCGGCAAGCCGCGCCCGCGTCCCGACCCGGATGCCGGGCTGGAGCCGCAGCCGCAGGCCTAAAGCCGTTCGGTTCTGATTGAATCAGAACCGAGCTTTAATTCTTGTTTTGACGCGTTTTCTTCACGCGAACCGGCGCCCACTTCGCTCGAAAACGCTATAGCCGAACAGTGTTCCGAATAGAAAAACGCGGCGGCGACGCCGCGTTTTTTCATGTGTGCCGTCGGACGATTTACCGTTGGTGTCCCACGCAAGAAGGCGCCGCCAGCCGTTGATTTCGGGCATGGTAGTTGCGTCGATAACGCTCAATCCCCCGTCATAGGAGCCGCCGATGTCAGGTCACTCGAATGCGATGCGATCGGTCGCCATTCCGGATGCCGATCCTCGGCTCTATAACCATGATCTGGCGCCGGTCGCCCTCGAGGGGCGAAGCTGGGGCACCTTCAGTATCTTTGCGATGTGGATGTCCGACGTCCACTCCGTCGGCGGCTACACCTTCGCTGCCAGCCTGTTCTTTCTGGGCTTGACGGGATGGGAAGTGCTGCTGGCGATGACGGTTGGCATCACCGCAGTCTACTTCCTGATGAACCTGATCGGCCGCCCGTCGCTGAAATACGGCACGCCTTTCCCGGTGGTGGCGCGGATGGCATTCGGCGTCATGGGGGCCAATATCGCGGCCGGATTGCGCGGCATCGTCGGAGTCGTCTGGTATGGCGTCCAGACCTATTTTGCCTCGAAGGCCGTGCAGGTGCTTGTGCTCGCATTCTACCCTGCCGCGGAAGCCTTGACCCATGGCGGTTTCCTCTGCCTGTCGGCGCTGGGCTGGTTCAGCTTCCTGTTCATGTGGGTGTTTCAGCTTCTGGTCTTCCTCAACGGCATGGAGACGATCCGCCGATTCATCGATTTCTGCGGCCCCGTGGTCTATATCGTGATGTTTGCGCTGGCGATCTGGATCCTGACGCAAACCGGCACCTCGAGCCTCTCGCTGCAGCTTAGCCCCCGTGCCGAAGGCTCTACAGTGGGTCACATGGCGAATGCGGCAATGCTGATCGTCGCTTATTTTGCGGCGCTGCTGCTCAATTTCGGTGATTTTTCGCGGTTCGCGCGCGATGAAAAAGCCATGAAGGTCGGCAATTTTCTGGGACTGCCGGTCAATTTTATCGTGTTCGCCATCATCACGGTGATTGTCACCGCCGGAACGGTCAAGGTATTTGGCGAGGCGATCATGGACCCCGTCGCCATCGTGCAGCGCATCGGCAATCCGTGGGTGGTGGCGCTCGGCTCCATCACCTTCATCGTCGCCACCATGGGGATCAACATCGTCGCCAACTTTGTTTCGCCGGCCTACGACATTTCCAATCTGTACCCGGAGAAGATCGACTTCCGCATCGGCGGGCTGATCGCGTCGATTCTGTCGGTGTTGGTATGCCCGTGGATATTCGTCTCCAGCCCACAGGCCATCACCATCTTTGTCAGCATCTTCGGCGCTGCGCTGGGCCCGATGTTCGGCATCATGGTGGCGGATTATTATCTCGTGAAACGACAGCAAGTCGTTCTCGAAGACCTCTACCGGATGTCGCCAAACGGCTCGCTCTATTTTGATGGAGGCTGGAACCGGATGGCGCTGATCGCGCTCGTCATCGCAGCCTTCGTTTCGATCGGGTTGTCCCTCCTTGGCGCCTACGCCATCATTGCCAATGTCGGAGATTGGGGATGGTTGATCGGCGCCGCACTGGGCGCGGTGTCGTACACGATGCTGATGCGTCGCGCGGTGCCGCTGGCCCAAACCGGCGACGCCGTGGCGTGATGACGCCGGGCTTGCACTTGACGAAAGGGATAATATTCCTGCCGTTGCGACATGGATATCCGATTGGCGCGCCCACCCTTGGATAAACGCAGTAGTTGCAGACAATCGGCCCTGTCTGGGGCCGAGAATGTCCAAGAGTAAATCGATCGTAACCGCGATTCCGAGCGTTTGGCGGCAAATAGTTCAGCGTAAGAAGACCGCACTCGGATGGGCTGAATGGTCCCAGTTTGCGGCACTACCTACCGGGCCAAGGGTCCGCCACCGCCGCGATGACGTTCGCACTGTCTCCGCCGAGATCACGGAAGCCGTTTTCCAGCTAGCCGATGAAAGCGGGAATGGCCTTGAAGGTGTCAGGCTACGACTCAAGGCGTGGGCATACCGGCGCGACAAGGACGTCACGGGCACGTTAGAGGTGGTTGGGGGCCGGAATTTCGTAACTATATCGCGGATTGATGCTTGGCCCTCGGACCCGCACCACAATAGCTTCAAGGCGCTGAGAAAGCCCGCTTTGAGGGGCTTCCCGGGGGAAATACCGGGCTGTCATGTCCATCGTTTCGACGATAATATGAAATATGGTGCAGAAGCATTTGGGGCCGGGCCAGAAGGGAACTTGCCTGTAGCAACGGCATTTCCTAATGATTTAGAAAGCTTCAGAGATTTTCTGCGCTCTGTAGAGGCTGAGTTCAACATTGATGGCCTGGATGAATTCCCGGGTCCGCCAAGTTGGCGGGGATTGGTTTGATGGCAGTCGCAGCACTCTCAATTGAGCAAACTGCAAACGAGGTCGCCCGCGCGCTCGTGCGAGTATCCGCGCGTGAAGAATCCGTGCGCCTATCGTTGCCCCTTCTATACCCCGGAGGAGCAATGGTTGGCGTTGAGCTATCACGGCTCCGAGGCGGCTTTCTTGTATCCGACGCCGGTGCCGCGCGGCGTGAGGCCGACCTTCTTGGAGGTGAGCGCGCATTCCAGCGCATCGCACAGGACATTGCAAAGCGCTTTGGTATTCGCTTCGACCACAACGTGATGTTCGATTTGGACGTAGAAGAAGGCGAGTTAGTGTCTGCAGTGATAGCTGTTGCCAATGCTGCCAAGACCGCCGTTGAGAACACTGCATTCCATTTAGCGACAACGGAACACGCCGACCACCGCGTTTATCTCTGGGATAGGTTGCAGGGTGCATATGGTGCTAAGGCTGTCTTGCGCGAACCTGTAACCTTCAAGGGCGCGTCAGAGAATTGGGATTTTGATGCTGCGATAGAAGCGCAGGGAAGCTTGGTACTATTTCAGGTAGTTACCCCCAACGCCAATTCCGTTAACAGCGCCGTCACTAAGTTTTTAGACGTGCTGGATTTAGGTGAAAAGCTTGCACCTAAGCGAGTGGCTGTTGTCACCAACAAGGATCGGACTCCCCGATTGCCCGTGCTTGGTCGCACTTCCCACATTCTTCCCGCCGATGCTCCTGATGAGCAATATCGAACGGCAGCTTGATGCCACAAATTGACGCAACTTAGAAGTTGATGGGTGCTCTCGGATTACCCTGTCCCAGGTCGACCCTTGCCTTGCATCGGGGCTGGATCCCGGACGTTCGGGGCTGAACGCGGCGGGCGCTGCCGAGAGTCCTTTGAGCGGGAAAATCCTGCTCGCGTACCACAAAGCTTAAGATTTCCTCAAGGCTGTGCGCCCTATTGGTTGGAGGGGAGCGCTGGGCCGAGCGGCTGGCGCGCGAAAAGGACCACGCATGGCCACGCCGCGATCCGTACCGACCACCGTCAGGGAGCAAGGCGCGATCCCCCCGGCGCTTCTGAAGGCGTGCTTCGCGCTGTTCGTCATCAATGCGACCTTCTTCCCGGCGGCGTTCTACGCCCATGGCTGGATCTTCGACGACAAGGGCCTGGGCTTCCCGACCGATTTCGTCAATGTCTGGTCCGCCGGCCGCCTCGTGCTCGAGGGCCACGCCGCGCAGGCCTATGACTGGGATATCCAGAAGCAGGTCCAGGTCGCGGTGCTCGGCCAAAGCTATCCGGGAAATTTCGCTTGGCATTATCCGCCGCCGTTCCTGTTCGTGGCGACATTGCTGGCGCATTTTCCCTATGCGGTTGCCTTTATTGGCTGGGCGGTGGCGAGCCTCGTACCTTATCTCGCCGTCATGCGCGCGATCGTCGGCCGGCCGTTCGGCCTGTTGCTGGCGGCGGCCTTCCCGGTTGTGCTGACCAACACGCTGGTGGGGCAGAATGGCTTCCTCACGGCGTCGCTGATCGGCGGCACGCTCTATCTGATGCCGGTCCGGCCGGTCCTCGCCGGCATTTGCCTGGGGCTGTTGAGCTACAAGCCGCAATACGGATTGCTGTTTCCGCTGGTGCTGATCGCGGCCTCGCAGTGGACGGTATTTGTCACGGCGGCCATTGTTGCGAGTGCCATGGCATTGCTGTCGTGGTTCGCCTTCGGTACCGAGAGCTGGCAGGCATTCTTTCACTGGATGCCGATGTTTTCGCAGGCCTTCCTCACCGAGGGGAGGGCGCCCTGGGGCAAGATGCAAAGCGTGTTTGGGCTGGTGCGGTATTTCGGCGGCGCCGAACAACTGGCCTGGATGTTCCAGTGGATCATGAGTGGCGCAGTCGCGGTGGTGCTGGCGCTGATGTGGCGCAGCCGTATCGGCTATTCGCTGAAGGCCGCGGCGCTCGCCGCCGGCACGTTGCTGATCACGCCGTATCTGTTTCTCTACGATCTCATGGTGCTGGCGATCGCGGTGGCGTTCCTGGTCCGGATCGGATTGAAGCAGGGCTTTGCGCGCCACGAATTGCCAGCGCTCGGAGTGGCCGCATTGCTTCTGATGTTCTTTCCGCTGGTTGGCGCTCCGACTGGCTTCGCCGCGACGCTTGTCGTCACCGGATTGATCGCGGCTCGCTGCGGGCAATGGCGCAACAGCGCAGTGTTGCAGCCTCGCTCCGCCGCATCGGCTTGAGCGATGGACATTTCGACCAGGCAGTAGCGGCGTACTGGATTCCCGCGTCCGCGGGAATGACAGGGAAGATTGTGGGCTACGGCCCTCGCGATCGTCACAATTACGTCTTGCCAGTTGGCCTGAATAGTTGTTCAGTTCTTCAAGGCGAATTGAAGCGAATCGCCCAAAACAGTGAAGACGCGTTCGAGCGAGCCTGTCGGCCCGACGCGCCTCGGGACGAGAAACGCGACATGGTCTATCGACGGACCCATCAGGTCGTAAAGCGCCTTGCGGCGCGGCGCAGCGCCATTCTGGCAGCGGCGCGCAGCGCCGCTGCCGACGGTGGCATGGCTGCGGTGCAGATCGCGCCGGTCGCAGTCCGCGCCAATGTCGCCGCCGGTACCGTCTACCGCTACTTCCCTTCCAAGGCGGATCTGATTTCCGAGCTGATCGCGGACGTCTCGCGCGATGAACTGGCGGCGATCCGCCGCGCGGCCGACGCCGCCCCCGGGCCGTCATCGGCGCTGGCGGCGGCCGTCACCACGGTTGCGGTGCATGTGCTGTCGCAGCGCAAGCTCGCTTGGGGCATCCTGGCCGAGCCGGTCGATGTCGACGTCACCGCCTCGCGGCTGGCGAGCCGCCGCGAGATCGCCGGCGAGATCGCGGCGCGGATCGATGCCGCGGTCCGCGCCGGTCATCTGCCGGCGCAGGACACCGCCCTGGCCGCGACCGCGCTGCTGGGCGCATTGCATGAATCGCTGGTCGGGCCGCTGGCGCCGGACAATATCGAGGATCCCGGCAAGCTGCGCGACGCCGTGCAAACCGTGACGCTGCTGGCGCTGCGGGCGGTCGGCGTCATGGATGCCCGCGCCCGCGGCCTGGTGGTCCAGGCGGTGCTGCCCGCGAAAACCCTGGTGGGCGCGTAGGAACCGCGGCGTCGTCCGTGCATTCGACACATGCCGGTGCCGGCGCGCCGGTACAGGTTCCGCCGCATTGGCGCGATAGCAAACAGGCTTCTCTCAACACACCCAAGGAGTGATTCATGCCAACGACATCAGGATCGGCCAAATGGCAGGGCGGCATCAAGGACGGCAAGGGCGCCATCTCGACCAAGAGCGGCGCGCTGAAGGATTATCCTTATGGCTTCGCCAGCCGCTTCGAAGGCAAGCCCGGCTCGAATCCGGAAGAGCTGATCGGGGCCGCGCACGCCGCCTGCTTTACCATGGCGCTGTCGTTGATCCTCGGCGAAGCCAAGCTCACCGCCGAGCATATGGAAACCAAGGCCGACGTCACGATCGAGAAGGTGGCGGATGGCTTTGCCATCACCTCGGTGCATCTTGCCCTGACGGCGAAGATCCCGGGGGCGGACAAGGCGAAATTCGACCAACTGACCGGCATGGCCAAGGCCGGCTGCCCGGTATCGAAGCTGCTGAATACCAAGATCACGCTCGATGCGACGTTGCTGAGCTGAGCGTTCTCACATCTTCGCGTCGGCGTTCGGGCCGACATAGGCGATGCGCACCATATTGGTCGTGCCGGGCGTGCCGAGCGGCACGCCGGCGACGATGATGACGCGCTGTCCGGCCTTGGCAAAGCCGTCGCGAAACGCGATGGAGCCGGCGCGGTCGACCATGTCGTCCTGGTCGTGGGCATCTTCCGCGACCACGCAATGCACACCCCAGACCGCCGACAGCTTGCGCCCGGTCGCCAGGCTCGGCGTGATCGCCACCACCGGCGGCTTCGGCCGCTCACGCGCCACCCGCAGCGCGGTCGATCCTGAACTGGTCCAGCAGATGATCGCCGACAGGTCGAGCGTTTCGGCGATCTGCCGCGCTGCGTCGGCAATGGCATCGCCGACGGTGGGCTCCGGTTCGGCCCGCTGTGCATTGAGCACGCCGCGATAGGTCGGGTCGCGCTCCACTTCCTCGCCGATCCGGTTCATGGTCGAGACCGCTTCAACCGGAAACTTGCCGGCGGCCGATTCAGCCGACAGCATGATCGCGTCGGCGCCTTCATAGACGGCAGTGGCGACGTCCGAGACCTCCGCGCGCGTCGGTACCGGGCTCTGGATCATCGATTCCAGCATCTGGGTGGCGACCACCACCGGCTTGCCGGCGCGCCGTGCCATCCGCGTCATCTGCTTCTGCAGGCTCGGTACCCGTTCCAGCGGCAGTTCGACGCCGAGATCGCCGCGCGCCACCATCAGGGCGTCGGAGGCTTCGATGATTTCCGGAAGGCGGTCGATCGCCTGCGGCTTTTCGATCTTGGCCATCACGGCGGCGCGGCCGCGGATCAGTTTCTTGGCCTCGATGACGTCCTCGGCGCGCTGCACGAAGGAAAGCGCGATCCAGTCGACGCCGGTGACCAGCGCCGCTTCGAGGTCGGCGCGATCCTTCGGCGTCATGGCGGAGACCGGCAGGTCGGTGTCGGGCAGGCTGACGCCCTTGCGGTCCGACATCTTGCCGCCGATCACGACCCGGGTCACGGCGCGCTGGGGCGAGGTCTCCTCGGCGATCAGGCGCACCTTGCCGTCGTCGAGCAGCAGCGCATCGCCCGGCCTCAGCGCGGCGAGAATTTCCGGATGCGGGAGCTGGACGCGGGTGTTGTCGCCGGGCGCCTTGTCGGAATCGAGTACGAAGCTTTCGCCGTTCTTGAGCTGGATCGCGCCCTCCGCGAACGAACCGAGCCGCAGCTTCGGTCCCTGAAGATCGACCAGAATCCCGATCGGCCGGCCGTAGCTCGACTCGACATTGCGAATGGTTTTGACCAGCTCGCGCATCTTGTCGTGCGAGGTATGGCTCATATTGATGCGGAAGACGTCGGCGCCGGCCTCGAACAGGCGTCTGATCATGGCGCTGTCGGAGGAGGCGGGCCCCAGCGTTGCAAGGATCTTGATACGGCGCAGGCGTCTCATGGTTTGCTTCCGGGCGCCGCGGCTGGCGGCGGACCAGACGTGCCCGGAGGCGTTCCGCTCGGTGCACCGGACACGCCGGGAATGCCGGCGGGTGCGTTCGGGTTGACCGTCCCCGGGATTCCCGGCACGCGCTGCGCAGGTTGCTGTTCGGCGGATTCAGTCAATTGTACGGTCCAGGCGCGCTGCTCGCCGGTATCGACCTCGAAGAAACCGGTGCGGTCAAAGCCGCGCGCGAGACAATTTTCGGTACCCTTGATGGTGAATTCCTTGTCCCGCGAACACATGAAGGCCTGCCCCGACCACTCGCCGCCCCGGTCGTAATCGAGCGCATAGATGTAATAATACCGGGCGACCAGGGTGCCGCGCAGCAGCGTCTCGCAGGCGCGCGACGACACGTTCCACCAGCCCTCGGTGGTCCAGCCTTCGGCGTCCTTGTAGCCCAAGGCGACGCCGACCCGGCTCGAGGTGTTGTTGCAGAGGCGGAAGTCCGCGGCAGCCGAACTGCTCCACAAACAGGCCATAGTCAGCGCCAGCATCGGCATCAAACCGGCGGCGACACGAGCAAACGGACGGGCGCGATGGGGATTTTCAGCAGTCATTCAATGAAGCTATATCAGTTCTTTGACGATTTCGCGTGGGCCGGTGGCGGCTGTCAACCGCCGAAGCGGCGTTTTGGCGCCGCGGGCTGCCGAATTCCGGCTTTATGAGCCTCCTGTTTGGGCTGCGATATGGCAAAATCTGTGACGGCTCCCACCTAATACTCAATACCTGCCAAGCAACGGTGAGACAACGGTCATGACCACGGATCACAAAACCACGACGGAACTCGAAGCGGCGGTGTTTCGGCGCCTTGTCGAACATTTGCGCGCCCGCAACGATGTCCAGAACATCGACCTGATGAACCTGGCCGGCTTCTGCCGCAACTGTTTGTCCAACTGGCTCAAGGAAGAGGCCGACGCCAGCGGGACGCCGATGAGCAAGGACGAAAGCCGCGAGGCAATCTACGGCATGCCCTATGAGACCTGGAAGTCGACCCATCAGGGCAGCGCCAGTCCCGAGCAACCGGCGGCGATGAAAAAGTCCGAGAGCGGGCACTGAACCTTCCGTCCGGCTACGAAATTCCTGAAGCTGAGCTTTCTCCTGTGGGCGCGCTGTGGATGAGCGCGATGTTTCCTTGACGTCAGCGGCCGCAGTCTTGAGGGTCATTTCCGGGCCGGCTGTGCGCGGGAAGCGCGTTTCGCTTGTCCTCACCTGCAACCTTCAGTTCATCAGGAGTACTCGATGGCCACCCCTGCCGCTGCCGTCAAGGAAGCGCCCGCGACGCGATTTGCCAAGGACCAGCTCAAGGCCATCATCGAGCGCATCGAGCGGCTGGAAGAAGAAAAGAAGACGATCTCGGACGACATCCGCGACGTCTACGCCGAAGCCAAAGGCAACGGCTTCGACGTCAAGGCGCTGCGCACCATCGTGCGCCTGCGCAAGCAGGACGCCAACGAGCGCGCCGAGCAGGAAACCATCCTGGAAACCTACATGCAGGCGCTCGGGATGCTGTGAAGTCGGCGAGCGGTGTACGCGGGTCTCACTGCCGTCCATCTTCAACGGATATCCAGAATGCAGGTGGAATGCCGGGTCAGGCCCGGCGTGGACCGTCTTGCCTCAATGCAGCGATGCGGTCCGCACCACGAACGATGTGGTCGTCAGCGTCGCGGTGGCCGATCCGGTGAACCGGTCGCACTGCAGCCCCATCTGCGGATCATCCGAGAAGCTCATCGCCACGGCAGATGGCGGCTTGACGAAATAGGCGCGCATCAGCGTCATGTCGGTATCGCCCAGCACAGTCGAAGCCATCGACAGGCTGGCGCTCGGCGCGAGGATCATGGCGCGCATCCAGATATCGCCACCCTTGGCCGCGGCGATCCGCGCCGACGTCGGAACCGGGCCGGCCGGGCCCTGCGGTCCCTTGACCGCCACCGAGTTGATCGGCATGGCGGCCATGGCATTGCGGACGGCCGGCCGCAGGCTGAGGGGGATCGGCGCACTGGCCGCCACGATAGGGGGGTGGCCCGCTGGAGAAGCGGGCTCGGGCGCATAGGCCAGCGCCTGGAACGCGGCGGAGATGCTGGCGGTCGACCGTTGGTCCGCAGCCGCGACCGCCTCGCGGGCGCCGATGGCGGCGACCTGCGCCGGCGTTGCCTGCTTCGGCGTGGCCGGCGTCTCTCCCCATAGGCCGCGGGCATTGATGATGTCGGCCGGCGTTTGGGGCCTGGCTTCGCTGTTTTCAGCCGATGGCGACGCGGCCGGCTTCGGGGTGCCGGGCCTCACGATCCGCGCGTCGGCCGAGGCAAGCTGGAAGGTCGCGGCGGCGCGCGGCTTTGCGCGCGGCGTCGGCACCGGATCGGCAGGCTTGGCGGCGGCGACCTGATCCGGGGCCGGCGGCGGTGCGCTCACGCCCTCGTCCTCGTCGTCGCTCGATCGGGTTTTGAACAGCGCCGCCCACAGGCTTGGGCTGCTCTTCGTCAATGCGCTGTCGCCGCCGTCGCGTTTTTCGATCTCGGCGCGGGCCAGCTCATATCCTTTCAGCGGGGTGCCGTCAGAGGGGATATGCACGGTGCGGCCATCGGGGAATACCTTGACCAGCTGATCGTGGGTCATGCCCGGCCAGTGGCGGATGCTGCCGGTGTCGAGATGGACGAACGGCGATCCCGATGTTGGGTAGAAGCCGACGCCGCCGCGTTGCAGGCGGAGCCCCGCGAAACGGATCTGCTCGAGTGGCACGTCCGGAATGTACAAGTCCATGGCGTGGCCGAGCATGTGCTGGCTGAAACGGGCCACGCCCGAAGAACGGCGGCGAAGCATGGCGTTGGTGGCGGGGGAGCGGTAGGCGGAAATGATCTGGATCGGTTTCTTGGCGTCGACGTCGCGGTAAACTTCCCACAGGATATCGAACAGATGGCGATCCATCACGGTCTGGTCCTGGGTGCGCCAGTCGCGAAGATAGTGATTGAGCTGTTTCAGCGCCTCCTCGTCGTAGCGTCCATCGCGCTTGAAGGTGACGGTAAGGTCTTCGTTGGAGTGGGTGTGGTGGAACGAAAGGGTGCGGGTTTCGTTCTCGGCGGTCGCATCATGGACCGATCCGGCTCCAAGCAGGAGCAGCAACGCCGTCAGGCCGAGATGATACCCGGCCTTCGGCAATGACAGTGAACCGAATCGGCGTGCGAAACCAGCCAGCACGTAGAGCCCACCCAAAGGACGACCGATCGAAAGGACTCTTCCGCTACCCCCGGGTGGCGAAAGAGGATGAATGCAGTCTTAAAGCAGCAGGGTTAACCGGAATTTACGATCCACCCCAAGTCACCACCCCAAGTCAGGCCGAAAGCTAACCCGTCGAGTGTGGCGAAAAATAGCCGGGGGGTGGGATCAGCGGGCGATCGGTCAAAATCAGGGGCGTCGCCGGCCGGCGAGGCCCCTGATATTGTTATCAAATTCAGGGGACCTGCCCAAGGTCCGGGTCAATCGGGGGATAACCGACCAATCAGCGGGTGATGATTCGCCGCGGCGGGCGGCGGCCGATCGGGGCGGGAGCAAACGACGGCCCTCCGAACAGCCGTTCAAAGAACGACGACGGCCCGGAAGAAAAGCCGGAAAAGCTGTTGTCGCTCGCGAAGTTGACATTGTCGGGGAGGTTGGCGACCGGGTGCGAATAGTTCGGCTGAGCATGCGCCACCACGGTTTCAAGATCCTTGTTGCGGCTGTTGCGCAGCAGCGCCAGCATGGTGGCGTCGCGGCCGTAAACGTCCCTGCGGAATTGCAGCTTGCCGCCGTCGTCGACGAACGCCGTCTGGTAGGTGATGTTGACCGGAATCGGCGTCGGGAATTTCAGGTCGATCTCGCTTTGGCCGTACATGCTCCGGATCTTCTCCGGCGTGTAGTGCTGGTTGGGCTCGGTGATGTTGAGCAGGACCGAGGCATATTGATCCGGATTCTGGACCCGCATGCAGCCGTGGCTGAAGGCGCGCTCGTCCTTGGCGAACAGGTATTTGTCCGGGGTATCGTGCTGATACACCAGGAACTTGTTCGGGAAGTTGAAGCGGATGCGGCCGAGCGCGTTGCGATCGCCGGGCGGCTGCGAGATGTGGATGCTGCCGTCGCGGGCGCGCTCCAGCTTCAACCCCATGCGCTGAAGCACCGTGGGATCCTGCTGCAGGGCCGGCAGGTATTCGTTGTAGATGATCGAGGGCGGCACATTCCAGGTCGGATTGACCGTGATGAACTTCATCGTCTCGGTCAGGAGTGGCGTGGCGTGAATGCCGGGCTGGCCGGTTACCACCTTTGTGGTCCAGACCGGGGCGCCGTGCTGCATCACCCTCAGCGAATAGTCCGGGATGTTGAGAATGACATAGGCGTCGCCGATCCCGGGTGCGCCGAGATCGCGTGGCAGCCAGCGCCAGCGCTCCATATTGACGACCACCGTGTCGATCTGCTTGTCGCGTTTCGGGCTGTTGATGGCCTTGACGGTTCTGTCGTCGAGCACGCCGGTGGGCTTGATGTCGGCGCCCTCCTGGAACCTGCGCACGGCCGCGGCGACCTTGGCATCGTAGCGATCGTCGTCGGCGTTTTCGGTGATGCCGAGCTTGGCGCGCAGTTGCGGCACGCGCGCGTCCTCCATTGGGGCCGCCGGCTGCCGCCTGCTGCGGGATGGCGTGAATCGGAGCGCCGGCCCCTCCGCGATCTGGATCACCGGTCCGTCACCGACGCCGCGCAACCCGGCAAGCTTCGCCTTCAACTCGCGATAGAGCTTTTGCGGCGGGTTGTAGCTGTCGAGTGCGGCGGAGGCGTCCTTGGCGGCCGTGATATTTGCCAGCACTTCGGCAGGATCGGTCGGATGTTCCGGATACTGGATGTCGCCGCTGACCTGCGACCAGTGCATCCGGCCGCTCTGGGCCTGGCGCGCATAGTCGAACATGCTGGCGGTCAGCTTCAGATCGGCTTCTGCAAGCGCGTCCGGCGTCGATGCGGCGCTGAAATCCGGCACCGGATAGTCGGCGGCGTTCAAGCCGTCGGAGGCGGCATCCTTGAGACGCGCGATGACGCCTTTTCCGGTTGCGGTCAGCGTCCCGCCCTGCGTCCATAACGGGGCAAAGTCGCGCGCGCCGTAGAATTTTTCCACCGCAATCCGCTCGGCCTTGCGGTCGAAATAATGCGAGGATTTCGCCCCCACGAGATCGCGCAGCCGGTCGGCCACCGGCTGGTCGGCCGGCGCCACATTGCTGGCGGCCTTGGTCGGCTCCTTGGTCGGCTCGGCGGCCGGCGTTGCGGCAGCCGCTGCTGGAGGCGGGGTGGGTGCGGTGGCGGCCGGATCGTTTTTGGCGGTGTCGTTTTTGGCGGGCTCAGCCTTGCCGGGTTCAACCTTGCCTGGTTCGGCCTTGGCGGTCTCCGGCTTGCCGGTGTCGGCGGCTGGTGCGGCAACGACGACCGAGGGCTTGGTCTCCGAGGCTTTCTCCGTTGTCTTTGTCGGCGCGGGCGCGGACGCGGTGGCGTCGGGCTTGACGACATCCGGCTTGAAATCGTTGACCGTCGGTGGCGGAACATTGGCAGGTTCGGGGCGCGGGATCGCGGCGTCGATCGCAAGTTCGGCTGCGCTGTTGCGGGGCGGATCGGTCTGCGCCAGTGCCGAGGATGCCAACACCGTGAGGAAGGTCGCCGCGACGGCCATCAGTACGCGGTCGAATCCGGCACCGTGGTTCGAACAGTCACGCATTATCTCACCCCCTGGGCGATGCTGCCTCGACGCGAAGCGGCTCGCGGTATCGTCGGTTTCACGCTTTTTGCTAGGGCGCCGGCCTGATCGGTTCGGAAAACGCATCCAGTCAGCACGTCGGATCGTGTCTGAATGCACTCCCAACTCTGGTACGCATGCACGCAACGGTTCATACGCAGACGATACACGCGCCCCACTCGTGCAGCCAGCGCTACGCGGGGCACCTCACGACAAACTGACTTCAAGAATCCGCCTTGCAACGAATTGCGCGCTTTTGCCACGCTCTTGACCCTTTGTCTGTCACCGCCAAGCCACGGTTCAAATGTTCCGGAACCGCCGCCCGTTTCAACTCTTTCCGACACCGAATCGCCGCAGTCGGCGCTCGCTCAGCTCGTCTTGTCGCCCTGGGCCGAATCGTCGTCCGCTGCCTCGTCGATCTTCCGATAAAGCGTCGAGCGGCCGATCTTCAATCGGCGCGCAACCTCGGACATCTGGCCGCGGTAATGTGCGATCGCGAAGCGGATGATTTCGCCTTCCAGCTCCTCGAGCGGTCGCATTTCGCCGGAACTGGTCAGCATCGCTAGAGTGCCGCCGGCGGTGGGCAGCGGTGCGATAGGTATTTCGCTACCCGAAATGATGGCCGGAGCGGTCGAATGAAAGCCCGGATCGATCACGTGCGGCTCACCGGGCCCGTGACCCGCCGCCGGCATCGCCGGTGATTGGATGGCAGCCTGGGGAAAATCCGCAACGCCGAGCTGATCGGCTTCGCTCATCACCACGGCGCGATAGATCGCGTTCTCGAGCTGCCGGATGTTGCCCGGCCAATCGAGCTGTGACAGCAGCGCCACCGCCTCTCCGCTGATGCCGGTAATGGGGCGATTCTCTTCGGCACAAAACCGCGCCAGAAAGTGCCGCAGCAGATGCGGGATATCCTCGCGCCGCATTCGCAGCGGTGGAATCGTCAGCGGCAGAACGTGCAGGCGATAGAACAGGTCCTCGCGAAACTGTCCGTTTTTGACACGCTCGAGCAATTTGCGGTTGGTTGCCGATATGATGCGGACGTCGACTTTGACGGGCTTGCGACCGCCGACCGCCTCGACCGCGCCTTCCTGCAGGGCGCGAAGCAGTTTGACCTGGGCTGCGAGCGGCAACTCGCTGACTTCGTCGAGGAACAGCGTGCCGCCGGAAGCCTCGACGAATTTGCCGGTGTGACGTTCGGTGGCGCCGGTGAAGGCCCCCTTTTCATGACCGAACAGGATCGACTCCACCAGATTGTCCGGAATGGCGCCGCAATTGACGGCGACGAACGGCTTTGATTTGCGCTCGCCGCTGCCATGAATGGCGCGCGCGAACAATTCCTTGCCGACGCCGGATTCGCCTTCGATCAGCACCGGAATGGTGGAGCTGGCCGCCTTCTGCGCGGTGCGCAGAACGCCCGCCATGGTCTCGCTGCGGGTGACAATATCGGCGAAGGTCAGCCGGCCCTCGCGGCTGTGCCGGATGCGCTGCAGCTCGCCCTTCAGCGCGCTGGCATTGAGCGCATTGCGCAACGATACCTGCAGTCGCTCGATGCCGACCGGCTTCACCACGAAGTCCTGGGCGCCGGCGCGCATCGCCGACACCACATTGTCGATGCCGCCATGGGCGGTCTGGACGATGACCGGAACATTGAGGCCGGCGTCGCGGATTTTTGCCAGCACGCCCATGCCGTCGAGGCCGGGCATCACGAGGTCGAGCACCACCGCATCGATCGCGGCTGCGTCGGGCGCGGTCAGCAGGGCGATGGCCGCGTCGCCGCTGTCGACGACGACCGCCTCATAACCGGATTTTTGCACCATGTTCTCGACCAGGCGGCGCTGGACCGCGTCGTCATCGACAATCAAAATGGTCGCCGCCATGGCTTTCCCCGCACCTTACAACTATTTGTCTCGAATCGGGGCACTCTCGCCGATGCCGATTAACGACCTCTTAAACCTTGTCGCCCGTCCTCGTTCAAACGTACCACACAGGCCCGAACCAGATGACCTCGCGCTCTTCCGCTCTCCGCAAGCCATCCCCTCAACGCAGACCGAAGAAATCAGCGACCCGGACTGGCAGCGGGAAACTGCCGGAATGGAATCTCTCCGACCTCTATGCCGGTATCGAGGCGCCGGAGATTGCGCGCGACCTCGCAAGGATGGACGCCGAATGCGTCGCGTTTGAGACCGACTACAAGGGCAGGCTTGCGGAACGGGCCGCAAAAGAGGACGGCGGCAGGTGGCTTGCCGAAGCGGTCAGGCGCTACGAGGCGATCGACGATCTTGCCGGCCGGCTCGGATCCTATGCCGGCCTGGTTCATGCCGGCGACAGCGTCGATCCCGCGATCTCCAAATTCTATGGTGACGTCTCCGAGCGCCTGACGGCGGCATCGCTGCACTTGCTGTTCTTCGCGCTCGAACTCAATCGGGTGGACGATGCAACGATCGACCGTGCGATGCAGACGCCCGAGCTCGGGCATTATCGGCCCTGGATCGAGGATCTGCGCAAGGACAAGCCGTATCAGCTCGAGGATCGCGTCGAGCAGCTGTTCCATGAAAAATCCCAGAGCGGCTACACCGCCTGGAACCGGCTGTTCGATCAGACCATTTCCGGCCTGCGCTTCAGGGTTTCAGACCGGGAACTGGCGATCGAGCCGACCCTCAATCTGCTGCAGGACCGCGCCGGCGAGAAGCGCAGGGCGGCGGCGCAGGCGCTGGCGAAGACCTTCAAGGCCAATGAGCGGACGTTCGCGCTGGTGACCAACACGCTGGCCAAGGACAAGGAGATTTCGGATCGCTGGCGCGGCTTCCAGGACGTTGCGGACTCGCGGCATTTGAACAACCGCGTCGAGCGCGAGGTGGTCGATGCGCTGGTTGGTTCGGTTCGCGCCGCCTATCCGCGGTTGTCGCATCGCTACTACCGGCTGAAGGCAGGCTGGTTCAAGAAGAAGAAGCTCGCGCATTGGGACCGCAACGCGCCCCTGCCGTTTTCGGCGACCGGAAGCATCGCCTGGCCAGATGCGAGGGACATGGTGCTGACGGCCTATCGCGGCTTCTCGCCCGAGATGGCGCGCATCGCCGAGCGATTTTTCACCGATCGCTGGATCGACGCGCCGGTGCGGCCGGGAAAGGCGCCCGGCGCGTTCTCGCATCCGACCACGCCTTCGGCGCATCCTTATGTGCTGATGAACTACCAGGGCAAGCCGCGCGATGTGATGACGCTCGCCCATGAACTCGGCCACGGCGTGCATCAGGTACTGGCGGCAAGAAACGGCGCGCTGATGGCGCCGACGCCGCTGACGCTCGCCGAAACCGCCAGCGTATTCGGCGAGATGCTGACCTTCAAGCGGCTGTTGGCGGAGACCTCCAGCGCCAAGCAGCGTCAGGCGCTGCTGGCCGGCAAGGTCGAGGACATGATCAACACGGTGGTGCGGCAGATCGCGTTCTATTCATTCGAGCGGGCGGTCCACACTGAGCGGCGCAACGGCGAACTGACGGCCCAGCGCATCGGCGAAATCTGGCTCCGCGTGCAAGGCGAGAGTCTCGGTCCGGCGATCGACATCCGGCCCGGCTATGAAAGCTTCTGGATGTATATCCCGCATTTCATCCACTCGCCGTTCTATGTCTACGCCTATGCATTCGGCGATTGCCTCGTGAACTCGCTCTATGCGGTCTACGAAAAAGCCTCCGACGGCTTTGCCGAGCGCTATCTGGCGCTGCTGGCGGCCGGCGGCACCAAGCATTATTCCGAGCTGCTGAAGCCGTTCGGACTGGATGCCAAGGACCCGAAATTCTGGGACGGCGGGCTGTCGGTGATCTCAGGCATGATCGATGAACTGGAAGGGATGGGGTAAATAGTCCGTAGTACAAGTGTTGAACGACGCCAAAGGGCATGTTATACAGGTGTATAACATGCCCTTTGGCGTCAGGCCGGTCATTGAGCTTGAACGCGACGAGAACCTCGAACGGCCATTTTGGCCACGCGAGAGGAGAATTGGACCATGAAGATCGAGATCAAGAAAATCGGGAATTCCGACGGCCTGTTGTTGCCTCGCGAACTGATGCAGCGGCTCGACCTCAAGCGCGGTCAGGAACTGCACATTACCGAACTCGCCGGAGGCGGCTTTCAGGCGATGCCCTACGATCCGGATTTCGAGAAGACCATGGAGATCACTGACCAGATCATGGACAAGTACCGCGACACGCTGGCGGCGCTGGCAAAATAGGCGGAGCGGGCGGATGGGCGAGTCAAAAGAACCGCTCTGGATTACCTATGAACAGGCCGTCGCGATCCATAGCCGGCAACTGCGTCGCTTCGGTGGCGCACCCGGCTTGCGCGACGAAGGAATGCTCCGCTCCGCGCTCGAACGTCCCATCAACAAATGGCGCTACGAACAGTCCGATATGGCGGAGCTTGCCGCAGCCTATGCATTTGGGCTGGCAAAAAATCACGCCTTCGTTGACGGCAATAAGCGGATCGCCTTCATGACCATGATGAGCTTCCTGCTCAAGAACGGCGTTGCATTCGGCCCTGACCCGGCACAATCCACCGCCATGATCCTTTCGCTTGCCGCCGGCGAGGTCAGCGAACAAAGCCTGACCCGCTGGATCCGGGACAATTGGCCGCCCGCGGCGTCCAAATAGCGACATCCGGCCGCGCCGCCGTTGCCCTGCCGTTCGGATTGCGGTAATTCAACCCAAATCGAACGTTGACAGGGGATACCAATGGCAGAGCACAACGAAGTCGCCTACACGACCGCTGACGGCAACGACTATCAGGCCCATGAGCAGACCTACGAAGGCTTCATCACGCTGGTGAAGTGCGGCATGGCGGCCGTCATCTTCGTCGTCTCCATGATGGCGATTTTCCTGACCTGACGCCGCGCCGGTCGCGCCGCCGGCCGGCGGCGGCCGGAAAATTGCAGGCACTCTCCTCGCAAAACCAGTATCCATTTTTGCGAATTTGGAGCTAGTTTGCTCGCGCGCGGGCGTGCCTTGCGCTGCCGGAGGCCTCATGAAGATTGCCGTCGCCAAGGAAATCGATCCGTCCGAGCCACGCGTTGCGGCCTCGCCGGACACGGTGAAAAAATTCAAGGCGCTGGGCGTCGAGATCGCGGTCGAGCCGGGTGCGGGCGTCAAGTCCGGCTTTCCGGACGCTGAATTCGCCGCCGCCGGCGCCACCGTCGGCGGCGACGCATTGAAGGATGCCGACATCGTCATCAAGGTGAAGCGGCCCGAGCCTTCCGAGCTTGCGAACTTCAAACGTGGTGCGCTGGTCATCGCCATCATGGATCCCTACGGCAACGACGCCGCGCTGAAGTCGATGGCGGACGCCGGCATCTCGGCATTCGCCATGGAACTGATGCCGCGCATCACCCGCGCGCAGGTGATGGACGTGCTGTCGAGCCAGGCCAATCTTGCCGGCTATCGCGCGGTGATCGAGGCGGCGGAGGCGTTCGGCCGCGCCTTTCCGATGATGATGACGGCGGCGGGCACGATTCCCGCGGCCAAGGTATTCGTGATGGGGGTCGGGGTCGCCGGCCTGCAGGCGATCGCCACCGCGCGGCGGCTCGGGGCCGTCGTCACCGCGACCGACGTGCGCCCGGCGGTGAAGGAGCAGGTCGAAAGCCTGGGCGCCAAGTTCCTCGCGGTCGAGGATGAGGAATTCAAGCAGGCCGAGACCGCCGGCGGCTATGCCAAGGAAATGTCGAAAGAGTATCAGGCCAAGCAGGCGGCGCTGACCGCCGAGCACATCAAGAAGCAGGACATCATCATCACCACGGCGCTGATCCCGGGGCGGCCGGCGCCGCGGCTTGTCACCGCCGACATGGTGAAGTCGATGAAGCCGGGCTCGGTGCTGGTCGATCTGGCGGTCGAGCGCGGCGGCAATGTCGAGGGCGCAAAGGCAGGCGAAGTCGCCGATGTCGGCGGCATCAAGATCGTCGGCTTCACCAATGTGGCTGGCCGCGTCGCCGCCTCGGCATCGAGCCTCTATGCGCGCAACCTGTTTTCCTTCATCGAGACGCTGGTCGACAAATCGACCAAGGCACTCGCCGTGAAGTGGGACGACGAACTGGTCAAGGCCACCGCGCTGACCAGAGACGGTGCCGTCATTCATCCGAACTTTCAGCCGAAGAGCGCGTGACGATCCATGCGCATAGCCTTTCAACGGGTCATTCCGGGGCGCGCGAAGCGCGAACCTGGAATCTCGACCCGGCCCTTCATCTCTGGATTCCGGGTTCACGCCTGCGGCCTGCCCCGGAATGACGAATAGGAGCTTCGCCATGGATCATATTGCTCAGGCCGTCGATCCCTTCGTGTTCCGGCTGTCCATTTTCGTGCTCGCGGTATTCGTCGGCTATTTCGTGGTGTGGTCGGTGACCCCTGCGCTGCATACGCCGCTGATGTCGGTGACCAACGCGATCTCCTCGGTGATCGTGGTCGGTGCGTTGCTGGCGGTCGGCGTCGCAATGATCTCCAGCGGCAGCGGCTGGGCGCGGGGTTTCGGCTTTGTCGCGCTGACCTTTGCGTGCGTGAATATCTTCGGCGGCTTCCTGGTCACCCAGCGCATGCTCGCGATGTACAAGAAGAAGATCAAGTGAGCGGCGTGCACCTCGTGGTGACGAAGACAATGGGGGCCTCCAGATGAACGCCAATCTATCCGCGGTGCTGTATCTCGTCGCCGGCATCCTGTTCATCCTGTCGCTGCGCGGATTGTCGAGCCCGGCATCGAGCCGCCAGGGCAATTTCCTCGGCATGATCGGCATGGCGATCGCGGTGGCGACCACGCTCGCGGCGCATCCGCCGGCCGACGGCCTTGCCTGGCTGCTGGTGGTGCTCGGCGTCGCCATCGGCGGCAGCATCGGGGCGGTCATCGCGCGGCGGGTGCCAATGACGTCGATGCCGGAACTGGTCGCGGCGTTCCATTCGCTGGTCGGCATGGCCGCCGTGCTGGTCGCGGCAGGGGCGTTCTATGCGCCGGAGGCCTTCGACATCGGCACGCCCGGCAACATCCATTCGCAGAGCCTGGTCGAAATGTCGCTCGGCGTCGCCATCGGCGCGCTGACCTTCACCGGCTCGGTCATCGCCTTTGCCAAATTGTCCGGGCGCATGAGCGGCGCGCCGATCCTCCTGCCGGCGCGGCACCTCATCAACATCCTGCTTGGCATCGCGCTGGTGGTCTTCATCGTCGGCCTCGTGATGTCGGGCAGCGCGGTCGACTTCTGGCTGATCGTCGTGCTCGCGCTGCTGCTTGGCGGGCTCCTGATCATCCCGATCGGCGGCGCCGACATGCCGGTCGTGATCTCGATGCTGAACTCCTATTCCGGCTGGGCCGCCGCCGGCATCGGCTTCACGCTGGGCAATTCGGCGTTGATCATCACCGGTGCGCTGGTCGGCTCATCCGGTGCCATTCTGTCCTACATCATGTGCCACGCGATGAACCGCTCCTTCATCTCGGTCATCCTTGGCGGTTTTGGGGGCGAAACGGCTGCCGCCGGTGCCGGTGCCGGCGGTGAAGCGCGTCCGGTCAAGCTCGGCTCCGCGGACGATGCCGCCTTCATCATGAAGAACGCGCAGAAGGTCATCATCGTGCCCGGCTACGGCATGGCGGTGGCCCAGGCGCAGCACGCCTTGCGCGAGATGGCCGACCGGCTCAAGAAGGAGGGGGTCGAGGTCAAATACGCAATTCATCCGGTCGCGGGCCGCATGCCGGGCCACATGAACGTGCTGCTCGCCGAAGCCAATGTGCCCTATGACGAGGTGTTCGAACTGGAGGACATCAATTCGGAATTCGCCCAGGCCGACGTCGCCTTCGTGATCGGCGCCAACGACGTCACCAACCCGGCGGCCGAGGACGACCCGAAATCGCCGATCTACGGCATGCCGGTGCTGCAGGTCTGGAAAGCCGGCACCGTGATGTTCATCAAGCGATCGCTGGCGTCGGGTTATGCCGGCATCGACAATCCGCTGTTCTACCGCGACAACACCATGATGCTGCTCGGCGACGCCAAGAAGATGACCGAGAACATCGTCAAGGGGATGTGAGATACCCGCGCAGGTGAGGCCGAAGCCATGAGCATGCACGGCCCGATGCCGCGATCGGCCTGGGTGTTCCCGGCGCTGGCGATCCTGCTGTTCGCGGTCGTCACCGCGACCGGCTACAGCTTCGCGCCATCGGCCGCGGGACTGCTGTTTGCGGCGGGGTTGCTGGTGATCCTGTTCGGCACGGTGTTCGCGGCCGTGCACCATGCGGAAGCGATTGCCGAGCGGATCGGCGAACCCTTCGGCACGCTGCTGCTGACGCTCGCCGTCACCATCATCGAGGTGGCGCTGATCGCAACCATCATGCTCGGCGACACGGCCGCGCCCACGCTCGCCCGCGATACCGTGTTCGCGGTGGTGATGATCGTTTGCAACGGTCTGGTCGGCATCTGCATTCTGGTCGGCGGCCTGCGTTACCGCGAGCAGGACTTTCAGGTTTCCGGCGCCAATGTTTACCTGTCGGTACTGGCGGTGTTCGCGACGATTACGCTGATACTGCCGAACTACACGCTGACGACGCCGGGACCGTTCTACTCGGCGGCCCAGCTTGGTTTCGTCAGCGTCGTGACCATCGCCCTGTACGGCGTCTTTCTCTATACCCAGACCATTCGGCACCGGGACTATTTCGTTCGCGAAGCCGCCGGCGCCGACGATCACGCTCCGCCGGCTTCCAATCGCAGGCTGATGCTGAGCGTCGGGTTGTTGCTGGTCTCGCTGTTGGCGGTGGTGCTGCTGGCGAAGAAATTCTCGCTGGTGGTCGACGCCGTCGCCGCCATCATCGGCGCGCCCCCGGCCTTTGCCGGCATTGTGGTGGCGCTGCTGATTCTGCTGCCGGAAAGCGTCGCGGCGGTTGCGGCGGCGCGCGGCAACGATCTGCAGAAGAGCATCAATCTGGCGCTGGGATCGTCGCTCGCGACCATCGGGCTGACGATTCCGGCGGTCGCGGTCGCAGCCTACACCCTGGAGAAGACCCTCGTTCTCGGTCTCGACCACCGGGATATGTTGCTGCTGCTGCTGACGTTCATCCTGAGCATGCTGACCTTCGGCACCGGCCGTACCAACATCCTGTTCGGGCTGGTCCATCTGGTGGTATTTGCGGTATTTGTCCTGATGGTGTTCGTGCCGTGATGGAACACGAGGCGGGAGAATGGTGGCCATGATCAGCGCGAGGTCGAACGTTCAGGTGGATACGCCGGAGGTCCGGGTTACCGAGTGGCGGCTGGCGCCGGGCAGCGCCACCGGCCATCACGTTCATCAGATGGACTATGTGATCGTTCCCGTGACATCGGGTGAAATGACCATCGTGGCGCCCAATGGGGAACGCTCCAAGGCGCAACTTGGGGTCGGCAAATCCTATTTTCGCAAGGCGGGGGTCGAACACGACGTGCTCAACGAGACCGCGGCCGAAATCGTGTTCCTCGAAGTGGAATTGAAACCGTAAATTCCGTTTACCGAATTGCCATCGATCCGTCGCAGTTGATCCCTTAATGCGCCTCAAAGTTCCAGCATCAACTGCCGGGGAGTGGTGGCCATGCTGAAATACCTATCGAAATTTGCCTCGGACATCCTGCCGTCGGTGGTAGCGACCATCATCGGGGCCTACATCGTTAACCATTACATCGCCAGCAAGCCCGCAACCGTCGCGCCGGCCGCGGTATCGTCCGCCGATGCCAGGAAGGCCGGCGGCAAGAACGATGCAACGCCCGCCGGGGTTTCGACCGACGTCGCCAATATTCCGGCGGCGGGCGTCCGGGCCAGGGGCATCTCCGAAAAATCGATCCTGGAAAAATCTGCCGCTGAAAAAGCCGCCCCCGAAAAAGCAGCAGAAAAGCCCGCCGAGAAGTCCGAGCAGAAGCCGGCGGAAACGGTCAGCCTTCCGCTAGAGGTGCGCCGACACCCGCCTGCGCTGCGTGAAAAGACCGCGGCGAAGCCCGTCGCAACCCCGGTCCAGCCTGCCGTGGCGCCGGTCGTCGCGGCGCCAGCCTCGGCGCCCACGGTCGAGGCCGCCATCGCCCCGGACGAGCATCGCGATGCCAACGATCTGGCCCGCGCCGCGATCGAGCGCCTGCGTGGCCTGAACGAAGGTTCGCCGCGTCCGCAGGAGGCGGCGCGCGCGCCGGAGCCGCCACGTAACAGCTCCGCGCCCCCGGTTGAGGCACCGCGCGTTGCCTCGGCGCCGCCGGTTCGGCCGCTTCCGCCGCCGGTGATGGTTTCCTCCCCAGCCGGCGAGACCTTCGATTCGATGACCGGATCGGTGCCGGCGACGCCGCCTTATGCGGCGGCTGCAACTGCCGGCGATCCGCGGCGCCCGACGCCACCGGCCGATATTCCGGACGCCCGGCCGCTCGATCTGCGTGCCGATGCCGAGGCGCCGGCCGCGCGCCGACGCACGGTTGCCGACGACATGTTGTCGGCGGCGAAATCGGTGTTTCACGCGGTCCTGCCGCAATAGCCGGTATCGGCGCCAAGCTGGCTATAGCG